>Ga0189288_10020_pt1 | contig 297350 bp, 315 predicted proteins | sample UW105minimetaG_FD_130316 | JGI IMG/M metagenome (GOLD analysis project Ga0189288, IMG submission 130316) | Marine microbial communities from the Costa Rica Dome - UW105 mini metaG | ecosystem: Environmental > Aquatic > Marine > Oceanic > Photic zone | place: Costa Rica: the Eastern Pacific... | reverse complement strand
ATCGGCTTTTGCCCCGGATGCGTGATCGTCGAATATACGGTCGCACCCGGCAGTGTTCAGCGCGTCAAGCTGGAGCGACAGCTTCTGGTCTGCGGTCGAGACGCACGCATAGCCAATCAGCGCCACATGATGCCCGATCCTGTCCGTTTTCCTGTAGATATCAGCGCTGATTGGCACATCTTTATCAGAGCTAAGTGACACCAATCACCAGCGTACTGCGCGCCGCTTCCACCACGTCGTCGGTGATGGCGTTCAGGCCGTTGATCCGCAAGATGCGCTCGATCTGGACGAATAGGCGGTGGAGCAGACGAAAGTTTCCGCCCGTGATCCGCACGATGGTGGCGACCGCCTGCGCGTCGGTGAAATCCGCCTCGTCCATCGCCAGTCCGAGGTCGCGCCATCGCCGGGTCAGCACGAAGGTCAGCTCTTCATCCTGCAACGGCCGGTACTGGTGGGCGAAGCCAACACGGCTGAAAAGCTGCGCGTATCGTCCCATGCGCTTTTCGATGCCTGGCATCCCGATGAGGATCAGGCCGATGCCCTTTCGATCGAACAGGTCGCGCAGATATTCCAGCCCCGTGTTGGATAGGCGGTCGGCCTCATCGACGATCAGCAATTCGACATGATGCTTGCGAGGCGAAACGACGATCTGGCCTTTGGGGCGGACATGGTGATCGATGCAGATATCGACCCGATCGAGGAGGCGGGGCAGGTCCTGACGCAGTTCGCGCAGTGTGCTGCCGACGGTTGGCGTATAGAAGACGGCACGCGCACGGGCCAGGTCGGCATATATCTTCAGATCAGACTCCTGCCGCGCCCCCCAGGTCATGAGCAGATCGACTGCACTGTCCCAGCGGGCGTAGCGGCGCGCGGACAGGGTTTTGCCGACGCCGGCCATGCCGTGACACAGGCCGATATAGCGGTGCTTGCGGACGGCATTGGCAAACTCGGTGAAGCGGCGATGCTCCTGCGTCGAGATGAAGCTGGTGGCGCGGGCGCTGCCGTCTGCCATCATTCGCCCTCGTAATAGGTGCGGAGACGCGGCTTGTTGCGTATCACCTCAGGGGGCTTGGCAGGTCTGGGCTTCGGCGCTGGTGCCTGCACTGAATTGGAACCGGGCGCGCGCAGGATTGCGGGAAGATAGTCCGCAACGCGGGCTTTCCGCTCTCCGATCTCGCTTCGCAGGCGACGGCGATAGGCAAGACGCGCGGCCTGAACGTCCTTGAGGGTGATGCTCAGGCCAGCATGGTCGGGACTGACGGCGCGGCATAGGAACGCGTTGCGATGGAATACCCGAACCTCGCCTACGTCGCGGGGATCGTAGCGGATCGTCACCGGCTCGCCGACATAGGCGGCGAGCGTGGGGTTGAAATATCGCAGTCCCTCGAAACGGATGCCGTCGCGGTGGACGATGCGCGGCTTGGCGACCATGACCAGCAGCGCGTCCAGCTCTTCCAGTGTTTCCGGCATCCGCGACAGCAAGCCATCGCCGCGCCACGCATCGACGGGCGGTACGCCGATTGCGCGGTGCGGACGGACATTATAGGTCGCTACGATGTAAGCGCCGATCGCGGCGTCCAGTTCGGGCAGCGTCAGGCGCGGAGGCGATACCGGTTTGCCGTTGCGGAGATTGCCCGGCAGTTCCGCCAGCAGCTCCGTGTTGATGGTGCGGAACAGTCGCTCGATCTTGCCGCGCCCCTGTGGACGCGCGACGGCAGAGTAGATCAGGCGAATACGAAGGTCGGCCGCAGCCTGTTCGAGATGAAGGCTGGTGAAGTCCGATCCGTGATCGACGTACAGCACATCGGGAATGCCGCACACCGGCCATGCCGGATCGACCTTGCGCCAGATCGCCTGTCGCAGCGCGAGCGAGGTGTTGAGCGCGGAGGGCGCACCGAGGAAGGCCATGTAGCCGGCGATCATGCGCGAGTGATCGTCCAGCACTGTCGTCAGCCACGGCCGCACCGGGCGACCACCTGCATCGAGGATCAGGATATCGAGTTGGGTATGATCGGCTTGCCAGATCGCATTGGGGCGATCGGCGCGGTGCCGATGCACCAACTCGAACTTGTCGCGGAAGGCGGCAGCGCCTTCATGCGCCAAGGTCAGCATCGCCGGATCGATCCGGCGCACGATATCACGCACGCTGCCATAGGACGGCATTCGCCATTTCCGTTCGTCGACGATGGCGGCGAGACGGCGATGGATGGTCACGATCGATGGCGGCGGTTTGAGCAGCGCCATGCCCTCGACCAGTTCGACCAGTTCTTTCGGAAAGGTACGCTTGCCGGCCTCCGGTCGGGTCGGACGCGCCAGCCCGGCCGGGCCATCGGCCCGGTAACGGGCAAGCCAGCGGCGGGCGGTGCGGATCGATATGCCAGCATCGGTCGCGGCCTCACCCAACGGCATCGCATCTACACGGACAAGGGGTTCACCGGCACGAACCGGACCCGCCCCGGTCTGGATCAGGCGCTCGCGGCGGTACGAAGCGGCGACACGCTGGTGGTGCCGAAGCTCGACCGTCTCGCGCGATCGGTGCCGGATGCGAGGGCGATCGGCGACAACCTTGCGGCGCGGGGCGTAAAGCTACAGCTCGGGGCCAGTGTCCATGATCCATCCGACCCTATGGGCAAGCTGTTCTTCAACATCCTCGCTACCTTCGCAGAGTTCGAGGCGGACCTGATACGGATGCGGACCCGTGAAGGCATGGCCGTCGCACGGTCCAAGGGGAAGCTGCGCGGCAAGAAGCCCAAGCTGTCGGATCGCCAGCAGAAGGAATTACGCCGCATGTACGACACAGACGATTATTCGATCAGCGATCTCGCGGAGGTGTTCTCGATCTCGCGGCCGACCGTGTACCGGACGCTTGGGCGCCAACCCGCTGTGCCTGCGAAAAAGGCGGCATGATCGGCAACGACCGGACGTTGAAAATAGCCGGTTTGTTGATAGTTTCACACGAAAGGATGTCTGTATGACCGTACTGATCCTCGCTGTCATCATTGCACTCGTTATGATCGGGCTGTCGGTACGAGCAAATTCCCGCTTCCGTGACGAAAGCAGATTGCCGATGCAGTGGTCCTTGTCGGGTTCGGTGAACTGGACCGCGCCTCGGCTTGTTGCGCTCTCCTTCACGCCCGCACTAACGATGGCCATACTAGCATTCTTCGTCATGGGCTCGATGACCATGCAGCCCCGACCAGGACAGGAAGGTGCTGTAGTTCCCGCACTGCTAGGTATGGGCGTGTGCTTCATTGCCGCACACGTCTTTCATCTGTGGATGATCTCCAAAACGCTGCGTCGAACCGAAGGTTAAGCGCGCTTCACGTCGAGGCCAGTGACATTTACCGCTGACAAAGCGCGCCAATTATCACTGATATCTACAACGTGGAGCGCTGCCCATTCGAAGAATCCGGCTCGGTCGAGGATCAAGCTGATCAGGATCACCGCGACGAAAGCGCCGGTGGCGTTCCAGATGATATCCCACACCACCGGGATGTCGGCGAGTGAGATGACGCCAGTGGCAAGCGCCACCAATGCTCCGCCGATCGCGCTCCACCCGATCCCGAGCCCGCGCGGCTGCCAGATCACCAGCGTGATGGTGGCAACGAAGATCGCGATCGCCAGCAGCATCAGGCGATACGCTCGCCCGCGGCGTCCACGACCTGCTCGCCGTCCTCCTTGGTGAATGCGCTCCGCTGGGGGCTTGGCAGAATGTCGAGCACCGCTTCTGACGGCCGGCATAGGCGGACGCCGAGCGGGGAGACGACGAGTGGGCGGTTGATCAGAATCGGATGCTCCATCATCGCATCCATCAGCGCTGCATCGCTCAGGCTATCATCGCCGAGCCCCAGTTCGGCATAGGGTGTGCCCTTTTCGCGCAGCAGTTCCCTAGGATTTAGCCCGGCGCGCTCGATCAGGCTTTCGAGCATGGCGCGCGAGGGCGGCGTTTTCAAATGCTCGACAACATGCGGCTCGATCCCGGCGTTGCGGATCATCGCCAGCGTGTTGCGCGAGGTGCCGCACTCGGGGTTGTGATAGATGACGATGTCGGTGGTCATTCAGGATTCCTTGGCCTTGGCGCTGGCGCCTTCTTCGCGGCCGATGGCGGCCAGTTTGCTGCGCACAGACATTTCGTCGATGCTCTGGAGCGGCAGCATCAGAAACAGCTCGATCCGGCGTTTGAGATAGCTGAGCGCATCGACGAAAGCCTGCCGCTGGCCATCGCCCTCGACCGCGGCGGGATCCTCTACGCCCCAGTGTGCGGTAAGCGGCTTGCCTGGCCATACTGGGCAGCTCTCACCCGCGGCGTTGTCGCAGACGGTGAAGATGAAATCGAACTCGGGTGCACCGGGCTTGGTGAACTCGCTCCAGTTCTTCGAGCGCAAGCCATCGGTAGGATAGCCGAAGCTATCGAGCACCTCGAGCGACATCGGATGCACTTCACCCTTGGGTTGGCTACCCGCGCTGTAGGCACGGAAGCGACCTCCGCCCATCTTGTTCATCAACGCTTCGCCCAGGATCGAGCGGGCCGAATTACCCGTGCAGAGGAACAGGACATTGTAAGTTTGGTCAGGCACTGTTGGCTCCATCAGCAGCAATGGGAGAGTTCGGCCACGAGCGGCTCGCAAAGCTCCGCGCGACCGCCGCAGCAGTCCTTGGCCAGATAGAGCATCAACTGACGCACCGCGTCGAGGTTCGCGCGCTGGATCATCTGCCGTCCACGTTTCTCCGAGACAACGAGTCCCACGCCGACGAGGATCGCGAGGTGGCTGGAAAAGGTGCTTTGGCTAAGGCTTGACGCTTCGACGAGTTGCCCGGTGGACAGCCCATCGGGTTCGCTGCGGACAAGAAGGCGGAACGCGTCGAGGCGCGTGGGATGGGCGAGGGCGGAGAGAGAATCGAGAGCGGCAGCGGCATCCATTCATCGAAAATTATCGATGCGTTTTCATGCCGTCAATTTCTATCGAGAAGCATCGATGCATTCGGCAGTCAGAGGGCACGTGGCGATAAGAAGAAGTAGGACGCTTTGCCTCTTTCCCGCTACTCGGAAAAAAGGGATCCCGGCAGCTGAGAATAGTGCTGCGTCTCTTGGATCGTGGCCGCGCCGCTGGCTCCATTCACACCTTCGCCGATCTGATGTCTGCTCGCCCGCATGAGCGCGCTCCACCAAGGTGGCATTGTAGAGACTTCCCTGTCTTTGGCCACTCTTTAGAGGCGTGAGGGAACTCGCCTTTCGTGGAAGAGCCCTGCCGAATGCATCGTGCGATTTCGAAGAAAGACGTTGTCCTGCCTCAAAATTTCAGGCACGGACGAAATCGAATATCGTTTCGGTAGTGTTTATGAAGCTTACGACCCACATGCCCCGGCAGTCAGCGGGACGCTTGCAGCGCCACTTGGGACTTGGCGGAGCGATCATGATGGGTCTCGGCTCGATGGTCGGGACGGGGGTGTTCGTCAGTATCGGCATCGCGGCAGGGGTTGCCGGACCTCCCGTGATCCTCGCTATCGTCATCGCGGCTTGTGTGGCCACCTGTAATGCGCTCTCCAGCGCACAGCTGGCGGCGAGCCACGCGGTCAGTGGCGGCACCTATGAATATGGATATCGCTATCTCGGCCCGTCGCTAGGGTTTACCGCGGGCTGGATGTTTCTGTGCGCGAAGACGGCCTCGGCAGCTACGGCCGCGCTTGGTTTCAGCGCTTATCTGCTTCGGCTGGTGAGCGGCGATCTGCGGCTGATGCCGCTCCTGGCCATTGGCGCAGTCGTTCTCTTCACGCTTCTGGTTCTGGGAGGCATACGTCGTTCGAGCTGGATGAACACCGCTATTGTTTCCGTGACACTGCTGGCGCTTGCCTCGTTCATCGTTCTCGGACTGCCCGGCGCGGCTGTCGATGGTGGAAGCAATTTGGTTCCGCTTCTGCCTTCGAACGACACGGGCAGCACACATAGCTTCCTTTATGCTACCGCACTGATGTTCGTTGCCTATACCGGCTATGGCCGTATCGCCACGCTCGGAGAGGAGGTGATCGAGCCCGAGCGGACCATTCCACGCGCGATTATCGTCACGCTGGGGCTGACGGCTGCCCTTTACATATCGGTTTCAATCGTTGCCATCGGCAGTGTCGGAGCGGAGCGCTTCGCTGCCGCCGCGGGCGGGCAGGCCACGCCGCTCGAACTGGCCGCTCGCGCGTTTGAAGGGCCACGGCTCGCCACCCTGGTCTCGATCGGCGCGGTGACGGCGATGCTCGGCGTTCTGCTTAACCTCATTCTTGGGCTTTCGCGTGTCGTTCTTGCGATGGGCCGGCAGGGCGATCTGCCGCCACTGTTCGCCCGGCTGAGCGAACAGGGCATGGCACCGCGCGCGGCGGTAATTGCAGTGGGCCTAGCGATCGCGGCCCTGGCCTCGATCGGCAGCGTCGAGACCACCTGGGCGTTCAGCGCATTCACGGTGCTCATCTATTATGCCATCACCAATCTGGCTGCTCTGCGCCTGCCGCGCGAGCAGCGCCTTTACCCGACATGGGTGGCGGTCGCGGGACTTGCCGCGTGCCTGTTTCTCGCCTTCTGGGTGCCGCTCACCATTTGGGTCATCGGCCTTGGTCTCATCCTTCTGGGGCTGGCCTGGAAAGCCTTCGCCCCGCGTCTCTGGACAAACACCGGCAGGAGAATGCCATGATAAGAAATTCCTGGTGGCTCACACCCGGTGCAGCGCCATGGGCGATTTTTGTTCGCCTCTCGCTCGCGGGCGTGTTCATTTTCGAAGGCTATCAAAAACTCGCCTATCCTGATATCCTCGGCGCGGGTCGGTTTACGGGAATAGGCATTCCCTCGCCTGAGTTTTTCGGTCCGGTGGTCGGCGTTCTCGAGCTACTTGCAGGACTTCTGTTTCTTGTCGGTTTCGCCTCTCGCGTGGCAGCCGTTCCGATCATCGTCATCATGCTCGTGGCGATCATCTCCACGAAAATCCCGATCCTGTTGGGCCGTGAATGGTGGATCTTCAGCTTGCGCGATCTCGATCGCTACGGCTTCCTCAGCTTCACGCACGAGACCCGGACCGACTGGGCGATGCTGTGCGGGGCGCTCTACATGCTGCTTGCCGGATCGGGCCGCTGGTCGCTCGACAACCGGCTCTGGCAGCGCACCCGGTCACAATCGATCACACGCTAGGGCGATCAGTCCGACCGTTCGCGCGCTTCACCGGCCGCCACTTCGCGGAAGAGCTCTCGAAGCTTCTCGCGACCGACCTCCAGCGCCTGGCGTCCCAGCGGCGTGGCGGTATAGACCCGGCGGAAGGTGCGTCCATCACGCTCCTTGCGCGAGGAAAGATAGCCCTTCTTCTCCAGCGAGTGGAGCATCGGGTAAAGCGTGCCGGGGCTCACATTGTAGCCGTGATGCGCGAGTTCCTCGATCATCCATTTGCCATAGAGCTCTCCCTCGGCAGCGTGATGGAGGACATGCAAGCGGATGAACCCGGACAATATTTCGTGGTGATCGATTTGGGACGGCATGACGATGGTTATCGGATTTCGATTTCGGAACTCATAACGGCTGGACGCGTATTAGCTGTCGGGGTCGAGCGCCAGTCGAGCCCGAACCTCGCGGCAATCCATAACGGAGAAAGTCATGAAAAACGAGCAATCCGGTGATCCAGCCACGCACACGCGGCACATGCGCGAACGTTTCGAGGAAATGCGCGGTCATTTGCGCAAGGACATCGAACGCGTCGAAGAACCCCAGCTGCGGGCGATGTTCGAAACCGCAGCCGAGGTCATCGGCGGGCTGCATAAGGCGTTCTCCGATTACGAGAAGAAGAACGAGACCGCCTGGCAAAAAGGCAATGATTGAGGCCCCGATCCCCAGCTGCAGCCAGTTAAACGGATCGGACAACAACATTTAGCCGGCGCTTCCTGTATTGGCTTTTTGTCGATCGCCACTTGATTGCCGGAGGCTCTCATGGGGTATTTTCCAATGCGTAAGCCACGACGGCATCGCTGATCGGAGTCTCCATAAAGTGGTGGCCACCAGCCATGATTACGACAAATTGACGACCGCCCTCCTCGTAAGTCATCACATTTGCTTGCCCGCCGCCCGGCAGCCTATCGGTCCACAGCGTCTCACCGGTTTCGACGTCGATTGCGCGAATGAGGTTGTCGGTCGCGGCTGCGATGAACATCAGCCCTCCGGCCGTGACCACTCCTCCGCCATTGTTAGGTGTCCCGATCGTGAAGGGTATCCCCAGTGCGAGGCCCCAGGGTCCGTTTTCACGCGCAGTGCCAAAAGGCCTGTCCCAAAGCGTTTTGCCAGTCTGCAGGTCAATTGCGCGCAGACCCCCATAGGGCGGTTCCTTACACAGCAACTGCGTGAGACCAAGTCGCCAGCCGGCATTTACGTCTATTGCATACGGTGTCCCGACTTGCGGATCGCCTGCACCTTCCGGTCCGCCATTGCCGGAGTTCCCCGCCGGCCCTCTCGGTTTCCAACCCTTCTTGTCGGCCACCGAGCGAGGAACAAGCCGGTTGTGATTGGGCATGTCATTGTAATTCGCGTAGATCACGCCGCGGCGGGAATCGACCGCTACAGAGCCCCAGTCCGAACCGCCATTATAGCCAGGATACTGGATCCATCGGCGGTCAGTCGTTGGAGCGGTGTAATAGCCTTCATACGCCGACTGCCGGTATTGAATGCGGCAGATCATCTGGTCGATCGGCGTCATGCCCCACATGTCCCGCTCTTCCAGCGAAGGCTTGCGAAGAGTGGCAAAGCCCGAAAAGGGCTGGGTCGGCGAGCGCTCGGAGGGTTCGACCCCGCCTTGTGGCACGGGCCGTTCTTCCACGGTGTGAAGCGGTTCGCCGGTCCGGCGATCGAGTAGATAGAGCTCTCCCTGCTTCGACGGGAGAAGGATCGCGGGCGTTCCGTCGGGCAGATCGACAAGCGAGGCCTGGCTCCCGAGGTCGTAGTCCCAGACGTCCTTATGAACGGTCTGAAAATGCCATCGTGGTTCGCCCGTTTCGGCATCAAGCGCCACCAATGATGTCGAGTAGCGATTTTCTTGGGGGCTCCGGTCCGAACTCCAGTAGTCAACCGCGCTGTTACCCATGGGCAGGTAGACAAGCCCCAGATTTTCATCTGCAGACGCAGTTGTCCACATGTTGGGCGTTCCGCGCGTGAACTCTTCGTCAGGCTCGGGCTGACCGTACTCACCCGGCCGGCCCATGTCCCAGGCCCAAGCGCGTTCACCTGTGACGGCATCGAACGCCTGAATTACGCCTGACGGCGCACTGTTGCGCTGACCGTCCATGACCTGATGGCCGGTTACGATATTGCCGCGCACGATCACCGGAGGCGCGGTGATCGCAGCCATACCCGGGTAGACCACCCCCATTCCCTGTTTGATGTCGACCTGACCATTGAGACCGAAGTCAGCACACGGTCGTCCAGTCTCCGCATCAACGGCGATAATCCGTCCATCGAGAGTTCCCTCTATAATGCGCAGCGAACAAGGCTGAGCGCGGGGCCCTTGGGTCAGTTCCAATCTGTCCGGGTTTGAAACCGGCGCTCGAAAGGCAGTCACGCCCCGGCAGCTAGCCGAGTAGGGAATGGCGGCATTGGAGACTTTTGGATCGTAGCGCCAGATTTCCCGGCCGCTAATGGCATCCAGCGCGATCAGAATGTTTTTGGCGGAGCAGAGGTAGAGACGGTTGCCGATCTTGAGCGGCGTCGTTTCAGCGGCGTATTTCCCTTCGCCGGCCCCTTGGGGCAGGTCGCGCGTATGGGCGACCCACACCCGCTCGAGCTGACCGACATTTTCGGAAGTGATTTGTTTAAGGCCTGAGTAGCGCTGGCCAGCGAATGTCCCGCCCCACGCTGGCCAGTCGGAGGCTGGCGCTTGCGCTGGAGCCGCCCCCGCAAGGGCCGGCAGAGGACCGATTGGGCGGTCGGGATGCAACCATGCGGCGCCCCAGAACACCAGCGCGAGGAACACCATAGACAATGCAGCACCGGCAAGTCCGACAGGCCAGCGAGGCCCTCGGTCGAGGGTCGGCGAAACGAGCGAAACACACGCTAGTAAAATCGCGGGACCCGTGAGGCGCGGCACCAGCGCCCAAGCATCAAGTCCGCTTTCCCAGAACGCCCAAGGGACGGTCGCAACGAAGATTGCGAGGAAAATCCATGCTCCAAAACTTTTTCCACGGAACAGAAAGAATCCGGACGCAAGTAGTCCCGCGCCCGCGAGCAGATAATAGGCAGACCCACCCAGGGCGACGAGCCAGCCTCCGCCAGCAAGAAGGATGAGACCTATCAGCGCAATTACGACGCCAAGGGTTCGCGCCAGCCAAAGCGAGCGTTGCTCGCGGGGTTCCGAGATCACTTCCATGTTAGGGCTCTCCCAATTGGCGTCGGATGGGTCTACTCCGATCAACTCATGCCGCATGCAGCCGATCCAAAGACTTCAATATCATACTTCTCACCGCAGCCAAACGCGTCGTTGGAGCCGCAATTTGCTCTCCCGTTTGTGCTCAGAATAATTGCGGATAGAGTTCAAGTATTCTTCAGCCCAGCGAGAGTTACAGTGTACAAACACTCAAAGTTGAGTAAGTTTAGAATGCTCGGTGTTGGGCATAACGACGCAGTTTTTTCAGTCGAGTAGGTTGATTTTGCAGGAAACGTGTTTAGCAGGTTCATCCACAAGACGCAGGGTCAGCGGTCAAGGCAAAGTTGCAAGAAAACCGTGCGCCATCGAGCCGATTAAACGATCCTGAAGGCGATCGATTTCCCAAGCGACCAGTATGATCGCACTCCAAATTGCTGAGTTCTTCAAGGGCGAAAGCATCGCGTTGAAGCGCATGTTACGTGCCTGCGGAACAATTGTCCGCGCAAACAAATGTAGAGGTTCGACGGGTTCGCGATAAGGTCACACGACTGCGCAGTTGCCGGGTCGTATTTCTTCGGCACCATTGGCCAGAAACCACCGCGATTTGCCTCGGACTTTTGCCGCATTGTGATAGCAGACATCGGTCTCGCCGGTGCGTGGATCAACCAAGACGGCCCATTGATGGTCACCGCAGTTGTGCACCTGGCAACCCCAAGAACCGACCTTACCCAGGTATGTCGCGATCGGAGCGGAAGGACCTCCAGGCATCGCCATCGCCTCGAGTACGGAGGCGTCGGTCACGGTCTTCTGGCTTCCCGCTTTGACCATTGGGTGTTCGTTCCAGGAAACACCAGAGACCTCGTCGAACGGGAATTTGCCAACATAGTTTGTCAGATCTGGCGCGGTGCCGCTCGCCGCGGGTTCTATCGCTGGAGTGATGCCGATGGCAGCTCCGGGCGTCGCGGATGCTGCACCAACGACGGGAAGAGCATCGCCGGTCAAAGTGATCTGTTCGCCAGCGAAGTTTGGTTCCCCATTTTCGTTGCCAATATCCGCCTCCGCAGTATCGCTGCCATTGCATGACACGAGCAGGGCGGCGAGCCCGGTCAGGGTGAGTTGGTGTCGCTTTCGCATCGAAGAGATACCTACGGTCAATGCGACTCAGGTGCACCATACCTGCGCGGAGTGGCCGCGCCAATGCAAATGTGGGGAGAATTTGACCATCACCCAGAGACCTATACATGATCCACTCGGATGGTTGCACAACAAGCACACGTCTACTCACAAAATCAGCAAGTCCGTTGATGAACGAAAGTAGGGGTTTTCGAAAACCCCGACCCTAATGACCGAGTTAGACCGGTACGGTCGTTACGTCGGTGAGATGATCTTTTTGCGCTTCCGGAATTGCTTCCAAACGCGTTCTGCCGTCACCAAAATCGTGCTTTCCAATAGACGGAGAGTCTCCAGTAAGGAGAACGTTCGTTAGACGGTCAAGAGAGAGATGCCATAATAACGGAGGCGAGCGCGCTTATATAGATCTTCCACCGAAAGATGCTCGTCCGACTCGAGAAGGATACGGAACATCTGCCTTCGCTGTTCTAGGGTCGCTACAGACCTAGATATTGGACGGCACACTAAAATTCGATTGATCCAGCTTGATTTTCCTCGAAGCCAGCGCAACGTGGTTTATTTGTGATGTTTTAAGCGGCAACTTGCTCGATACCACGAGCAAAAGGCGGCCCGTCCCGCGGGGGACGGACCGCCCGCCGAGTGACCTGGACCTGTCAGGAGGGGTCAGGCAGCCTGCTCGGCAAGTTCGTCAATTGTGTCCTCGCGGACAGGTTCGTGGGCTTCGGCATCTGCCAGCGCGACATCCTCGGTATCGGCGAAGCGCATGATAGAGGGCACCCAGGCTTGCGCCCGTTCCTTGATATCTGCCTCGCCGATGAAGTTGCCCGAGAAAATGCGTTCGGCAGCGCTTGCCAGTTCGGCCTTCTTCGAGCCAGCATAGCGACTGACCAGTTCGGGACCGCCGGCAGCATCAAGCGCTTCGAGTGTGCGGGCCTTGGCCACGCGGTCGAAGTAATTCGCCGCCGTGGGCCGCCACCAATGCGCCGTCTCGATTTCGAGCAACGAGCCGAGCGCCTCGTGCAGCGGCACCGAGCGTTCGCCTTCGCAGGCCAGGCTGGCGACAAGCGTGCGTGCGACGACATGGCCGAGCCAGGCCGAGCGCGCCTCGTCAGACAGTGCCCGGAACCTAGCAAACCGCTCGACGTCGTTTTCGCCAGCACGCCAGCTTTCATCGAGCGATCCTGCGAACTCGGCCAAGGCAGCGCTCGCCGGTGCATCCTTGGCCTCGAACCCGGTGACAGGCCCAGCCGCAACCGATCCGACCAGCGTCGACGCATTCTTGGCGCGCCAGTCGTGTCCATCTGCATCTGCGAGCGTGAAGACCATGAAGTCGAGCGCCAGTGCCGGATCGTTGGCGAGGTGGATCGCCAGGATATCGCGGCGCTGCATGGCCAGTTCGTCGAGTAGGCGCTGCGACAGCGAACTTCCTTTGGGCTTTGCCGCGCCACTTTCCTCGATGGCCTCGACAACGCCTTCGTCAGCGATGACTTCGGTCTCGGTGTAGTACTGTGGGACCAAGGTCGGCTCGCCATTGCGCGAGAGGACGAGGAAGGCGCCGGCCTCCGGTTTCAGTTCGTCGGCGAGTACCGGCGGCCGGTCATTGATCGCGCGCATGGCGCGGTCGATGACGACGAGTTCCTGTTCTGCCTTGGCGACCTCGTCCTCATCGCTGTCCTCGTCTTCGAGCACGGCGGCGACGCGGTCGTAGTCGGCCTCGAGCTCGCCGAGCTCCTGCACTTCCCGGTCGGTCATTGGCGCAGGCTCGCAGGGCAAGCGATTGAGGCCGTCGACAAGGTCATGGCTGACATAGGTGCCAAGCGTCGGCCGAACCCAGGCAAGGCCATATTCGATCGCGACCTTTTCTGCGGCTTCTTCCATGGCCTTGTGTGCGAGGTCCTCGAGCAGCGCGACATCGATCCAGCTTTCGCTGGCATCGTCGTCGAACAGTTCGCGTTCGATCCGGCCACCCGCAGTGAGGTAGGCATCGCGTCCGACGAGAACCGCTCGCGGATCGGAGCCACGAACAGTTGCGTCGAGCACCATGCGGCGGATCGTGTCAGGCGTGATCTGGTACCAGGCGTCCTGCAGCTCGGCATAGACATGCGCCTGGCGCTCCACGTCGGAGATCGCGCCGTAGGCTTTGGCCATGTCGAGCGTAATCGTGCCTTCGGCGAGCGCTTCGAAGACGCAGGGTGCGAGACTTGCTAAGCGCAGACGCCCTTCGACGAATCGGACGGTGAGGCCGAAGCGGCGCGCCACGTCTTCGGTGGTAGCGCCTGCCTCGATGATCGCCGCGAAAGCCTGCGCTTCGTCGGCCGGGTTCATCGCGAGACGCTGGAAGTTCTCGGCAAGGCTGGCCTCGCGCACTTCGCTTTCCTCGCCTTCGATGACGAGGCAGGTAACTTCGTGGTTTTCGGGCAAGGTACCCTCTTCTGCCAGCGCCTGCAGCGCGGCGAGGCGGCGACCACCGGCCTCGACCTCGAACTTGCCGCGCTTTCCTTTGCGCACGACAAGGTTCTGCAGCAGACCCCGCGCGGCAATGTCTGCCCGCAGCTGGAGATCGGCCAGCATGTCGCTCGACTTGCGAACGTTGCGCGGGCTCGGGACGAGCTTCTTCAAGGGAATCGACTGGATCATGGGTGTTCTCCTGATGGAATGAAGGCGCAGGTGAGGATCACGAGGCCCACAAGCCCAAAGGGCTCCCTCCACTCTCTTCAATGGGTGTGGCGACCATCTATGCTACCGGGATGGGGCGATCAGGGATCGGCTGAGATCCGTCCATGAGAGCAGTTGTTCTCGATGCGCGAACCCATTCGCAGGCCCGTCATCAGCGGGCACAGGCAGATCAGTCGCCCGGACTTGAGGAAGGACGTGATCAGGCTCCGGCGTACGCGACACGGGAGCTTATCGGTTCATTCAGACACACGGAGGGGAGGAGAGAAGGGGAAACTTAAGCGCAATCGGAGGCAGCGCTCAGCTTCTTCCGGACCCTGACCTCTTCAGCGGAGCCTATGCCTATCCGCTGCTAAGCAAGCGCTCTTCGAGAAGCGTCCGAAAATCCCGACGCGCATCAGCGATTACGAACACGGTCACCTGACCGGGTGCTGGCTCGGGCTGATACCCGTAGATTATGCGGAACGGAAAGCGCGACAATTGCCGAAAGTCGGTGATCCCGAGAGCCTCAAGTTCCGGTGGAACCGGTCCTTTCTGAGGATCGTTCACAAGGGATTCGATAGACGCGACAAGGTCATCCAGCAGTGCGTCCGCACCATCGTCGCCATCCGGCCCGCGCTGCGTCAAGCGGCGCTGCCAGATACCCGCGAGATCGCGCTCCGCACCGGAGGTGATCTCGATCGCTACGGCGACCGTCATCATTCAGTTTGACTTACCCCGTACGCGATCCGCAAGGCCTGCCACCGGGCGGGTCCGACCGGCGGCAACATCGGCCTGTCCGAGCGCCAGAAGTTTTAGCAGAGCGAGCGTTTCCTGTGCGCGCTCGTAGCTGGCGACATCCTGCAGAACTGCCTTGGCTTCGCCATTCTGCGTGATGACCATTGGCCCGGCGCCATCTCCAATCTCCCGGATAATTTCGGCGCTGTGGGCCTTCAGATAGCTGATCGGTTTGATGCGTTGGTCCAGTTTCATCGAACACCTTAGGACTTAATTTGGTCTCCATATAGACCAGTTTAGGGCAAATGAGAAGTTCAGGGCTCGATTGCGATGCTTTGGAGGATCTTGCTTGCTCTCGACATCGGGACAAACAGCCGCGTGCGGTAACGGATGATCTCGGTGAAGCAGCCCTTGCCCTTGTACCAGTCGAGGCGATCGGGCGAGAACCCGGTCAGTTCTAGGCGCTGTTCGCCGCCGACCAATGAGCGCTTCACGGTAAGTGGATCGTGGCTCGCGAGGCACAGAGGTTTTCCGCTTGCAAGGACGAGGGCGCCGATTTGCTCTACCAAAGGTCCTCTAACACCTGAGAGGCCAAAGGTCTCGGCGATCGCAGCGAGATCGACATCGAGCACTTCGCGCCCGATGATCGACTGACCATCCTCGGCAACGAGGCGGGTGACGCGGACATGATCGCCGGGGAGGCGTTTCCAGACGGGCAGCAGCAATCCTGTGGCCAGATGGACGCGCTCGGTCACCGGGCAAGCGGCAGCCTCCTCTTCCTCGGCCCGCCAGGCGCTGGTGAACGCAGTGACGCCAATTTCTTCCCAGTGGCTCTCAGCGAGTGCCTGAAATGTCCAGTTCGCGGACTTGAGCGGGCGCAGCAGGCGGCGGCGTTCGATCACGGCCCCGTCGTCAGCAATGAGGCGTCGGGCAGGAACCGACAGTGCGACCATGCCAGAGCGCGCATTGCGCATCGGGATCGCGTGCACGCTGCCGATCGCGTGCATCCGCACCAGGCGCTGCAATCGTAGGGGCCGAAGGTGCCTCGTTACTTCGAGCGACACAAGACGGGTCTCGGCTCCGGTCACGGGGTCCGTGCGCAGGAGTTCGTCGGCGAGGACAGTGAAGTGATCGACCCTCACGGTTTCTAGCCCCTGGTCGAGTGTTCCGGCCTCGCGCGCAGTTTCAATCCGCGCTTCGACGAGGCCAAGGTATTCGTCGAAGATTGCGTTCTGGAGCGCGATCGGCAGCGCGAGAATGCGATTGAGCCAGCGCTGGATCGTGGGGAGATTGTCGGTCAGCCCGCCATCGGGGTTTTCAAGCCGTAGGCCAGTGCGCTCGACGAAGTTGGCGAAAGTGGTGGCCTCAAGCTTGCCGTCATAGAGCAGCTGGAACCAGCGGCTGAGCGCATCGCGGGCATAATCGCTTTCAAGATTGTCGGCCGGATCGAACAGGTTCTGTCCGCCGGTCTGGCGCTGGCCGCGCGTCAGCGCGCCGAGGGCATCGAGCCTCCTCGCAATGGTCGAGATGAAGCGGCGTTCGCCCTTCACGTCGGTGGTAACCGGGCGGAACAGCGGGGCCGAGGCCTGATTGGTGCGGTTGGTACGACCGAGACCCTGGATGGCGTTGTCGGCGCGCCAGCCCGGCTCGAGCATAAAATGAACCCGGCGCTGCTGGTTCCTGGCGCCGAAGTCGGCATGGTAGGAACGCCCCGTGCCGCCCGCGTCCGAAAATACCAGAATGCGCTTGGTTCCTTCCATGAAGCTTTGCGCTTCGGCGACATTGGCGCTGGGGCTACGCCGTTCGAGGCGCTGCTGACCATCGCGGCCCAGGACAAGCCTGCGGATCCGGCCCGTCACCTCGGCCACGGCTTCGGTCCCGAAGTGCTCGATGATCGCGTCGAGCGCGGTGGCAATCGGCGGCAGTGCGCAGAGCTGTTCGATCAGCGCATCGCGCGCGGCAATGGCGCGTTGGCAGAAAACCGGATTGCCATCCTCGTCGCTCATCGCCTCGGAGCGAAGATTGCCATCCTCGTCGGCGAAGACCTGCATCAGGCGCACCGGGAAGCTCTTGGTAAGGTAGTCGATGACATATTCACGCGGGGACAGATCGATATCGAGAGCTTCGCGTTCTTTCACGGTAAGGTCGGCAAGGCGCCGGTCGAGCATGGCCTCGGCGGTCGAGACCAGCTGCACGACAATCGAATGGTCTTCGCCAAGCGCTACTTCCATCGCGGGGATCAGGCTCGGCAATTTCATCGAAAGCAGGAGCTGGGCAAAGAAACGCTGCTTGGTGCCTTCGAAAATCGACAGCGCCGCGGCCTTGGCATTGCGATTGAGCGTATCGCCGCTGTCCTCATCGACCACGCGGGTCGCTTCGAGCGCAGCTTCGAGGTTGCGGTGAATGATCGCCCAGGCATCGGCATAGGCATCGTAGATCCGTACCTGCGCTTCGGTCAGGCTGTGTTCGAGGATTTCGTACTCTACCCCGGCGAAGGACAGCGCGCGGGCGAGATAGAGGCCCTGGGCCTTGAGGTCACGGGCAACGAGCTCCATTGCCGCAACGCCGCCCGCGCGGATTTCGGTCATGAACGCCTCGTGGGTCGGGAAAGCGGTCTCGGGTCCCCACAGGCCGAGGCGGGAAGTGTAACCGAGGTTGGCGATATCCGAAGCGCCAGTGGCAGACGCGTAGAGCACGCGGGCGCGCGGGAGATGGTTCTGCAGCCGGAGGCCCACTATCCCCTGTTCGGAGCCCTTGACCTTGCTGCGGGTTGAAGAGCCGCCGAGCGCATTGGCCATGGCGTGGGCTTCGTCGAAAGCGATCACGCCGTCGAAATCCTCGCCTGCCCAGGCAAGGATCTGGTCGAGCCGCGTATCCTCGGCGCGGCCTGAGCGCAGCGTCGGATAGGTGACGAAGAGAATGCCTTCGGACATCGTTACGGGCTGGCCGAGTTTCCAGCGCGAGAGCGGCTGGAGATCGAGCGGCAGCCCGCCAAGCGCTTCCCAGTCGCGGCGTGCATCTTCGAGCAGCGCCTCGTTCTTGGTGATCCAGACATGTCGGCGCTCGCCTGCGAGCCAGCGATCCATGATGACCGCGGCGATCTGCCGTCCTTTGCCCGCTCCGGTTCCGTCGCCGAGGAAGAAGCCTTGGCGGTAGGAGTTTCCGTCCTCGGAGAGTTCCAGCGCGGTGCCTTCCTGGCTGACCTTGAACTGGCCCGGCAGGTCGCGCGCAAATGCCTGGGCTGCATAGACCAATGTCTCGCACTGCGCTTCGGACAGAAGGCCATCGGCCTGCCAGCCAGCGGGAAGACGCGGTGTGACGTCCGGCTGAGGCGCCGCGACCGAACCCATGGCGACCGATTCCACGAGCGGCGTGGGATGGACCGGCGCGTCTTCGAACGCGATGCGGCTGGGCCGGTATGGCAGATAGATGCCGGTCTGTTCGGGCACCGGTGCGGGGTCGGCCAAGACCGAATAGGTAAGATCGATCGCATTCGCTGTGGCTGGTGTTGTCGCTGCAAACGGCGCCACCGGCCGGACCGGCGCGCGATGCGTTGAAGTCTTACCAACGAGGCTCACTGGCTTACCGACTGGCAAGCGATGGATGTTGGCGGAGGTCTGTACGCGTGGCGGAAGCGCAGTGATAAGCTCGTGGACTTCGATCAGGTCGCCAGTATCTCCGGTGATAACTGGCGCGGACGCAGTCTGCGTCTTGTCGAACTTGACCAGGCGAACGGCGATACCCGTCCCGGTGCGGCGAAACACCTGCTGCAAGCGAACATCGAGCAACAGCGATGCTTCGCCCTGCGCCTTGGCGAAGGCGGAAGCATCGAAGCCGTCGGGCATGATCGCAACAATCCTCGCCCCATTGGCAGCGGCCCGGATTGCACTACGAAGGTGGCGCTGCGCCGTCTCGCCGTCCTTGCCGCGTTCCTGGCTGCGGGCGAACGGCGGGTTTATCAGCACGACCGCCGGAACAGGGCCACGATGCAGGTCCGCGATCAGTTCCCCGTCATGCGCAGTGAACGTGGCCGAAGGGAAGACGTGGGCCAGGCCGTCTCGTCTTGCCGGATCGATCTCGTTGATGAGCAGCGAAGCGTTCTGGACGCTGCCCCAGAGAGCAAGGGCGCCATTGCCTGCGGACGGTTCGAGAAGTGTGTCGTGCGCCGAGACAGCTGCGGCCTTCGCCATCAGCCAGGCCAGCATCGGCGGGGTCGAGAATTGCTGGAGCTCGACCTGTCCTTCACTGCGCACGTGCCGCGGCGGCAAGGCTGCTTCGAGCCAGTCGAACCGCGCTTCGGCTTCATGCACGCTTGTCGCCAGGTCGATGCGCGAGGACTCGCGAAGCCAGAGCAGAGCGCCGATCTCGACGGCGTTGTTGTAGTCGTCGATCGTCCAGGCGCTTCCCCAGCCCTGGACGCCGGTCTCTTCGGCGAACAGCCCGGAAATGTCGGCACGGGTAAGATGACGCCCCGAGGCAAGAAGCGCGGCAATCCTGGTGCCGGTGGCATAGGCCAGGGGCTCTGACGGCAAGTGTTCGCCGGTGGGAAACAGGTCTGATTGAAACATGGCAATTCGTCCTCCTGATGATGGCATCGGGACGCGCCCTCTGCCGGATCAGGAATTCGAGAAGCCCTCTCTCCTCTTACTGTGCCGCTTTGCGGCGCAGCCATGCTGTAAGTTCGTCGTTCCAGTCTGTCTCGCTTGAGGATGGCTTGCGAACGTGGATCTTCCGCCCATCGCGGGCATAAGCTGCCATGCCACGCGAGGCGGCCAGCTCGCCGCCAGCATCGTGATCGACGAAGAGATGGAGTTCAGTCACGCTCTCTGGCACGCTGACGAGGCCGAAGCGCTCATTGCCCAGAGTCGCCCAGACGGGGATGCCGGTTAGCGCATAGGCCGACATCGCGCTCTCGATGCCCTCGGCGAGGCCGAGCTTGCCGGAGGCCGGAGCGAAGAGGCGGACAGCAGCTTCACCGAGCGCGCCAAGCGCGCGTTTCGGCTTTTCGAAAGCGGCCTTACCTGAAGCTTCGGTAGACAGGAACGTGCGGTGGATGGCGATGGGGCCCTCGTCGAGGCTGACCGCCGCGATCATGGCGGGCAGAAAGCGGGTCCGTCCTTTCGGGCCAAGCGGCGTTCGCGGATGAAAGCGGAGGGCCGGAGATGCGGCGAGGATGCCGCGGCTCTCAAGATATGCCTTTGCCGGACTGGCACGCAGTGGCTGCGCGTCGCGCCAGATCCTCAGCGCTGCCGCCGAGGGTTTGCTCGTTATGGTCGGCTCGGGACCGTTGATAGTCGCAGAACCTGAAAAGAGCGAGGTTGCGTCGACACCTTCACTCGCCAGAGCAGCCAGCACGCTCTGCTGATCACATCCCGCAAAACAATGGAAAAGGATCGCTTTTTGGCCGAGCGACACACCGAGTGACGGCGTACGGTCGTCATGTGCAGGGCAGCAGGCCATGCCCTTTGTGCCGGACCATTTGCCGCCCCGGTTTTCACAGATGCGGCGGGCGGCTTCTTCCAAAGAGCTTATCTTGGTGGAATATCGGTGGGACATGGCACATCGCGATCCTTTCGGCTCGCTCACAAAGGCCCTCCTCCCCTCCAGCCCTTCTGTGTTGTAAGAACAGGTCGGAGGGGATTCACGTCTGCACTGCGAGCCCGTCGATTTGAGCGTCACATCGACATCGCCGCTCACCCGCGAGGTCTACCGATTATTCGTAGTGACTTCTCACTAGCGCCATTGATCCTTATCGCTGCCCCACGACCTGGTCAGTTTAGATCATGCGACACGTTACCTAATCGAAAATTCCGGTCCGATCTTTCCTTTTGCAAATCGCGTCGTGCCTTCGGAAGGTAGTCCCGCCAAGTCCGTCGATGAGTGATATGGCTGATTTTGCCGGGCTTGCTCATTCCCGCCATCGCGGCAACCGCCATTCTGCCATGGCCGGGTTGATCATTTTCACGAGCGAATAATGTCTTCGCGCGTTCGATTTCCTCGTCTGAATAATGCATTCGATGCTCCATCGGGTTGGACCTGCGAGAGCGTTCGAACAAAATTCGGCGAACCCTCTGCAGGGTCCGCCGGTTAACCTCCAACTGGAGGACGGGACCTCGGAATTCTTCCGAAGCTGTCGGCTTGTGCCGACATGCGTGACGTTTGCGATATAGTCGCTGAGACAATTCGCGCAACTGCACAGCGACTTTTGAAGTACGATGGTCAAGCCGCGGCCTAGCGACCGCTCACCAGCGCCTCTCCACTCAGTCATGGTCATTGTAAGCCTCGTGCAGGAGGCGGTGAAGCATCTTCCTTCGGTAAATCTGCTTCAAGCGAAAGAGCACAAAAACATGACATATCATTTCTATTTGCGGAATTTCGCATGATATGTCATATATCGGGTCATGCCCCGTTCGTCTCGAGCTGCTAGCGGACTACCGCCCCAGAGCCAACGTGCGATTACACGGCTAGGCAAGGATATCGCCCTTGCTCGCCGCCGGAGAAAACTCCCTCAGCGTTTGATGGCCGAGCGGATGATCGTCTCGGTTCAAACGCTGCAACGTCTCGAAGCGGGGGATCCTACCGTGGGCCTCGCGGTTCTGGCGAGCGCCCTTCATGTCCTTGGGATGACACAGCGCCTTGCTGAGTTGGTAACCCCAGACAGTGATCGGGCCGGAATCAGCGAAGATTTGTCCCGCCTGCCCCAAAAGACCCATGCTGGCAGCGACGATGATCTGGATTTCTAGCAAGCCGTGACGACCATCCGCACCTATGTTTTCGTGCATCTTGAGGAAGGACCTGTTCCGGCAGGCCTTCTCACGATGACCGACGAACCGCGCAACCAGTTTGCTACCTTCGCCTACGGGCGGCGTTATCTTGAACGCGCTGACCGTATTCCGGTCGATCCTGTAGCTCTACCGTTGCACGAAGCTGGAACTTCTCGAACGTTCAGGACGCAAGAAGGCTTTGCCGTGTTCGGTGGCATTCGAGATGCTGCTCCTGACGGCTGGGGCCAATACCTGATGTACAAGGCGATGGGCGATCGGTTGCCGAGCGAAATCGATCTCATTTTGGCCTCGGGCGAACATCGTGTAGGCGCGCTCGCCTTCGGGCCAACACCCGCCCGGCCGGAGAGAATTACGCCATGGGGGGGTGGCCCTGCTCCGGGCGAAGAGTTCACGCTCGCAGAGCTAGCGGAAGCCGCCGAACGCGCGCAGCATGTCGACGAACTCGACGAGAACTTGAGAGCCTTGCTGGCAGCCGGATCATCTCTGGGCGGTGCCCGACCGAAGGCAGCTACAAAGATCGGCGAGCAACCCTGGATCGCGAAATTCCAGAAGCGCGGGGACAGCTTTCCCGAATGCAGAGTTGAACTGGCGACGATGCGGCTTGCCAGCGAATGTGGTCTCGATGTGCCGCCACTCGACTTCCGCTGTGTCCTTGATCGCGACATCTATCTGATCGAGCGGTTCGATCGGATTCCTCACGGCAACTGGCTGGAACGTAGGCCCTTTGCATCGGGGCTCACAATGCTCGGGGCGCATGAGAGCGAGGTCAGCAGCTTCAGCTATGCGGATCTCGCAGGAGCGATCCGGCAATTCGGAACCGAAGTACGCCAGGATCTACACGAGCTATTTCGTCGTATGCTGCTCAATATCCTCGTCACGAATGATGATGATCACCTACGTAACCATGGCTTCCTGTTCGATGGTGAGGGTTGGCGGCTATCTCCGCTTTACGATGTAGTGCCGAAACCGCAGCTGGGGCTGGAGCGACGGCTCGTCCTCGGTGTGGGGCCGGAAGGCCGCAATGCAACGATCGAGAATGCTCTCGCTGGTGCCGCAGTCTTCGACCTCGGCCCTGATGACGCGAAAGCAATCGCCGAAGACATGAGCAGAATCGTAGCGACACGGTGGGAACACCTATTCACAGAAGCAGGGATAAGCGCGGCTGATCGCAAGCGTTTCGCCACCTGCTTCCGGTTGGCAGCGCCTGCATTATGATCGCAATCGCAGAAATCCGTTCATGGGGGCGCGTGCTTGCCAAATTTGACATGGTGATTACCCGGTGATTGCTAGCCGAGAAAATAGGCATCAAAAAATGCCACTTAATTATTATATATCAATGTATTATGATAGTATGACCACTAAGGTCTGGTACTTCAGGTTCAGGCGCAAATAACAGAAGGGGCCGCCCGGTCATACCGAGCGGTCCCACTGTCTGCTCTGCGAGCCCGGCGTCAGAAGCGCAGGCCGACCCCGGCCACGACCTGATCGGTCGAGACATCGCCGATTTCGGTGCCGGCGATACCCTTGTAGTTGGACCGGCGATATTCGAGCCGTCCCTCCAGAGGTCCGGGCAACTGCACCTGGAGGCCGCCGCCGAAACGCAGACCGTCCGTATTGTCATCGAGGTCGGACAGAGATCCGCTCTGCGTGAACGAGCGGGTATCGAGAGAGGTATACCCGATCTTGCCGTAGGCCGCGATGCCCGGCGTTACTGCGAAACCGGCACGCGCACCGATATAGTACTGGCCGTCTGCATCCAGGCCTTCGCGTGCTGCGCCGAGGCTGCCGGGAAACTCCGTGGTTCCACCGCTCTTGGACAATTCACCCTCGACACCCACGAATGCGCTGCCGAGCGACAGATCGTAACCGGCGGTAATGCCATAAACTGCGGAATCCGCGTCGGCGGAAACGCTGCCATCGTCCGACTCAACATCCAGCCCTTCGTAACCGGCGAGAGCGCCGACGTAAAAGCCGCCCGGTGCAACATTCTGGCCCTGCGCCATCGCCGGCGTGGCGACCATACCAGTTGCGATTACGAGCCCTGCGATTGTCTTTTTCATCACTATTCCTTTCGCGTGCGGTTTTCTGCACGGCGCGCCCCTGCCCACCCCGCGCTTGCGCATGGATGAACCGGCGGATGATGCGGGGTGTCCGGACGAAGGATGACGGCATTGATCGACCAATGCCTAGGCATGACCCACGGAACGCGTTGCCGCTTTCGGCGCTTTGAATGGAGCAGAGCAAGGAAATTCCAATGGCAGATAAAACGATCTTCATCCTCGGCGCTTCACGCGGCATCGGACTGGGACTGGTAAAGACATTCCTCGACCGAGGCTGGAACGTGGTTGCAAGCGAACGAGCCGAGAGCGCCGATCTCCACGCACTGGAATGCGATGCGCTAAGAATTGTGACTGCCGACGTGACCGAGCCTGACAGTTATGTCGATCTCGGCTTCGAAGATGGTCAGCTCGATGCCCTGATCATCAATGCCGGAATTACCGGAGCGAGCCATCAGGATGCGTCGAAGGCGACCGCTGATGAAGTGTCGCACGTGATGATGACCAATGCCTTCGGCCCGGCGCGCGCGGCGAAATCTCTCCTGCCTGCCATAAAAGATGGCGGCACGCTGGGCGTTATGTCCTCGTTGATGGGTTCGATCAGCGACAGTTCGGGCGGCTATGAACTCTATCGCACCAGCAAGACGGCCCTGAACATGCTCGCCAAAGGCATTTCAGAACAGGATGCCAGCCCGCGCGAAATCGAGGTTCTGGCGCTTCATCCAGGCTGGGTGCAGACCGACATGGGTGGGTCGAACGCCGCGCTGACCATCGAAGAAAGCGTGAACGGCCTTGCAGACGTTATCGAAAAATCCGGCGAGGGCGGGTTCAGGTTCGTCGATTACAGCGGCAAGGAACTGGCGTTCTAGCCGAGGCATTCTCGCAAGGTTGTAATCAGAGCGGTCGCATCCTCGATCGTGTTGTAAACGTGCGGCGTAACCCGGAGTGAGGATCCGCGTAGCGATACATGCACTTGGGCAGCGGCCAGCCTGTCGGTAAGCCCGTCCGGCACTTTGTCCGGGAATTCCAGCGCAAGGAAATGGGGGGCGCGAATACCGATGGGCGCAGAAGAGAGGCCGAGTTCGGCGGCAGCGCCAGCAATCGATTGCGTCGCCGCGCCTAGTGTTTCGGCGATCCTTGCGACACCGAATTCGAGCAGGAAATCGAGTGCGGCGCTTGCCCCCATGAGCAGGGGCGGGTTCGATTTTTCGCCAACGTCAAAACGCCGTGCGCCAGGCTGGAAATCATCACGGTAATCAACCAGCCTAGAGAAATCTTCCGATCCTGCGCGATTGATCCAGTTATGTTCGATCGGATTTCCGCCATGATGTTTGGGCGCCACATACATCATGCCGATACCGTAAGGCCCCATGAGCCATTTGTAGCAGGCAGCGACGGCGAAGTCCGGCTGCACTGCGGCAAAATCCATCGGCATGGCGCCCAGCGACTGGGTCAGGTCCAGCACCAGAGCCGCGCCCATCTCGCGACACTTGGCGCCCACTGCGACCAGATCGACCACGCGGCCATCGGCCCAGTGGTTGTTCGGCAAGGCTACGATGGCGGTATCGGGGCCGATCGCGGCCATCACGGCTTCGGTCCAGCAGTCCTTCCGGGGTCTGCGAACCGCCACAATTTCCCCGCCGCGTTCCTGTGCTAGTTCGCGCCAGCCATAGACATTGGACGGGAACTGGTCGGCCAGAGTTACGATCTTCTGCCCGCGAGCAACGGGTAGATTTCTGGCCGCAACTGCAAGCGCGTAGCTGACGGACGGGACGATCGCGATACTGTCCGCCTCAACGCCGGCAAGCCGCGCCGCGCGACTGCGAAAATCCTCTGCCACCGAGAAGAAATCGGCCGGACGGAAATTCCACGGCTGTTGCTTCAGCCGGGAACCTTGCACCATCGCATCGCTGACGCTGCGCGATAACGGCGCCATGTAGGCACAGTTCAAATAGTGCACGCCTTCGGGGATGGCGAACCGGTCGCGCTTCGCTGGAATCATACGATCAGCCCAGCACGCCCGCGCTGGCAAGCACTGCCAGCGTCAGCACGTCGGGGGCGATAGCTGTCATCGGTGCGATCTGAACCGGCTTCTCCATACCGATCATCATCGGGCCGACGGTCGTTTCTCCGCCCAGTTCACGAAGCAGCTTGGCGGAGAGGTTGGCCGATTGGAGGCCCGGCATGATCAGTACATTGGCAGGCCCCGACAGGCGACTGAACGGATAGAGGGACATGACCTTCGGGTTGAGAGCGGCATCCGGCGCCATTTCACCTTCATATTCGAACGCGACCGACTCGTCCGCGTCGAGCAGGGCAACGGCTTCGCGGATATTGTTGAGCCACTGCCCCGAGGGATTGCCGAAAGTCGAATACGACATGAACGCAACCCGCGGTTCATGGCCCATACGTCGCGCCACGGCTGCCGTTTCGCGCGCGATGTGCGCAAGTTGTTCGGCGGTCGGACGTTCATTTATTGTCGTGTCGGCAAGGAAGGTGGTGTGGTTCTTGCCGATCATCATGTGGATTCCAAACGGCACCGCGCCCGGCTTTTCATCCAGCACCCGGCCGATTTCACGGGCGGTCTGGCTGAAGGTACGCGTCAGGCCCGTGATCATCGCATCGCCATGTCCCAATGCCACAAGCAATGCGGCGAAGACGTTACGCTCCTGATTGACCATGCGCGCCACGTCGCGTTCGGTGTAGCCACGCCGCTGCAACCGCTTGTAGAGATATTCGACCATGCCCGGTACCTTGTCCGACACGGCGGAATTCTCGATGACCCAGTCGTCCGGGTCGTCGACGGCCAGTTCGACCAGCTTTTCGCGAACCTTCTCGGTCCGACCGACCAGAATCGGTTCGCCATATCCGAATTCGCGGTACTGGATGGCGGCGCGCAGCGCGACATCCTCTTCTGCTTCGGCAAAAACCATCCGTTTCGGGTTGGCCTTGGCCTGCTCGTAAATATTGGTGAGTGCGGCAGTAGTTGGGTTCAGGCGTACCTTGAGCGCAAACCGATAAGCGTCGAAGTCCTCGATCGGGGCCTGCGCAACACCGCTCTCCATCGCGGCCTTGGCCACCGCGCTGGATACGACTTCCATCAACCGTGGGTCGAACGGTGCCGGGATGATATATTCCTCACCGAACTGGTGACTGACGCCATATGCCGCGGCGACCTCGTCCGGAACGCGCTCACGCGCAAGTTCGGCGATGGCACGGGCCGCAGCGATCTTCATCTCTTCGTTGATCGCCGTGGCCTGAACATCCAGCGCACCGCGGAAAATGAAGGGGAAGCCGAGCACATTGTTGACCTGATTTGGGTAGTCGCTGCGCCCGGTGGCGATGATCGCATCCGGGCGCACGGCCTTGGCATCTTCCGGCATGATTTCCGGAATGGGATTGGCCATCGCGAAGATGATCGGCCTGTCGGCCATCTTCTCCACCCATTCCGGCTTCAGCGCACCTGCACCGGACAGGCCAAGGAAGATGTCCGCACCTTCCAGCGCTTCTTCGAGATTGGTTGCCGACGTCTCCACCGCATGGGCGCTCTTCCACTGATCAACATTGTCACGTCCCGGAGTGATCGGCCCGGCGCGATCACAGACGATGACGTTTTCATGCCGGACCCCCATGGCCTTGATCAAAGCGGTACAGGCAAGCGCGCTGGCCCCTGCCCCGTTGACGACCATCTTGCAGTCTTTCATTTCCCGCCCGGTCAGGTGGCAGGCGTTGATCAGGCCAGCGGCAGCGATGATCGCGGTGCCGTGTTGGTCGTCATGCATGACAGGGATATTCATGCGTTCGCGCAACGCCTGCTCGATAATAAAGCATTCGGGCGCGGCGATGTCTTCGAGATTGATGCCGCCGAAGGTCGGTTCCATCAGGGCGACCGCCTCGATAAACTTGTCGGGATCTTCGGTATCGAGTTCGATGTCGATCGAATCCACGTCGGCAAAGCGTTTGAACAGCACCGCCTTGCCTTCCATCACCGGCTTCGAGGCCAACGCACCGAGATTGCCGAGGCCCAGAATCGCCGTGCCGTTCGAAATAACGGCAACAAGGTTCGAACGGGCCGTATAGCGAGCCGCATCCTTGGGATTGGCCGCAATCGCTTCCACCGGAGCCGCCACACCGGGCGAATAAGCGAGGCTGAGATCACGCTGGCTTGCCATGGGCTTGCTTGCGACGATCTCGATCTTACCCGGACGAATTGTCTCGTGGTAGAACAGAGCTTCGCGTGTGGTGAATGCGGATTTTTCGTCGGCCATCGGCGTTCCCTTGTCTTGCGCGGTGCTGCCCCTAACCGCTTGCGCCAAGAAGTCATAGGGGAAAGGCCGCATCGCCGACTCCCGAATCGCGGCCACCCTCGCTAGGCCCGCCGCATGGCCGACACGCCCACCCCGATGATGCAGCAATACCTGGCCCTCAAGCAGGAAGCCGGAGACGCGCTCCTGTTCTACCGGATGGGCGATTTCTTCGAACTCTTCTTCGACGATGCACGAGTGGCATCGAGAGTGCTGGACATCGCATTGACCACGCGCGGCGAACACGGCGGCCAGCCGGTTCCGATGTGCGGCGTTCCGGTCCATTCCGCGGAAGGTTATCTTGCCCGGCTGATCAAGGGCGGCTGCCGTGTCGCCATTGCCGAGCAGACGGAAACGCCCGACGAAGCGAGGGAACGGGCAAAGCGCGAAGGATCGCCCGTGTCGAAGGCGCTGGTCGCGCGCGATATCGTGCGTTTGGTAACCGCCGGTACATTGACCGAAGAAGCGCTGTTGGAACCGCGGCGCGCCAATCTGCTGGTGGCGATCGCTCCGGTTCGTTACGGGGTAGGTCTGGCCTCCTGCGACATCTCTACCGGGCGGATGGAGTTGGAGGAATGTCCGGCAGACGCGCTCGACGCGGCGTTGGCGCGGCTCGGCGCTAGCGAGGTCGTGGCTCCCGACGATTGGGACGGGGCATTCCCGGACATTATCGCCCGCCCCCGCGCGGACTTTCGCAGCGAAGCAGGTGAAGCCCGGCTCAAGGACATTCACAGCATCGCCACGCTCGATGGACTGGGCAGTTATACCCGACCGATGCTGGCAGCAGCAGCGGGGCTTATTGCCTACCTCGATCATGCCGGGCGCGGGACGCTGCCGTTCCTGCTTCCACCAGTCGCGCGGGGGAGCGGTGCGCATCTGGCAATGGATGCCGCAACCCGCACGAGTCTCGAAATACTGGAGGCGCAGGGCGGAGGCCGTCCCGGCAGCCTGATCGCCTGCGTCGATCGCTGTGCGACCGGGGCCGGAGCCCGGCAGCTGGCGGAGGATCTGTCGGCGCCGCTGGCTGACCGCAACGCGATCGAACAGCGGCTGTCCGGTGTCCATTATTTTCACGCAGATCCGCTGCTGCGCGCCGACCTTCGCGCCATATTGCGGCAGGCGCCCGATATCGGCCGCGCACTCGGGCGCCTCGTCGCCGGGCGCGGCAGCCCGCGCGATCTCGGGCAGATCCGCGACGGACTTTCCGAAGCACGGCGCATAAGAGACATTCTGGAATCCGGCATCGACCTGCCGCCCCTGCTCGGCCAGATGATCCACGCACTGGGCGGCCACGCTGCCTTGGTCGATCACTTGGCGCGGGCGCTGGTGCCCTCGCCTCCGACGGAACGCGGCCAGGGCGGCTTCATCGCCAGCGGCTACGATCATTCTCTCGATGCATTGCGCGAAACCAGCGGCAATGCGCGCAAGGCCATCGCCGCTCTCGAAGCGAAATATCGCGAGGAAACGGACACGGCATCGCTCAAGGTCAAGCATAACAAGGTGCTTGGCTATTTCATCGAAGTCCCCGCAAAACACGGTGACAAGCTGATGGCGGCCGATAGCGGATTTACCCATCGCCAGACCATGGCCGGTGCGGTCCGTTTCAACTCGCTCGGCCTCCACGAAGAAGCGACCCGCATCGCTGAAGCAGGCGCCCATGCGCTCGCGGCAGAAGATGGCCATTTCGAAGAACTGGTTGGCGAAGTGGTCGCCGCTCGCGAAGCTATCGCGGCTACCGCAGCGGCTCTGGCACGCATCGATGTCTGCTCCGCCTTGGCCGAACGCGCGGTCGAAGGCGATTGGGCACGGCCCGAAATGCTTGACGAGCCCTGCCTCGAAATCAACGGCGGACGGCATCCAGTGGTCGAACAGGCGCTTGCCAAGACGGGCGACCGCTTTGTGGTCAACGACTGCACGCTGGGTCCGGACGACAGATTGTGGCTGATTGGCGGTCCGAACATGGGCGGTAAATCCACTTTCCTGCGCCAGAATGCGATCATCATGCTGCTGGCGCAGGCGGGTAGTTTCGTGCCAGCGACATCGGCCCGGATCGGATTGGCCGACAGGCTGTTCAGCCGCGTCGGAGCGAGCGATAATCTTGCGCGGGGCCGGTCGACCTTCATGGTCGAAATGGTGGAAACGGCGGCTATCCTCAGTCAGGCGACGGAGAAGAGCTTCGTAATCCTCGACGAAGTGGGGCGCGGGACCAGCACTTACGACGGGATGGCCCTAGCCTGGGCGGTGGTAGAGGCGGTGCATGAGAACCTGCAGTGCCGATGCCTGTTTGCCACGCATTACCACGAGCTCAGCCGTCTTGCCGATACCTGCGATGCGCTGAGCCTGCATCATGTCCGTGCACGGGAATGGAAGGGCGACCTCGTCCTGCTTCACGAATTGGCCAAGGGGGCAGCCGACCGCAGCTATGGCCTTTCGGTGGCCAAGCTGGCCGGTGTCCCACCGCCGGTTATCAAGCGCGCGAAGGCCGTGCTCGACAAGCTGGAAACGGGGCGTGAAAAGACTGGTGGCCTTGCCGCTGGGCTCGGTGAATTACCTCTGTTTGCCGCCAGCGCGCAGGCGGAAGAAAAGGACCGCGACGCGCTGCGCGATGCGCTGCACGCGCTCGATATCGATGCGCTATCACCGCGCGACGCGCTGGATAAACTGTACGAGTTGAAAGCGGTAGCCGGGGAAACCAAGGCTTAACGGGTCTGGGCTATACCAGCCATCATGGCAGGACATGTAATCGCCGGTCAGGGCAAGAAGCTCATCGTTATCGGGCTGTTTCTGGTGCTCGTGCTCATCCTGGTGGGCGGTGAAGACGATCCGGGTGTAATCGGCGGTCTGGCCGACGCAGATACCCCTGTCGTCGCCGAAGACGAACTAGCAGTCGCGCAGACCAACAGCCCCCCACCCCCAGCGCGGCGCGAGGATCCGGCGTTATCGTCCTGGTATTCGCAATCGGCCGATAGTGGTGCGGCCATCCCGCAGCCTGTGGTCCCAACGCCTGTAGACGATAGCCATCTGATCAATGATGCCAAACCCATGGTGTCGGTTGGCCCTCCGACTGCTCCTTCGGGGCCGACAGTGAACAGCCCTAACACCGCGATGATCGAATAGGCACGGAACCGTGCAGACACCCGCCCATTAATTCCGCATGGCGCAGGACGATCCACCCGAGGACCCCGACAAATCGACTGAGTGGGCAGAATTGCGCACCGACCTCGCCGAAGATCGCAACATCATGGCTATGGAGCGGACGTTTGCAGGATGGATGCGGACCGCCTTCGCAGCAATCGGGATCGGGCTGGGATTTAAGGCCGTCTTCGGCGCCTTCGACCCACCGTGGCTCGCCAAGGCAATAGCGACCGTATTCATTCTGGCGGGAGGCTGGCTTGCCATTACCGCACAAAAGCGCGCCTGCCGTACGCTTGAGCGGCTCGACACGCACAAGTTCGAGGCGATCTCCACCCCGAACTTCCGCGTGCTTGCCTATTCGGTTGCTGCCGGATCCATCCTGCTGACCGCAGGACTATGGATCCTGAACAACGGCACTATAACGGACTAGTTGCCGTCTGAAGGAAGGTCGGGATCGACCTTGGCCGACTTGCCGTATTTATCCTCGTTATCATCGTGATTGTCCTCGCCGCGAAAGGCACCCATGTCGATCCGGCCCGAACTTTCCATGTCGCGCATGTGATCGACGGTATCCTGAGTCGAATCGTTCATCGGGCCGCTTTTGTTGTCGCTCTTGCGGCTTTCGGTCGGGGAACCGGTTTCCCGGGTCGTCCCTTGCGCTTCTTCGGCGACTTCCTGCGCCTGGTTGCGGTGATCGTCCTGCTCGTCGTTATGGGTTTCCGGCGCGAGGCCAGCCTGGCGGGCTTCCTGGCTTTCGCCCACGGGCGTGTTGGTCTTGGTAGTATCGGTCATGATCGGAAAGTCTCCTTTGTCCGATCAACCGGTGGGCGGGCCCGCAGGTTCCATAAACACAGAATGCACCGCGCCGCCCTGCCCTTGCTGCCGCGGCCCTAGCGCGTAGGTACGGGCTCTTCACCCGAATAATCGTAGAAACCGCGCCCGGTCTTGCGGCCGAGCCACCCGGCTTCGACGTATTTCACCAGCAGCGGGGCGGGCCGATACTTGGCGTCGCGGGTGGTCTTGTAAAGCACCATGATGATGTCGAGGCAGGTATCCAGCCCGACGAAATCGGCCAGCTGCAGCGGCCCCATCGGATGGTTGAGACCTAGGCGACAGCCCTTGTCGATATCCTCGATGTCGGCGGTCGACTGGCCGAGCACGAAAATCGCCTCGTTGATCATCGGCAGCAGGATCCGGTTCACGACGAAGCCGGGTTCGTCCTGCGACAGGACTACTTCCTTGCCCAGGCTTTGCGCAAAGGCAGTCGTGCGGGCGGTCGTCGTCTGGTCGGTGGCGAGGCCCGGAATGACCTCAATCAGCTTCATCACCGGAACCGGGTTGAAGAAATGCAGCCCGATGAAACGCGCCGGATCGGGCGCGTAATTGGCCATGCGGGTGATCGGTATCGAACTGGTGTTCGAGGCCATGATCGCGTCGGGCGAAAGGAATTCCCCGGCCTTTTCGAAGATCGCCTGCTTGATCGCTTCCTTTTCGGTCGCCGCCTCGATGATGAGATCGGCATCCTTCATGCGCGCATAATCGGCGATCGGCGTGATGCGTTTCATCGCCGCTTCGGCATCGGCGATTTCGATCTTGCCCTTGCCGACCAGCTTACCGAACGCCTTGTCGATCCCGGCATGCGCCTTTTCGGCAACGTCGAGGCTGACATCCGCCAATAGGACATCCATACCGTGCGCAGCCACGGTCTGCGCGATGCCGGAGCCCATCTGGCCCGCACCGATGATTGCGACCGTCTTGTCCATCGAAACTTCCCTTCGCATGTGCAGCAAAACGCGTGCACTAGCGAAGGGGCGCGGCGCTGGCTAGCGCCGGCTTAGCGGTTGGCGCCAGGAATCCACGTCACGTCGCCGCGCCCGTCGTCGTTCGCCACGCGAGCAAGGACGAAGAGATAGTCCGACAGCCGGTTGATATAGGCCAGCGCCTGCGGATTGGTGGGTACGTGCGATGCCATCGCGGTCATCGCGCGTTCCGCATGCCGAACCGCGGCGCGGGCCACATGCAGGCGCGCGGCGGCCTCGGTCCCGCCCGGAAGCACGAAGCTGGTCAACGGTTCGAGCCGGGTGTTCGCGGCGTCGATCGCCTTTTCCAGCCACACGACCTGTGCCTTCACGACTCGCAGGACCATTTCCGACGGGGAAAAATCGTCTTCGTCTTCGGCAGGCGTGGCGAGATCGGCACCGAGATCGAACAGATCGTTCTGGATCCGGTACAGCGGTTCGGCATACTCGCCGTCCGCCAGCACCACGGCTGCCAGTCCCAGCGCGCTGTTGGCTTCGTCCACCGCGCCAATCGCCGCCATGCGTGCGTCGTGCTTGGGCAGGCGCGATCCGTCGACGAGACCGGTGGTCCCGTCATCGCCGGTGCGGGTGTATATTTTGTTGAGCTTGACCACGCTTCTGGGTCAGCTGGCGATCGCCAGAATGACCGCCACGACCACGATCGCCAATGCCTGATACTTGATACGCGCGAACATCATCTTGTTCTGCAGCAACTGCATTTCGGTAGCATCGGTCTGCTCGCCGCTTTCGAGATCGATCTTCGTGCTTTTCAGAAAAGCCACGACGCCGCGCACGAGGCTGGCGACCACGAGAACCATGAGAATGACGAGCAGGATTGTGAGGAAGGTTGTCATAACTGCATCTATCTAGGAGTTCGCCAGCGTAATGCCAGCGGGGAATTCGCCGGAACGCACCGCGTCGGCCAGCGCCTGCCCGTTCTCCCCACTTCTGCGCCGGTCCGCCAAGGACGGCGATCCGCGCCGCTTGGCGAGCTTCTGTCCGCTTTCGTCGGTCAGCAGGCCGTGGTGATACCAAAGGGGCACCGGCAGGCCGAGCAGCGCTTGCAGAAGGCGATGAATATGCGTTGCGTCGAACAGATCCGCACCCCGCGTCACCAGCGTGACCCCGTCTGCCGCATCGTCCAAGGTCGCGGCCAGGTGATAGCTGGCGGGTGCATCCTTTCGCACGATGACGACGTCCCCACCCTCGCGGGGGTCTGCGACCTGCTGCCCGGCCAGCGCATCTTCCCAGAAAAGCTGCCCGCTTTCCGCCATCGCCCGGTCGATGTCGAGCCGCAGCGCAGCAGGCTTGCCGGGATCGACCACGCTGCCCTTGCACGTTCCGGGGTAGACGGCGCCCTGCGATCCCAGACGCGGTTTCAACGCCTCTATGTCGGCTCGCGTGCAGGTGCAGGGATAAAGCAAACCACGGTCGAGCAGGTTGCGTGCCGCCGCATCGTATGTCGTCAGCCGGGTCGACTGCGCGGGTACTTCCTCCCATTCCAGTCCCAGCCACTCGAGATCGCGCCGAAATTCGTCAGCCAGTTCAACGCGCGAGCGCGGCCCGTCGATATCTTCGATCCGCAGCAGGAAGCGCCCGCGGGCCTCCCGCGCCAGATCATGGGCCACGATAGCCGAGAACGCATGGCCGAGATGGAGCGGCCCGTTAGGGCTGGGGGCAAAGCGAGTGACGGTCATAGTGGCGAAAAAGATGCTCTTTCACTGGGCAAGCTTGTGGATAGCATGTGTGTAACAGGCTTGACGCTTTTCCTTGCAAGTGCATTTTCACTGCTATCGGGGAGGAACGCACTGGTGTTCAAGGCCGAACTGCTGGAACGGGCCGCAAGGTTCCGAAGTACCGCCGAGGATCCGACTCGCAATCTGCAGTCGTGTCCCAGCCTGGTTCTCAATGCCGACTACACGCCGCTGTCTTATTATCCGCTGAGCCTGTGGCCGTGGCAGACCGCGATCAAGGCCATCTTTCTCGACCGGGTCGACGTGATCGCGACCTACGAGCGCGAGGTTCATTCCCCCTCGCTCGACATGAAGATCCCGAGCGTGATAGCGCTCAAGCAATATGTGAAGCCGAGCGAGTTTCCCGCCTTCACCCGGTTCAACCTGTTCCTGCGCGACCGGTTCAGCTGCCAGTTCTGCGGCGACATGCACAATCTCACCTTCGATCACGTCGTGCCTCGCCGGCTGGGTGGCAAGACCACGTGGGAAAACATCGCCACCGCCTGCGCGCCCTGCAACATGAAGAAGGGCGGACGTACGCCCAAGCAGGCCGGCATGCAGCTCTACAGCCAGCCGATCCGGCCGACCCACTGGCAGTTGCAGCAGCACGGCAAGATGTTTCCGCCCAACTACCTTCACGAAACCTGGCGCGATTGGCTCTACTGGGACATCGAACTGGAGGCCTGACCCCGCCAACGAAAAAGGGGGCGCCAATCCGACAACGGCGCCGCCCTTCCTTCAACCGCCGTTTGTCTGAGTGTGAACCTTACTGTACTTCGTCTTCGGCCTTGCCGCCCATTTCGCCCATGTCATCTACCACATTGTGGCCACATTTTATGCCTGGATTAAATTTCGTATTTTTTTCCAATAATCTATGTGAGACATTCGTATGATGCGATTGCCCCCGCGACGCTTTCCCGCCGCGGCAAACTTGGCACGGTAGGACGGACTACTGGCTGCAAGACCCGTCCAGCAGGAAAGCCCGATAGGCGAGAACGATGACAACTCTTATCTGGATAGTCCCCGCAATGATCCTCGTGTTCCTGCTCGCTCTGGTATTCCGCCGGGCGTTGCTCACCGTTCTGCGCGTTCCTCATGGATTTGTGCTGATCGTAGCGGTTGTCGCTGCGACAGGGGTCACCATGGCGATGAACGCTGCGTTGTTGCCGGCTGCGCTGGCCGCCGAGACAAGCGCTGCAATCCTGATCGCTGGCCTGATGGTCGGCTTTCTTCTTACGGCGCGGGAAATTCGGAAGTCGAAGGGCGATTGATCCGCGTCTCGTCCGTTGGGCAAACCGGCTGCTAAGGCAAGTTCCGAAGGATGAGGTAGATCCCCCAGAGAAAGAACACCAAGTCTTCCATCGGCAATTTTGCTTTGGAGGTGGCGGGTACACCCGGCGGCAATCCACCACCGTTTTTCCGGACCATTCCTTCCCGGTGTATCTTCCCGATCGCTACATCTGCGCCCCATAGGTTGTTCTGGCCGTAGAGCATCGGCACTTCGTGCAGCAGGTCCTTCTGCAATCCTTGTGCAGCCCGAGAGCGGTTCTTTATCGACAGCGCATGCCGATGATGGCCCTGCTCGCGCTCGTATTCCGCTTTGCCCATTTGCCGACGCAGGGCAGGATCGGTTGGCCGCATCCCGCAATCGATGCAGGGTTCGAACGGCTGGTAAATCGGCGCACCGCAATTGAGGCATTTCTGGCCCATGCGCCGCGACTAAAGTGCGCCGATTAAAAAGGATTTACCAGGCCCGAAGGTCGCCGATCAGGTAGCCGCGGCCAATAGTCTTGCCCTAGTGTGACGATTCCGGGAAAGGTGCCAGCTTGGCGATGTCGGCAGGTTCGTGCTGGATCACCAGGGTCGCTCCGATCTGTGCGGCGATTTCGCGCAATCGGTCCATCGAGGCGAGCGTTTCTGTCCGGCTCGTGTTGAAGCTGGGCACACCTTTGCGGCTCCAGTTTTCGCGGAAGTGGACGGCATCGCCCGACAGCAAGATCGGTCCGCGGTCTTTAAGCCGAACCAGAAGCGACCGGTGCCCCGGCGTGTGACCGGGTGCCTTGAGCATGATCACCGAGCCGTCGCCGAACACATCGTGGTCGTAGGTCAGTGTCTGGACAGTGCCGTCACCCCCGATCCACGGCGCGAAGCTGACGGACAGGTCCTCGCGCTTGTTGATCACATCCCAATCCGAACGGTCGACCAGCAATGTCGCGCCCGCAAAATCGGCCGCCTGCCCGGTGTGATCGTAGTGGTAGTGGCTGATCCCGACGAAGGTGACCTGTTCGGGCTCGATGCCCAGTTGTGCGAGCTGCCCGACGATGCTTGCCTCGAGGCTCATCCGGTCGGTGCCGCTCTGTTCCTGCTTGCCTTCCAGCGTTCTGGGCAATCCGGTATCCCACAGCAAGTACCGGTCTCCGTTCCTGATGAGGTAACAGCTGTCGGTGAAGGTCATGCTGCGGCCTGGATATGCAAAAGTATCGGCGTATTCGTCCAGATTACCGATCTCGATCGTCCCGCAATCCAGCCTCCACAATTCCAGGGCCGGCCGATCCGCGGCATCAGCACGATCCGGCACCAACAGACCGGCCAGCAATGGCGCAAAAGTGATCAGGGCACTTGCTATAAGACCTTTGCCGTTCCGCTTCGCCATCTCGAACCTCTCCGTTTGCCAAGGACCCCATGCCATTCAGGCACCGGATGCTCCATCTCCAGCATTCGTAATTTTCTAATGTATCCCTGCCAGAAGAAACGCTCAGCGAGGAGCATAGCAGGATGCTGGGACTGTTCAAAAAGAAGATGGCACCGGATGGGCCCGTCGATTTCACGACGGAAATGCAGATCGAAGCGTCGCCGTTTAAGGTTTACAGTCATCTGGATTGGTCGAGCGAGGATCATACCTATCGGGCCCTGGGCGAATATGTCGAGACGATCGACAGCACCCGTGGCTTCTACAGGATGCATGTCGCCGCGATGCCCGGACATCAATTCGACTTCGCCGTGACCGAGGCCGAACCCGGCAAGCGTTATGGCTATGTTTCCGAAACCCGTCCGATCATAGGTCGTCTGGTCGACATGCAGTCACGCTACGAACTGGTGGCGCTGAACGATGGGACTTCCTGTCTCGTGAAATCGCATGGAACTGCACGATTTATCGACGGGCTTACGCAGCACCAGCTCGACGAAGAGATGTCGCGTATGTCCCTTGCCTGCCACAACAGCCTGGCCAAGCTGAAAATACACGCCGAATACGGCATCGAGGCTGTCCGAAACGCGACCATGGCGAGCGTCCAACGCGTGCGGGTCGAATCGTGATCAGGTAACCACCGCCCGTTCCTGGAATTCGCCGCGCTGCCATTCGCCGGTTTCCAGCACCTCGGCCAGATGCCGCGCGGCTTCGGCCATGTCCTCGAACCGCAGATAGGCGGGCGCAAAGCCGAAGCGCAGGATGTCGGGGTCGCGGAAGTCGCCGATGACACCGCGGGCAATCAGCGCCTGGCAGATGGCGTAGGCATCCTGATGACGGAAGGACAGCTGGCTGCCGCGACGCGCCGGATCGGTCGGGCTGACGAGATCGATCGCCACGTTCCTTTCGGAGAGGCACTGACGGAAGAACTCGGACAGCGCCTGCGACTTGGCATAGAGGCGATCGATGCCGATTTCGGCGATGAGATCGACCCCCACCTCCAGCGCGGCAAGGCCGAGGATCGGGGGCGTGCCGCACAGCAGTTTCTCGATGCCGGGCGCTGCCTCGTAATCGTCGCTGAAGGCAAAGGGAGCGGCGTGGCCCATCCAGCCGGTCAGGGGCTGGTGTGCCGCCTCTAGGTGCTTTTCCGCCACGAAGGCGTAGGCCGGGGCGCCCGGGCCGCCGTTGAAATATTTATAGCCGCAGCCGACCGCGAAATCCGCCGCGCACCCGTCGAGATCGACCGGCAAAGCGCCGCCCGAGTGCGACAGGTCCCACAGCACCAGCGCGCCGGCATCATGCGCGGCGCGGGTCAGTTCGGCCATGTCGAACGTTTCGCCTGTCTTGTAATGCGTATGGGTGAGCATCAGCAGGGCAACGCTGTCGTCCAGCGCCTCGATCAGCTGGCCGCGCTCCGCCAGGCGGCGCTCGGCCAGGCCCTGCCGTTCCAGCCCGTCGATCATGTAGAGATCGGTGGGAAAATTGCCGGGTTCGCTCAGCACCACCTTGCGCCCCGGCTGCATCGCCAGCGCGGCGGAGATCAGCTTGAACAGGTTCACGCTGGTGGAATCGCAGGCGATCACCTCGTGCGGGCGGGCGCCGATCAGCGGCGCGATCTTCGCCCCCACACGCGCCGGCAGATCGATCCAGCCGGCGGTGTTCCAGCTGCGGATGAGGTCGCGGCCCCATTCTTCGCGCACGACCTCTTCCAGCCGCTCGGGCGTCGCTTTCGGCAGGCAGCCGAGCGAATTCCCGTCGAGATAGGTGACCCCATCCGGCAGCATGAACCGTTCGCGAAATTCGCGCAGCGGATCGCCGGCGTCGAGGAAACGGGCGCGTTCCAGCATCATGCCAGTTCCCTCAGAATCGCGCGGCACAGGCCTGCATCACCGCCCCCTACCTTGAGCGGCAGGGCGACAAGTTCGTAGCGCCCCTCGTCCACGTCATCGAGCACCAGCCCTTCCAGGATGCGCATCTCGTGTTTTAGCACCGCGTGATGCGCATCCATCGTCTTGCTCTCCTGCGGATCGACGCTGGGCGCATCGGTACCGATCAGCTTGACCCCCTGCAGCGCCAGCCATTCGACCGTCTCAGCTGCGATCGGCAGCCAGTCGCTGCGCCATTCGTCGTGCGGGAAACTGTCCCAGGTGCGGAACAGCACGCGATCGGCGCTGTCGATATGCGGCAGGTCGGCGATGTCGATCGCGCCGTTCACGCCGCGCGCGTCGACCACCAGGCAGGTGCCGATATAGGGATCGATTTCCATGCTGGCGGCATCCAGCGCGCCTTGCGCGTAATGCAGCGGTGCATCGGCATGGGTGCCCGAATGCGTGCTCATCGTAATCCGGCCGACATTGACGGGCGAGCCTTCGTCCATCCGCCATGTCCGCTCGAACCCGAACCTTGTATCGCCCGGCCAGACGGGCAGGTCCGGACGCAGGGTCTGCGAGATGTCCCAGATGCGGCGGGTGCTTTTCCAGCTGCTCATATCGCGGTCCGCACGCTCAGCAGTTCGGGGAAGAAGGCCGCTTTCAGCACGCCCGCCAGATAGGGCACGCCGGGCGTTCCGCCGGTGCCCTTCTTGAAGCCGATGATCCGTTCGACCGTCTTGAGATGGCCGAAGCGCCAGCGCTGGAAGTGGTATTCCAGATCGACGAGCTTTTCGGCGAGTTCGTAGAGGTCCCAGTATTCCTTCGGGTCGCGGTAGATCTGCGCCCAGGCGGCCTCGACCGCGGGCGAATGTTCCCACGGGCTGCCGTGATCGCGCGCGAGGATTTCGTCGGGAATGTCGAACCCGCGCCGCGCCAGCAGCGCGATGACCTCGGCATAGATCGACTTGCGGTCGAGCTCCTCGCGCAGTTCGCGCGCCACCTCGGGCGTCGCCTCGTGCATGGTGACCATGTCGGGATTGCGACCGCCGAGCAGGAATTCCATCATCCGGTACTGCGCGCTCTGGAACCCGCTCGACCCGCCGAGATGCGGGCGGATGGTGGAATAATCGTGCGGGGTCATGGTGCTGAGCACGTCCCAGCTCTGGATCAGTTGCCCCTGAGCGCGCGCGACCCGGGCGAGCATCTTGAACGACGGACGCAGCCGGTCTTCCTGGATGCACATCCGCGCTTCGAACAGTTCGTGCAGGCACAGCTTGAGCCACAGCTCGCTCGCCTGGTGGACGATGATGAACAGCATTTCGTCATGCGCATCGGACGCAGGGTGCTGCGCCGACAGGATGCGGTCGAGATCGAGATAGCCGGAATAGGTGACGTCGGATGCCATGCGCGCAGCCCTAGCGCGCAATCGCCGCCAGCGAAACTACTGGTCGATCACCATGGTGTGCGGGTGATGCTTGTCGAGATGCTTGCGCACGATGCGCAGGTTCTTCGTGTTCGATCGATAGACCACGTCGAAGGCATCGCCGACGAGCGGAACCGCACCGATAGCGCCGTCTATCGCTATGTTGCCGGCCATGCGCCACAGTTTCCATTTCGGCAGACCGAGGTTCTTGGCTTCCCACACGATATAGGCGCCCATGGCAGCCGCCACGAGATCGCCAATGATCGGCACGAGACCGATGATCGCATCGAGCCCGATGGGAAACTTCGTCCCGGGAATGACCAGGCTGCGTTCGAGGAGATGCTCCATCGCCTCGATCCGTTTGCGGATCGACACGGGGTCGCTGCCGATCGGCAGTTCAAACCCCATGGGGCGCGGCGGATCCTGATTGTCCATCAAACCCTAGATGGGAGCGCGGGACAGCGGGAACAAGGGATGCACGTTCCACGGGTTCTCGCTGAACCCCTCCAACCCGGCGCGAACCATCGACCAGCGGATCGGCGCGCCAATCGGAATGTAAAGATTGGCCGCGAGAAGCGTATTTTCCGCCTCCAGCAGATAGGATGCTTCTTCCGCAGGATCGCGCGCATCGAGCGCCAGGGAGACGAGATAATCCGCGTCTTCGCTGCATTGCGTTTTGTCGATCGTGCAATTGAACTGGTTGAGGAACCAGCGCGGAGAGGGATACCGCGCCACCCGGTCGCGCAATGCCAGATCGGCATTGCCCACGGTCTCGCTGCGCGTAGTCGACACGCCGATAGCGGCGAAATCCTCTGCCAGACCATCGAACAGGAGGTCCGAGCCTGGCCCCGGTGGCAGATAGATGCGCACCCTCGGCTCCTGCCCGCTGGCAGCCCGCCATTGAGCAACCCGCTGACGGGCTTCACTCCGGCGTTCTTCGATCGACTGGATGACCCAGCGCTCCACCGGCAGGCCGCCCGAGCTGGACAATTCGACCGGAACGATCCGGGTTGAAGGGAACCAGCCGCCGATATTGAACGGCTGCATCAGTCCCTGCCGGTCCAGCGCCATCGCAAGCGCTTCGCGGTTGGCCGTGACACCGAGGAAGCCGGCGGGCTTCAAAACATCGAGACCAAACAGGCCGATCGCCGCGTCGAGACGCACATTGCCGCGCGACAGCGGCCCCGTGCTGGCCAGCGGGAGATTAGCCAGCCGCCCACCGAGCACGGCATCGAAATCGCCCTGAGAGAATCCTTCGGTCGCCTGCTCGGCATTGACTGCACGAATGCGCACTTCGCCCACCGTATCTTCCCATCCCGGCTGTTCAGGCAAGCCGCGCAACTGCGGCGGCAGCGGTGCCAGCATCACTCCATCATCACCCACACCGCGCGCCATGAGGGCGGCGCTCTGATCGCCGATGTCAATCCCAAGTTCAGGCTGAGCCAGCAGACGCAGAAAGTCGGGCATCGGACTGGTTAGACGGATTTCAACGACCCGCCCGGTCATGGCGCGAATATCCCGCACCTTCGCCAGATCGAGGCCAAGGGATGTGCCGCGCAATTGGCGAAACCGTTGCTGAAGCGCGTTGCGCACTGCCTGCGCGGTCAGCGGTGTCCCATCGCGCAAGTCGAATTCATTGATCCGGAAAATATAGCTGGCACCGTCATCGGTGACGATCCAGCGTTCGGCCACGCCGGGAACCACCTCGCCGCGGGGATCGATCCGGACCAGGCCCATCGAAATCGCGGCGCGAACATGTTGTCCGGCAGGGTCCAGCCTGACCCCGTCGGCATCCAGTTCGCCAGGGTCTGCAATAAAGGCGACTTCGACCACGCCATCGTCGGTTCCCGAGCCACACGCAGCCAACAGGACGAGGAAAAAAGCGAGAAAGGAAAGGCGCATGGCTGACGGTTAGCAGCGCATGTGCGCGGCGTCAGCAAGCCATTTGTCAGATACTTCGAACCGGGTGGTCGCTGCTGTAAAGAGGAGCCGAAGTCACCGAGCGGGCATAGCGCCGGGGGGCCGCGTCTGCGGCGGTCGGTCCGCGAACTTCCTTCGGATCGATTGTGCAGTCGAAAGCGATCCCTATCCGCGCGCCCTGCACCCAGGCAACGCTGCCCTTCACGCTCCCTACCGCGCGTAGCTCCACTGAAACGCGATCGCCGCGGGACATCTCCAGCCCGCCTGCATCCGCCATCATCCCGCCGGCGGAAAGGTTGCGCACCTTCACCCGCACGGCGTCCGGCTGGCCTTCCAGCGTCAATTCCGCAAATAGAAACAGGCTGTCGCGCGCAACATCGCGTGTATCGAGCGAGGACATGGCGTGCTTGGTACCCTTTGTATTCGTCTTCGCGAGAGCGGACAGAAACCGGTCCGCCAGGCGAATGACGCTAAGGCCCAGACGTTAAGAATTTGGAAAGCGGGCGGTCAGTCGTCGCGCGAAATCTTCTCTTTTCGCTCGTGCGCTTCCTGCGCTTCCACTGTCATTGTGGCGACCGGGCGGGCGATGAGGCGTTTCAGCCCGATCGGGTCCCCGGAAACTTCGCACCAGCCATATTCCCCCTGATCGATACGGCGCAGAGCGGCGTCGATCTTGGAGATCAATTTACGCTGGCGATCGCGCGTGCGCAGTTCGATCCCCCAATCGGTTTCGGACGATGCGCGGTCGTTGAGATCGGGTTCGCGCATGGGCCCGTCCTGAAGAGACTGAAGCGTCTGGCCGGCAGCGTCGTGAATCGATTTTTTCCAGTCGAGCAGAAGCATGCGGAAGTATTCCTGCTGCCGCTCGTTCATATATTCTTCGCTGTCGTCGGGGACGTAATCAGCACCGACCGCAGCGCGTGCTCTGGCCAGTTTCTCATTGTCGCTTGCCATAGAGGCCATTGAGGACCCTCTCATCCTGCAAATTCGATCGTGCCGGTCACCACCGTCCCGCGGACCCGAATTTTTTCCGGCACCCCGATGACCCGATGGGCGCGCCTATAGGCAAGCCTCCCGAGGCGCACAAGCGGCAATCCGACGAGCCGTTGATTTGCCCGCAATGGTCCCGGAAGGCGCTGAAATCGTTTGGTCGGCGATAAATCGCGCTACGCGTTAACCCTTTCTTGACCATAATCTTGGCATTCCCGACTCGTCCGGCAGGGGGTGCCGGTCCTTTATGGGGGAATGACCATGCAGCTTTCAGGTATCGAAGGTGGCTACGGCAAGATCATCCAGAGCGAGCAGGCCGATGCACTCATCGCTTCCTGCCTCGGCAGGTACGAACAGGGCAGCCTCGACGCGTTATACGATCTGGGCGTAGCTTTTTCGACCGGCAGCCATGGAACGGTCTGCGACATGATCGAAGCGCATAAATGGTTCAATATCGCTGCCTCGAAGGGGCATGAAGAAGCCAGTTGGTGTCGGGCCGATGTGGCGGACGAAATGACTGCGCGGGAAATCGCCGAAGCGCAGCGACGGGCCCGTGAATGGCTGGCCGAAGGGCAACGCCACGCCGCCTGACAATCACGCCTGCCTGAAGGGCGTCCGCGTAGCCAGGTAATTGCGATCTGCCGCGACGCCGGCGCGTTCGCGTTCGAGAAAATCCTCGATAGCCTCGCGAAATCCGGGATCGGCGATCCAATGTGCGGAGACGGTTTCAACCGGTTCATATCCGCGGGCCAGCTTGTGCCCGCCCTGCGCACCGGCTTCGACCCGAGACAGGCCGAGTTCGATCGCCGCATCGATCGCCTGATAGTAACACAGCTCGAAATGCAGGAAGCGAATGTCGCGCGTGCAGCCCCAATAGCGGCCGTAGAGCGCGTCCCCGCCGATGAAGTTCAATGCGCCCGCGACAGGCTCTTCATCCTGAAATGCCAGAACCAAGACTATCTTTTCGCCCATTCGCTGGCCAAACAGGTCGAACGCATCGCGCGTGAGATAGGGTGTTCCCCATTTGCGTGCGCCGGTATCCTGATAGAATTGCCAGAAAGCGTCCCAGTGTTCGGGTCGGATATCGTCGCCGTTTAGTCGGCGGATTTCGACTTCTGCCTGCGCCGCAGCGCGTTCCTTGCGCAAATCCTTGCGTTTGCGCGAGGCAAGGGTTTCGAGAAACTCGTCGAAACTGGCAAATCCGTGATTGTGCCAGTGAAACTGGATATCGGCACGCAGCATCCATCCCGCAGCTTCGAACAAGGGCTGCTGCGCAGGTTCGATGAAAGTCGCATGCGCGCCGGAAAATCGGTTCTGGAGGCATAACTGCTCGGCAGCCGCCAGCAGCGGAGCTGCAAAGGCATCGTCCGACAGCAACAGGCGCGGCCCGGTTGCGGGAGTGAACGGCGCAGCGATCTGAAGCTTCGGGTAGTAATTGCCGCCAGCGCGCTCGTACGCATCGGCCCAGTTATGGTCGAAAACATATTCGCCCTGGCTATGGCCCTTGAGATAGGCAGGCATGGCCGCGACCAGCGGGCCGTCATCTTCGCTGATCACGAGCGGTGCGGGCTGCCAGCCGGTCCCCGCTCCGACACTTCCCGAATCTTCGAGCGCGGTCAGGAATTCGTAGGATACGAAGGGGTTGTCCGTTCCCGCCAGCGCATTCCACTGGTCACGATTGAAGGCGCCGACCGACCCGCCGACCCGTGCGGCGAGGCCGCCATCGCTCATGGTACACCGGGCCCTTCGGCGATTGGAGCATCGGCGTGTATCTGGGCGCGTGCCAGCAGTTCCGCAGAGTCCACCGTCCAGGTGAGAATGGGCATTCCGGCTTTGCGAAGGCCGCAAGTCATCGGATTTGGCAGGGCCATGACGTGATAAGCGACGAAATCGGGCCTCGCGAGCCACAGCGCGAAATGGCGCTGCCAGGCCTTTTGGGTCATCCCTTTCTCGTCCTCTCTGATGACAAGGCCGTGAACGGTTTGCGGCGAATTCCTGCGAAACCACCGCGATACCCGCGGATCGAAGCTCATCACCGCATGAGCGCCGCGATAGTTCTCCAGCGCATCGCGAACGGCAATACAGCTCTGTTCGACATCGTAGCGGCGCCGCGACTTGATTTCGATCAGGAGCGGAACCTTGCCGTCCACCAGGGCAAGAAGGTCGGCCAGTTGCGCCAGCTTGTGTTCGCTGTCGAGAAAGGCGATCTGCGCCAGCTCGTCCGCCGAATAGGAAGCCGTTGGTCCGGTCACCCCGGTCAGCCTGTCCAGTTCCCAGTCGTGTACCAGCATGGCGGCATTGTCGCGGCTGCGCTGGATATCGCATTCGATACCCATGCCGCGTTCTACCGCGCCTGCGTATGCAGCGAGCGAGTTTTCCGGAACCCCATTCCCATGCAATCCGCGATGGGCATAGGTCCACTCGCTCAGCCAGCCGACCCGCCCGGGGGCGGGGGGCGGGGCGAAGAAGCGATCAAGCCTTGAGAGCAACGATCGCATCGACCTCGACCGCGGCATCCAGCGGCAGGACAGGAACGCCGACCGCGCTGCGGGCATGCTTGCCAGCATCGCCAAAGACTTCGGCCATCAGGTCGCTGCAACCGTTCACCACCTTTGGCTGGTCCGAGAAGGATGGCACACTGGCGACGAAACCGCCAAGCTTGACCACGCGTTCAACGCGTTCGAGCAGACCTGCCGCCTTAAGCTGGGCAAGAATCATCATACCGCAGGCTCGTGCTGCTTCCTGCCCCTTCTCGAGGCTGACACCGTCGCCGAGCTTGCCGGTTACGAGATTGCCATCGACGAACGGAAGCTGTCCCGACACATACGCGGTATTCCCGCTGACGACGAGCGGCTGATAGCTGGCCACGGGTGCCGCCGCCTCAGGCAGTTCTATGCCGAGTTCGGCGAGTTTTACTTCGATCGTCATGCATTTTCCCTTTCGATTTCGTTCATCAGCCACGGTAGCGCGTCATCCCAGCTGTCGATCCGCGCATCGGCATGACCGGAGGTATGCGCGCAGTCGATATGAGGGGCGAGCAGCGGTTCGCCGCACAGATGCAGCGTGGCAATGGGTGTGCCCGACGCGGCCAGAGTTTCCCGGGCCGAGCGATGATGTTGCGCCAGATCGTCGATGAAGATCGCCTTCGACGGCTGATATTCCTTCAGGATCGCTTCCAGCGCCGGGCCCTTGGGCCCCTGATTGGTGAACACGCGGGCGTCGAGGCCATGTCCGAGCAATTGCTCGGTGCGCATGGCCTGCCGTTTGTCCACGAGATTGGTGAGGATCACGACATCGGCGTGATCGCGCAATGATGCGATCCCCTCGAGAGCACCGGGGATGGGCGTCTGGCGGTGCATTTCGGTATCGAAAAAACCACCCAGCTTCTTCCAGATTTCTTCCGGGGCGAGGATTTCGCCACTGTCCTGCCAACGCAGGGCTTGGGAAAAATCATTCCCTTCCATGCGAAATTCGACGCCCTGCGTTTCGGCCAGCCAGTCGCGGAAGGGCGAGACCATGTAGAGCAGGACTTCATCGCAATCGGAGATGATGAGCGGACGATTCATGCAGACAACTTTCCGGCAGCCGCCACGAGCGCCTCGGGCGTGGTGTTGAGCGCATCGGCGGCGAGGACGAGATCGGGTTCGTGATTGGCGAGGAATTCGAGCACTGCTGCCTGAACGCCGCGATCGCCCAGCCCGTTCCGCAACCGATCCGGAGTAAGCCCGGTCAGCGACAGCAGCCGTTCGGCGCGCCGGTCATCTGCCAGCGCCCAGCCGAGCGCTTCGAGCGCGAGCACTTCGGGGGCCCGTTCCTCGCCTTTACCTGTCGATCCGTCGCGAATAATTGTCAGCGCTCCCGCTTTTGCATAAGGCCCTCGCGCATTCGCGAAGGAGCCGCCAAGTGGCAAAGAGAATCCTCGTTGTCGAGGACAACGATCTCAATCGTAAGCTGTTCTGTGACGTGCTGAAGGCAAACGGATACGAAGTCGTGCCCGTGGCCGACGGACAGAACGTGCTGGGCACGGCCAAGCGCTTCCAGCCGCATCTCGTGATCATGGACATCCAGTTACCCAATGTCAGCGGCATCGACCTGATCGCCGAACTGAAGGGAGAAGGAGACCTGGCGAAGGTGCCGGTGCTGGCCGTTACCGCCTATGCCGGCAAGGGTGACGAAGAACGGATTCGCGATGCCGGCGCGGCCGATTATCTCGCCAAACCGGTGTCGATCGGCCCCTTCATGGCCGCCGTGCGCGCCCTGCTTCCCGAATAGCTGCGCTTGACAAGCGGCCCAACAAACCGCTTTGCCGGGCGTTTGACACAGGCCCGCATCATGCGAGCCACACCACGATACAGGACTGGACCCCGAAATGGACCGTAGCGCCGTCGACACCAAGATCCGCGAACTGGCCGAGCCCTTCAACAAGAAGGGTGTGACGATCACCGAAGACACCACCTTCGCCAACGACCTCGAATTCGATAGCCTTACGGTCATGGACTTCGTCGCCGAGATCGAAGACGAATTCGACATCATCATTTCGATGAACCAGCAGGCGGAAATCGAGAATTACGGTCAGTTGGTCGATGCCGTCACCAAGCTGCAGGCCGACTGATGAGCGAAGGCATCATCCAGTCGGACCAGCCGCAGGACATCGAAGGAGAAGGCAAGGATCTGTTCTCCAAATTCGATGACATCATCGCCCTGCGCGAAGGATTGCTGTCGAGCGGCCAGGAAGATCCGTTCAACCTGGTGATGGAGAAGGTCCTGTCGCCGACCCGTGCGATCTGCAACGGGCGCGACACGATCCTGCTCGGCACATACAATTACATGGGCATGACCTTCGATCCGGACGTGGTCGAGGCAGGCCGGCAGGCATTGTCCGATTTCGGAGCTGGGACCACCGGTAGCCGCGTGCTGAACGGCACATATCAGGGCCACAAGGAAGTCGAGCAGGCGCTCATGGACTTCTATGCCATGGACCATGCCATGGTCTTCTCGACCGGATACCAGGCCAATCTCGGGATTATCTCGACCATTGCCGGCAAAGGCGATTACATCGTCCTCGACATCGACAGCCATGCCAGCATCTGGGACGGCTGCGCTCTCGGTAATGCCGAAGTCGTGCCGTTCAAGCACAATGATATCGAAGCGATGGAAAAGCGCCTGAAGCGCATTCCCGAAGGCGCCGGCAAGCTGGTGGTGCTGGAAGGCGTCTATTCGATGCTGGGCGATATCGCTCCGCTGAAGGAAATGGTCTCCGTCGCCAAGAAATACGGCGCCATGGTGCTGGTCGACGAAGCGCATTCGATGGGCTTCATCGGCGAGAACGGTCGCGGCGTGGTGGAACAGGCGGGCGTGATCGACGATGTCGATTTCATTATCGGCACCTTTTCCAAAAGCGTGGGTACGGTCGGCGGCTTCTGCGTCTCGAACCATCCCAAATTCGAAATCATGCGGCTGGTCTGCCGCCCCTATGTGTTCACCGCCAGCCTGCCGCCCAGCGTGGTGGCAACAGCCTGCACGTCCATTCGCAAGCTTATGCAGGGATCGAACAAGCGCGCGCATCTGTGGGAAAATTCCAAGATGCTGCACAAGGGGCTGAAGGACCTCGGCTTCCAACTCGGCACCGAGGAACCGCAGAGCGCCATCATCGCCGTGATCATGCCCGATCTGGAAAAGGGCGCGGCCATGTGGGAAGCGCTGATCAAGGGCGGCCTCTATGTCAATCTGGCGCGCCCCCCGGCAACGCCTGCCAATATGACCCTGCTGCGCTGCTCGCTTTGCGCGGAGCACAGCGAGGAAGAGGTCGGCGAAATCCTGTCGATATTCGAAACCGCGGGTAAGGACGTCGGGATCATCTGATCGTGCGATAGCGTGTCGCACGGCTGTCTTGATGGCGTAACATGGGATCGCGAACGAACGGCGATCCCGTGATCGCCGCCAAGAGAGACTTCATGCGTTCTGCCCTCGCCGCCCTGACTTCCGCTCTGCTACTGTCTGCCTCCGCGCTCGTGCCTCAGACCGCAGCCGCGCAAGGCGGCGGCCCGGCGAAGACCCACGAGATTTCCTTCGTGGCGCTTGGCGATACCGGGTACATTCCCGCTTACGATACGCCGGACGACGATGATCCCCGTTTTCGCACGCTGGGTGAATATCTGGGCAACGAAGCGGCCGACTGGCTGGAGCACAATCGCGACCTGTCCGACTTCCGCGCCACGCCCTGGCAATTTGAACCCGCCATCGGCGGCTTCGTGCCAGCCAGCGGGATGTACCCGGTCGCCATGGCTGCAGCGGAGGTGTGCAAGCGCGAGGATTGCGATTTCGGCGCGTTGATGGGCGACAATATCTATCCCGACGGGGCCACACTGGGCGCGGACGGCATTTCGGACGAGCGCCGCTTCCGCGAGATGCTTGATCAGCCCTTCGGCACCTTCGGTGAGGGCAAGGCGGGCTTCACGCTTTACGCCATGATGGGCAATCACGACTGGCACATCTCGCGCGAGGCGACCGAGGCGCAGCTCGAATATCTGAAAGCCCATCCAGCGTTCACCATGCCCGACCTGTTTTACCGTGCGGTGCCGCAGGGTATGGAAGGCAAGCTCGAAATCTTCGTCGTCGATACCGAAATGCTGCTTGCCGGTACGCAGGTCCACGAGGACGATCTGGATGCCGAAGGTAACGAGATCCGGAACACGCCGCTGGAAGAATGGCCCGATTACGTCCGTGCGTCGAACGCGCGTGAGCGCGGCATGATCGAATGGCTGAATGCAGCGCTGCAATCCTCCACTGCAAAGTGGAAGATCGTGATGGGCCACCATGCGCTGTGGTCCAGCGGAGGCAGCAAGTATGAAAAGGCCCGCGCACTGCGCAAGCTGATGCTCGATCCGATCTGCCGTTATGCCGACGCCTATATCGCCGGAGACGACCATCTGATCGAAGCCTATACCGACGATTGTTCGACCGTATCGGGCGCGCCCGCCGAGCCTGTGCCGATGTTCGTTTCCGGCGCGGGATCGAAATACCGGCAGCAGCATGTTCCGTTTGCGGAAAAGCAAATCGCGGCCAATCCGCAGATGACCAATCTGTTCTCACGGGGCTCGACCTGGGGGTTCCTGCATGTCGGGATTGGCGCAGATACTCTCGACGCGACGCTCTATTCGACGCCGGCCGACCAGTCGGGTCGTCCGGTCGAAGAAGCGCGCTTCACCTTTCCCCACCGCAGTAAATAGCACCTTTGGACGGCTCGTTCGGCAGATGAACGGTGGCTGACCGATAATTCAGAGCGAGTTCAATGGCCTATCCCTAGACCTGATTCCAACGAACAGGAGAACCCGGGATGGGACTTACGAAACGAACAGCATTTGCCCTTGCCGCCACAACCACTCTGCTGGGTGCGTGCAGCACCGGCTATGGCGGCGGATATGGCATGGCGAGCGCCGGATATTACGGCGACTCCTATTACGACGACGGATATTACGGCTGGTACGACAACTTCTATTATCCCGGCACCGGATATTACGTTTACGACCGCCAGCGCCGTGCGCACCGCTGGAACGACCGGCAGCGCCAATACTGGCAGGCTCGCCGCGCTGCGATCCGCGACCAGCGCAATATCCGCGCCAACTGGAACAGGTGGGAACGCCGGGCGGAACGTCGCCGTGATGCTCGTCAGCATCAGCGCGCTGAACGACGCCGCGACTATCGCCAGCGCCAGCGCGCCGAAAGGCGCCGCGAGGTGCGGCAGGAACGCCGTGCGGCTCAACGCCGCGAAGTACGCCGCGACCGCCGTGAAGACGCCCGCCGCGAAGCCCGCAGGGATCGTCGTCAGGATGCGCGCCGCGATGCCCGCAGGGACCGGCGCCAGGATGCCCGGCGCGACGCTCGCCGCGACCGGCGGCAGGAAGCGCGGCGCGAAATTCGCCGCGACCGCCGACAGGATGCGCGTCGCGACCAGCGACGGGACAGGCGGGGCGAACGGCGCCGTACTCAGCCCAACTGATCGACGTCTTCGCTGATCACAGGAACATTTGCTCCTTTCGGGACGTCTCAATCCCGAAAGGAGTTTTTTTATGGCAATCGTAAAATCGGGCAGCGCGCGTTACGAGGGACTGGGCAAGGACGGCAAAGGCCACGTCAGCACTCAGTCGGGCGCGCTCGACAATCAACCCTATGGCTTTCAGACCCGGTTCGAGGACAAGGCCGGGACAAATCCCGAAGAACTGATCGCAGCGGCACACGCGAGCTGCTTCACCATGGCCCTCAGCTTCAAGCTGGCCGAAGCGGGACATACGGACGGGTCCATAGAAACCGACGCCAAGGTATCGCTCGAGAAAGACGATGGCGGGTTCACCGTGACCAAGTCCGCCCTGTCGACCAAGGCCAAGGTGCCGGGCCTCGACAAGGCGAAGTTCGAGGAACTGGCCGCCGATGCCAAGGCGACCTGCCCGATCTCGAAACTGCTCAACACGGAAATCACGCTGGAAACCAGCTTCGAAGGCTGATCCGGCGCATAGCAGGAATGCTTACACGGCGCTCCGGACCGTCGCTTCGGCGACCGGTTCGGGCGCCGTTTCTTCGCGCGGGATCCGCCCGAAGATCGGCCAGGCTAGCTGTTCGCCCAGCGACGTTGCCGGCAGATTCTCCACCCCGTAGCTGGTGGGGTACGTCCGGGTGATCCGGGCGGTGCCGAACAGGACATCCCAGAAGAACAGCAAATTGCCGTAATTGCCCTTGTAGTGGACGGCAGGATCGCTGGCGTGGCGGCCGTGATGGGCATGGTGTGTGGCGGGCGTGGATATGGTCCGTTCGACCAGCCACATGACGGGCGACAGCCACGCGATGCGATAAAGCGGTCGGTCCCAGGCAAGATCCGAATGGGCCCCGGTGATCACCGCAAGCTTGACCACGATATAGCCCGCATAGACCCATCCCAGACCGAGATAGATCAGGACACCAGACAGCCAGATGCCCGGCATCATCGCGTAGTAGAAGAGGTTATTCCTGTAGACGAGCCGCACGCTCATGTAGCGCGCATTGTGGTGCGGGCGGTGCAGATTGTAGAGCCACGGAAAGGTGTGCGCCGCGCGGTGCCACCAGTATTGCATCAGATCGTCGAATATCAGGAACAGCGCGATCGCGGCAAAGACGTTCAGCCCGGCCAGCGCCCCTGCATATTCCGGCGCGACCAGCTTGGCGAGGGCGGCGGAAGCGAAGAGGATCGCCGGCTGGGTCAGGCCGAGCAGCGCGACGATGCTGACCGCTTCGACGATCCCGTCGTCGCGGGTCTGTTCGGGCTTCGCAAACAGGTTCGAGCGCCGCAGTTCGAGCAGCGCGAAGCCGAGATAGATAGCCAGAATGGCAAGCGTCGATGCGGACATTGGCTCTCTCCCGAGTTTTTTCGCTTTCTTGTCGAATCCGCTTCTAGCGTTTACCCGGATGCAAGAATGTCCAGATCTTTACATTTGGATGCGACTCGGCGGTCGCTGGTCACGCCGATGCTGTTTTCGGCGCTCGACCGCGGGTTGCAGGCGCATCTCGTGCGCATCTCGCAGCTGCGCGAATTTGCCGACGGGCAGATCATCCAGCAGCGCGGCGATGCTGCCGATGGCTTCTGGCTGATCGACGAGGGCGCGGTGCGCGTGGGGCAGTTCATGCCCGATGGAGAATTTCGCGCCGTGGCGCTTCTGGGGCCGGGCGATTCTTATGGCGAGCTGGCGGTGTTCGCCGACAAGCCGCGGATCGTCGATGCCGTGTCACGCGGGGAGAGCCGGTTGCGGCTGATCGGAGCGCGGCCCTTTCTCGATGCGCTGGGCAATTATCCCGCGTCGAGCCGGGCGCTGCTGGGCGCGCTGTCGCAGCAATTGCAGGATACGCTGTCGATCCTGGCGGGGCTGCGCCGCGGGACCAATCCGCAGCGGCTGGCGGGCATGCTCGCCACCATGGCGGGCGAAGCGGCCGGGGCGACCAGCGTCACGATCACGCAGCAGGAACTGGCAGACCTTCTGGGCGTGACCCGCGCGACCGCCAACGCCGCGCTCGGCGATCTGCAGAAACGCCGGTTGATCGAACGCGGTTACGGCACCATCCGCATTCCGGACCGCGATGCGCTGGCGGCCCATGCCATGCGCTAGTCCCCTGCCCCCGGCACAAGTTCGAAGAGGCGATCCACCGGCTGGCCGAGGGCAGCGGCGAATTTCAGGGCCACGATTACGGACGGCGAGAAGATGCCGTTCTCGACCGTGTTCACGGTCTTGCGGCTGACGCCCATTTCCTCCGCCAGCTGGGCCTGCGTCCAGCCACGCTCTTCGCGGAACTGGCGCACGTGGTTCTCAAGCGTCTCCGGCATTGGTCACCATTTCCGCCACGCCGTAGGAGACGAAGGCGCAGCCCAGCCCCATGCTGACGATGATGTTCGCCGCGCGCTGGGCGTGGAGCGGTTCGAAGGGCGAGACTGCCCAGACCAGGAAGCCGGTGATCATCGCGGCGACGAAGCCAACGGTGATGCCGCGCTGGCGATTGGCCTTCGTGACCTCGTCATTGGCGAGGGTGCGGGCGCGTTTCGGGAGAAACCATCCGCCGCCGGTGAGGAGCAGGCCGAGCATGATCAGCGCGAAGGCGAGCCAGACGAAAATCTGCACCAGCGAATCGCTGCCCCAGTCCCACGAGAAGAAAATTCCCTGCTGCATCAGCAGTACCAGCAGCCCCAGGAAGGGGGCCATGATGGCGCGGGTCTGCGCGAAATTTTCGGCGGTTTCATAATCGTCGGCCATGCGGAATTCCTCGATTCGCTTGTAACTCATGGGTTACATGTAACCTGTGGGTTACTTAGCTGTCAAGGCAGGCTCAGCGGGCCGGCTTCACCTCGGTCGCACTGGCGCAGACGCCGCCGTCTTCCTTGCTGCCGCCGAGCTGGGTGAGGACGAGAACGCCGCCGACCACCAGGAGGACGAAGACGGTGGTCACTATGCCGAGATACTTGTCGATCATACGTTTGATCGGCGCGCCGAACACGCGGAACAGTATGCCGACGGTCATGAAGATCAGCGCGCGGGCGAACAGGCTGGAGAGCACGAAGGTGACGAGGTTCATACCGACGAAGCCGGCGGTGATGGTCAGCAGCTTGAACGGCACGGGCGTGGCGCCCGCGATCAGGATCGCTTCGAAATCATATTCGCGCAAATGGCAGGCCGCGACGGGAAAGGCATCGGTAAGGCCGAGAGCGCCGATGAGCCAGACGCCCACGCTGTCGTAAAGGCCCCAGCCGATCGCATAGCCGAGCAGCGCACCTGCAACCGAAGCCAGCGTGCAGACGAGGGCGAACTTCACCGCCTTTTTCGGTTCGGCGAGGCACATTAGGCCCAGCAGCGGATGGGGCGGGATCGGGAAGAAGGAGGATTCGACGAAGGCGAACAGCGCCAGCCACCACACCGCATGCGGATGCGAGGCCTTGTCCATCGTCCAGTTGTAGAGCCCGCGCAGCATCGCTTCCCCATCCCGTCCTTGCGAGCGGCGCAGCCGCCCCCTCCACGATGGAGGAGGCCAAGCTCTAAGCGAGCCACCCCCTGTTGGCAATCGTCTGCGTAAGAACCTATTTGGTACTTTTGTATTGACATCGTAACGCTGTTTGGGTACATATACAGAACATCGCGATAGTGTGATTCGAACGGGCGGGGCCGGGTCTTGAACCAACCGGGCCACCGCCCTTTGTCGTGCCCGCTATCGCCGCAGACGGAGGGACAGATGAGCAAGGCGATGGACAGTATGGAAGGCCCGGCGTGGGCGGCCCGTTTCCTCGAAGCGCTGAAGGACGGCAATGGCGTGCGCGCCGCAGCCCGCGAAGCCGGTGTGACGGGGTCCACCCCCTATGACAGGAGACGCAAGAACCAGGCATTCCGCGAGGCCTGGGACGCGATCCAGCCGGTCGACGGGCGGCAGGCAAAAGCGCGCACGGCCCGCCCGATCGCCCCGCGCGATGCGCAGCGGATCGAGCAATTCCTGCACGAACTGGCGGAAACATCGAATGTGGCGGCCGCCGCGGCGGTGGCCGGTCTTCCCGTAAACCGCATCTATCGCCTGCGCCGCACCGACCCGGACTTTGCCCGCCAGTGGTATGCCGCGCTGGCAGAAGGATACGACAATCTGGAAATGGAACTGCTGCATCACCTGCGCAGCGGGGACACCCCCGGCGATGGCACGCCGCCGCGCAAATTCGACACCGCCATCGCCCTGCGCTGCCTGACCGCGCATCGCGAAAGCGTGGCGCGGGAAAAGGGCCGCCGCACGCTGGCCGACGAGGTCGCCACCATCGCATCGATCAATGCCAAGATCGACGATATGCGCGCCCGCAGCAAAGCGGGCGATGCCGCGGTGCGCAAGGCACGCCGGGATGCGGCGAAGGCCCGCGGCAATGGCTAACCGGCGCAATCTGTCCCGCGGAGGGTGGCTGCGGCGCCCGGGCGATGAGGCCGATGGCGAACGCGAGGAGCTGGCCCGCCGGCTGAAGCCGCACGAACTGGCCGCGCTGGGCAGCTATTACTGGGAAGGCTGGGCCCGCGATGCGCAGCTACCGCCGAGCGAGGCCTGGCGTACCTGGCTGATCTGTGCCGGACGCGGTTTCGGCAAGACGCGGGCGGGCGCCGAATGGGTGCGCGACGTGGCCCGGCACGACGGTTCGGCACGCATCGCGCTGGTGGGCGCCAATCTGGCGGAAATCCGCAATGTCATGGTGGAAGGCGACAGCGGCGTACTGGCGGCATCGCCGGGTGCGCTGGCCCCGGAGTTCGAGCCGAGCCTGCGCCGGTTGACGTGGGAGAACGGCGCGATCGCCTGGCTCTATTCCGCCGGGGAGCCGGAAACGCTGCGCGGGCCGCAGCATAGCCATGCCTGGTGCGATGAAATAGCCAAATGGGACAATTCAAGCGAGCGGGCCATGTCTGCCTGGAACAATCTGCAACTGACGATGCGCCTGGGGGACGGCCCGCGCGTGGTCGCCACCACCACCCCGCGCCAGACCGCGTTGATGCGCCGGATCATGGCGGATGCGAAGGCTGGCAAGGTCGCCGTGGCGCGCGGCGGCACGCTGGACAATCGGGAAGTGCTGCCCGCCGATTACCTCGCCGCGATGGTCGAACAGTTCGAACAGAGCAATTTCGGGCGGCAGGAACTGGACGGGGAAATGATCGCCGCGGTCGAAGGCGCGCTGTGGAGCCGCGCGCTGATCGAACGATACCGGCACATGGACGCGGTACCGCAGGCACGGCGCGTCATCGTGGCAGTCGACCCGCCGGCCAGTTCTTCCGGCGATGCCTGCGGGATCGTGGTGGCCATGCTGGGCGTGGACGGCACCGCCTATGTAAGAGCCGACTGTTCCGTGACGAATGCGACGCCCGAACGCTGGGCCCGCGCCGTGGCCGATGCGGCCCATGCCTGGCAGGCCGACCGCGTGGTGGCCGAAGCCAACCAGGGCGGACAGATGGTCGCCAGCGTGCTGCGCGCGGCCGATATCGCACTGCCGGTCAAGCTGGTCCACGCCAGCCGCGGAAAGACAGCGCGCGCCGAGCCCATCGCCGCGCTGTATGAAGCGGGACGCGTGCGCCACACCGGCCTGTTCGCCGCACTGGAAGACGAGATGTGCGGACTGGTGGCAGGCGGCGGTTACGAGGGGCCGGGACGTTCGCCGGACCGGGCCGATGCGCTGGTGTGGGCGCTGACGGAACTGATGCTGGTGAAGCGCGCCGCGCCGCGGGTGCGGTGGATTTAGGGTGGGTGAGAGCTGCGGGAGTTGGCCGTGCGGATATCACGGCGCCGCTGGATTCCCGCCTTCGCGGGAATGACGAGCTTGGAGATGGGCGGTTGAAATACGCGTTCCGTCATTCCCGCGAAGGCGGGAATCCAGTCAGCGCAGAGGTTCGAAGCCGAAGTCCAGTGCAAGATCGCGCCAAGTCGGGTTGTCAGCCTCTATCAGACGCAGTTTCCACGCGCGGTTCCATTTCTTGATCCGTTTTTCGCGGACGATCGCATTTTCCATCGTTCCGGCCGGTTCGAACCACACCAAGGTCTTCACACCGTATTTCGCCGTAAAGCCATCGGTCGTCCCCGCGCGATGCTGAGCGATGCGCTGGACGAGATTGGAGGTTACACCGACATAGAGCGTACCGTTTCGCCCCGATGCCATCATGTAAACCAGGGGAACGAATTCGCTCTGCATGCCAGCCGAGCTACTGGATTGCCGCCTTCGCGGGAATGACGATGTTTGCCCCGCCCTTACCCGCGTCCGCGGAGGGTGCGCAGGAGAGCTTTGAGGCCGGCGCCGAGGCGGCTTTCGTCCCTGGTGCGGTCTTCCTGGCGCTTGAGCTGGCGAGCCATGTGTTCGTGGCGGACCGCGCTTTCGCGCAGGCGGCGGGCGACGTCGGGATCGGTATGTTCGGCGGCGAGGCGGCGGGCCTGCCGGGCGAGCTGGAGATAGTAGATTGCATCGCGCGGAGCGCCCGCGGCGCGGTCTTCCCCGCACTTGTCGGCGCGCACGAAAGCCAGGCCCGGACCGGGCTGGTGTGTGCCATCGAATCGAGATCGGTGCGCCATAGCCGTACCTTGTGACCCATTGCGGGGCCGCCCTCCATCGCGGACCCGTCACCGTACCAATTCCGCACAATTGTGGGCTGCGCCCGTGCTGCGCGGCCCTCGCATCCGGAGAACTACCATGAGCTTTCTCACCAGCCTCGTCTCCGCCTTCAAGGGCGGGGGCGGCGCCCGCGTGCCTGTGTCGCGCGGGTTCGTTTCGCCCTGGTCGCACTGGGGCGCGACCGCTTTCGATGGCGGGCCGCCGGGACGCAGCCCCTTCGATTATGCCCGCGAAGTCGGCGAGGCCTATCTTGCCAACCCCGTGGCGCAGCGCGCCGTGCGGATCGTGGCGGAAGGGGTCGGCAGCACGCCGATCACCTGCGCGGACGAACAGCTGGCGGCGCTGATCCGCTGTTCGTGCGGGGCGCAGCCGCTGCTGGAGGTGCTGGCCGCGCAATTGAGCCTGCATGGCAATGCCTATGTCCAGATCGTGAAGGACGGCAGTGGCGTTCCGGTGGACCTGTTTCCCCTGCGCCCCGAGCGTGTGCAGGTGGTGGCGGGCGAGGACGGGTGGCCGGCCGCCTACCGCTATATCCTGGCCGATCGGACGATCACCCTGCCGCTGGAGGATGAGGACGGGTGGCCCTGTGTCATCCATCTCAGGGGCTTTCACCCCACCGACGATCATTACGGCGCGGGATGCCTGGCCGCCGCCGCGCCCGCCGTGGCGATTCATAATGCAGCGAGCGAGTGGAACCGCGCGCTGCTGGCCAATGCGGCGCGGCCGAGCGGAGCGCTGGTTTACGACGGCGGCGATACGGGCGGACTGACGGGCGAGCAGTTCGACCGGCTGAAGGCCGAGCTGCTGGCCGCCTATCAGGGCCACGGCAATGCCGGGCGGCCGATGCTGCTGGAAGGCGGGCTGGACTGGAAGGCGATGAGCCTGAGCCCTGCGGACATGGATTTCGCCACGCTGAAGGCAGCGGCGGCGCGCGACATTGCGCTGGCGTTCGGGGTGCCGCCCATGCTGCTCGGCCTGCCGGGCGACAATACCTATGCCAATTACCGCGAGGCCAACCGGGCGCTGTGGCGGCTGACCCTGTTGCCGCTGGCGGGCAAGATCCTGGCCGGTCTGCATAGCGGGCTGGCGGACTGGTTTGCCGAGGCGCCGAGTGTCGATCTCGACCGTGTGCCCGCGCTGGCGGAGGATCGCGAGCGACTGTGGGCGCAGGTCAGCGGGGCGAGTTTTCTGACCGATCTGGAAAAACGCGAGCTGTTGGGGCTGGCGACAATGGAGAATGGCCGATGACGCGGGAAGACATGCTGGCGCGGCTGATCGCGCAGGCGGGCCACGAGGGCGGCGAGCTGATCACGCTGCGCGCCATCGTGGAGGAAGCGAGCGAACTGGGCGCGAACCGCGTGCTCGACCGGCTGGGCCTGGGCGATCCGTCGGCGCAGGAAGACATCGACGAATTGCGCGAATTGCTGGGCGCCTGGCGCGATGCGAAGGCCAGCGCGTGGAAGGCGGCCGTGGACTGGCTGGTCAAGGGCGTGCTGGCGCTGCTGCTGGTCGGCATCGCCGTGCGGCTGGGCGTGGGGGACATGCTGTCGTGACCCCGGAACAGGTCCGGGGTGACATTCCGGAACAGGTCCGGGGTGACAGAGCGGCACCGGTTCTGCGCATTGCCGGTTATGCGGCCTTGTTCGACCGGCCCGATGGTGCGCGCGACACGATCCGGCCCGGGGCCTTCACGCGCACGCTGGCCGAACGCGAAGGGCGCTTTCCCCTATACTGGCAGCACCGGCCCGAGCGCCGCATCGGCTGGGTCGAGATGGCGGGCGAGGATGGGCGCGGGCTGCGGATCATTGCCAGCATCGACAATCCGGACGGGCGCGCGGCCGTGCTGTTGCGCCGGCGTGCGGTGAGCGGCCTGAGCTTCGGCTACCGTGCGCGGGCCTATCGCCACACGCCGCAAGGCCGCGAACTGGCCGAGATCGATCTGTTCGAGGTGAGCGTGGTGACGCATCCGCTGCAACACGGGGCGCGCGTGCATTTTTTATCTGCGCCCTCAAACGCCGGGCGCGAGCCGTCCGGCTCGCTTGGCTTCGCGGCATAAGCCGCGGCGGCCAGTCGGCCTTGCCTCGCCGGGGCTCGGAACTTTCTCCAGTTTGCCACCTCGCGATTGATCCGGGCCGGAGGAGGTCCGGCAAGCACGGAAGTGCACCTTTGGTGCGCTGCCAAAGGCCACCCGCACGTGCGCCCGCAGCGGGTGCAGCTTGCTGCACGTCCAGCGAGGACGAGCCCGCGGATGCGGGTTCGAAACACCAAGAATTTACCCTGAGAAAAGGAACATCTGATGGACGTAACTACGCCTGACCAACCCACCGCTACCGCCACGCCCATCGACCCCGCCGAAGCGAGTTTCGACATCGTTGCGCGGCAGGAGACCACCGAAGCCGCGGTGGCGGATCTGCGATCCGACCTCGACCGGGTGAAGGCGCGGATCGGGCGGGCGGCACGCCCTGCCCTTGGCACCGGCGACGAAGCGGCGCCCGAAGTGAAGGGCTTTGTCGATGGTTATCTGCGCCGCGGTGCGACGCAGGAAATCAAGTCGATCACGGCGGGCGTGCCGGCCGATGGCGGCTATGCCGTGCCACGCCAGATCGATGCGGCGATCGCCCGCCAGCTGACCGAGATCAGCCCGATCCGCGCCATCGCGCAGGTCGTGCAGACCGGCAGCGCGGATTACCGCAAGCTGGTGACGCTGGGCGGGACTGCGAGCGGCTGGGTGAGCGAAAGCGCCGGGCGGCCCGAAACCGCCACGCCCAATTTCAGCGAGATCGCGCCGCCGACGGGCGAGCTCTATGCCAATCCGGCGGCGAGCCAGGCGATGCTGGACGATGCGGGCTTCGACCTCGAAAGCTGGCTGGCGAGCGAGATCGGGCAGGAATTCGCGCGGGCGGAAGGCGCGGCCTTCGTCAACGGCAGCGGCGTGAACCAGCCGCGCGGGTTCCTGGCGGCGCCCATGGCGGAGGAATTCGACGAGGATCGCCCCTTCGGCACGCTGCAGTATATCGCCAGCGGGGATGCGGGCGGCTTCGGCGCGGAGCCCGATGCGATGCTGATCGACCTCGTCCACTCGCTGAAAGCCGGGCACCGGCAGGGGGCGAGCTTCGTGATGAATTCGGCGACGCTGGCAGAAGTGCGCAAGCTGAAGACGGCAAACGGCGCGTTCCTGTGGCAGCCGGGCATGGTGGACGGCCAGCCCGACCGCCTGCTGGGCTATCCCGTGGTCGAGGCGGAAGACATGCCCGATATCGCGGCGGGCGCCTGCCCCATCGCCTTCGGCAATTTCCGCCACGGCTATCTGATCGCTGAACGCAGCGCGACACAGGTGCTGCGCGATCCCTTCACCAACAAGCCTTTCGTCCACTTCTACGCCACCAAGCGCGTGGGCGGGCAGGTGCTGGATAGCAATGCGATCAAGCTGCTGAAGATCGCCGTGTGATCGCTCTAGCCCGCGCCGTATCCCCTGCGGCGCGGGCACCCTTTCCTGACAATCGGGACGTGTTTTTCATGACACCAGACCTATCCGGCCAGCCTCTGGCCGACCTGAAGCAGTGGCTGGCGATCGGCGCTGCGGGCGAGGATGCGCTGCTGCTGCGCCTGCTCGATACGGCGTGGAAGATATGTGCGCGCTTCACTGGCCACGGCGCGGCCGAGTGGAATGCGCTCGACGAGGCGCTGCGCCACGGGATCGTGCGCTTTGCCGCGCATCAATATCGCGAGCGGGACGAAGGCACGGCGCCCCTGCCCGCAGCCATCGCGGCGCTGTGGCGGCCGTACCGACCGGTGCGGCTGTGACCTTCGCCGACCTGGCCGAGCGGCTGACCCGCCGCGCCGCGGCACATGCACGGCGGCGGGGGCATGACTGGTGGCACCGCGCCGACCTGCTGTGGCCCCTCTTCGCCAAGGGAGAACGGTAGATGGAAACCGCCCTGCGCAGCGCGATCGCCCGATGGCTGGCGAGCGATCCGGTCCTGTCCGGGCGCGTGAACGCCATCGCCGAGGAAGCCCCGGCGGCGGCCAGTCCGCCTGCCATCGCCATTGCCGCCAGCGCCAGCACCGACTGGTCGACCAAAACCGCCATGAGGCGCGAGGTGCGCCTGGCGCTGGAGCTGATCGGGCGCGGGGACGATCCCGCCGAAACCGCAGCGCTTGCCGGCCGCATCGAACAGCGCATCGCCACGCTGGCCCCGCAACAGGCGGGTTTCCGCGTGGTGGTGACCCGCTTCCTGCGAAGCCGCGTGGAGCGCCGACGGCGCAATGGCCGCGCGGTGCTGCTGGAATTCGCCTTCAAACTCATCGCAACGGAGTAATCGACATGACAGCCCAGAAAGGGGCGGCCTTCCTGCTGAAAATCGGCAGTGGCGCCGCGCCCGTTAGATACGAGGCCGTCGCGGGCCTCAGGACCACGCAGATGAGCGTGAACGGCGACACGGTGGTGGTCACACACAAGGAAAGCGGCGGCTGGCGCGAGCTGCTGTCGGGTGCTGGGACGCGATCGGTCTCTGTATCCGCCAGCGGAATTTTCCTGGGATCGGATGCCGAGCACGCGATCCGCAACCACGCACTGGCCGGAACCATCGACCAGTACGAGCTGAGTTTCGAGGACGGCGCGAAGATGCGCGGCCGCTTCCTGGTGCAGCGGCTGGACTATGCGGGCGATTTCAATGGCGAGCGGACCTATTCGGTGCAGCTCGAAAGCTCCGGACCGGTGGTGCCGTCATGAGCAATGCGGTGAGAGGCGAAGCGGCGCTGACGATCAACGGGAGGGCCTGCCTGCTGCGCCCGAGTTTCGATGCGCTGGTGCAGGCGGAGCAGGAACTGGGTCCGCTGTTCGATCTGGTGGAGCGTGCAGGCGAAGGCAAGCTGCGCCTGACCGATATGGCCGCGCTGTTCTGGCATTGCCTGGCCGAACGCGGGGATCTGACGCGGGACGCCGTGGGCGAAGCGGTCGTCGCACAAGGCCTGGCCGCATCCACGAAACCGCTGCGGATATTGCTGGGCGAAATCCTGAAGGGACGGGTGTGACGTCGCCCACCCACGATCCCAGCCGCAAGCGGGGGCGAAGTTCGTGAGCAAGCCCTTCACCAATGGAGCGCTTCGGCTGGCGGGGCTGGCGGCCACGCATCTGGGGTGGAGGCCCGGTACGTTCTGGCATGCCACACCGTCAGAGCTTGCCGCCTGCCTTGCCCCGCCCCCGCCTGCCGGAAACCCGCCCACACGCGCCGAGATTACTGCGCTGATCGAAAGGGATGCCCATGGATGACGAGATCGAGGAAATGATCGTGGCGGTTCGCGCGGATACGCAGGCCTTCGGAGCGGACATGCGCGCCATGCGAAGCACTTTCGATGCGACCCTGCTGGACGGCTTCGACCGAGCGGGAACGGTGCTGGAACGAGGGTTGCTGTCCGCGATCCGCAAAGGCAGCGTCGGCTTCGACGATCTTCAACGCGTAGCGGCGCGCGCGCTCGACCAGATTGCCGCGCAGGCGCTGCGGCTGGGGCTGGACGAAGTATTCGGTGGCGGTGGTAGCGGCGGCGGATTTGCCGGCTTGATCGGTACTGCGGCCGGGGCACTGTTCGGCCTGCCCGGCCGCGCGACCGGGGGGACCGTTTCGCCGCAACGCCCCTATCTGGTCGGCGAGCGGGGGCCCGAACTGTTCGTGCCCACAAGCGCGGGTCGGGTGGAAGCGAATGCGGGCACCGGCACGAGCCGCGACGTAAAGGTTTCGATCGCCATCGCCGCACCGCGCGGCACCACTGCCCCGGTCGCGATGCAGCGCAGCGCGCGGCAGGTGGCGAGCGCGGTTCGCCGGGCCCTGGGCACTTAGCCTTCGGCAACGGACCCCCTCCCCCAAACGAGACGCACCGCCCCGGACCATGCCCGGGATGACGGCACGCATTTCACAGGAGTTTCGCAATGAGTTTCTGGCTTGCCCGCAAACGCAGCGGGCAACAGTCCGATCATATCCAGCGGTTCGATCCGCGGTTCTGGACGGTCAATTTCCCACGACCGATGATGGCGAGTGTCGTCACCACCGCAGCCGACGCGCTGCGGGTGGAGTGCAGCTTCCACCACGAGGGCGAGCTGGCCGGACTTATTTGGGAGAGCGAAGATACGCTCGACCACCCGCTGCTGGCGTATGAAACGCGGTCCGATTACGCACATTGCGTGCTGCGTTTTCGCTGGCGCAGCGGCGGGGTGCTGGCGCTGGACGTGCCGCATGGTCCGACGCTGACGATCGAGGGCCGCGATGCAGAAGGCAGGAAACGGGCCTGGTATGTGCGCCTGTGGAACTATGCCAACGGTTCGCCGACCGATGCGCAGATCGAGCTGCGGTTTTCCGAACTGGAATCGGGTTTTTCCCTGCCTGGCGAGGCGATCCATCCGCATGATATCGAGCGCATGTTCATCAGCCTGGCCCCGCAGGGCTATGTCGAGGGTAGCGAGGCAGTGTTGCCGACACGCGTGGATGGCTGGGCCGAAATGTCCGCCATAGGGTGCGAAGGCGAAGGCGCCATGCTGGCCATCGGCGACGTGCTGATCCCCGCGCATGGCGAACAGATCGCCACCGCCTATGACGACAGTTTCAACCAGACCCCGGCACGACTGCTACGCAGCGCCGAAGGCCTCGGCTACCGCGGACGGATCGTCCATTATGTAGGGATGAGCCATTATTTCCGGCTCGAGCCGCTGGGCGGCGGGCATTACGTGAGCCTTGCCGGCGGGGTGTTGAACGAACCCTGCACGGCCTGGCACCGATCCTTTGCCGAACACGCGAAGATCTGCGATTTCGACGTGATCTGGTCGCTATCCTACGAGTTGTTCGACGCGCACTGCTGGAACGACTGGAAGCAGCGGGCGCATGACGGATCGCCCGCGCTGACCGGGTGGGAGCCGCCATCGGCCCTGCTGTCGCCCGCGCATGACGGCGCGATGAGCTATCTGCGGCAGGTCGCAAAAGCCTTCGTTGCGATTGCGCAGGCCGCGGGCCTTCCCGTGCTGTTCCAGATCGGCGAGCCGTGGTGGTGGGTCCAGCCCGACAGCGGCGCGCCCTGCCTGTACGATACCGCGACGCGGGCCGCGCTGGGCGGATCGCCTGCGATAATCGCGGATATGCGTGCGCCCATCGACGAAGCGCAGCGCAATGTGCTGGACGCGGCGGGCGCATTGCTGGCCCAGTCGACCGCCGCGTTGGCGCAATCCGTGCGCGATGCGGCAGGCGGCGCGGCGGAGATCCTGCTGCTGGCCTTTACGCCGACCGTGCTGAACCCGCGCATGCCCGAACTTTACCGCGCGAACCTGCCGATGGGCTGGGCATGGCCCGCCTTCGACCGGCTGCAGCTGGAAGATTACGACTGGCTGACGGAGGGGGCCGATGGCGAACGGCGGCGCGGCATCGCCTTCGTTACCCAGCGGCTCGGCTATCCGGTCGCCCGGCAGGATTACATGGCCGGTTTCGTGCTGCTGGCAGAGGATGCCGCAACTTACTGGCCACGGATCGACGCCGCGCTGGACGAGGCGCGCGAGCGCGGCGTTACCCAGCGGTTCGTCTGGGCGATGCCGCAGATATCGCGCGACGGTTACACCCGCCTGCCACCACCCGGAGAAGACACAATGATCCCGTTCGACGATGTCGCCTATCCGCTTACGCTGGGCCGGGACGCGGCGGCGAGCGCTGAATTTTCGACCTCTGTCGCGGTGACCGCATCGGGGCACGAATATCGCAATGCGCTGTGGTCCGATGCCCGGATGCGATACGATGTCGGTCCGGGGATAAGGTCCGAAGCGGAACTGGGCACACTGATCGCCTTCTTCCGCGCGCGATACGGCCCTGCCCGCGGTTTCCGCCTGCGCGATCCTTTCGATTTCAGTTCCGCCGCGATGACCGGCACGCTGTCGGCCAGCGATCAGCGCATAGGAACGGGCGACGGTATGGCCAGCCGGTTCAGGCTGGTGAAGAATTATGGCGAGCAGCAGCGCCGGATCACCCGCCCGCAACCCGGCAGCATACGCATCGCCGTGGGCGCTGTGGAGACTGCGGCATGGCGATACGAGGCGGGCGGCTGGATCGTGTTCGACAGCGCCCCAGCAACGGGCGCGCCGATAACGGCAGGCTATCTGTTCGATGTGCCGGTGCGCTTTGCCGAGGACCGGCTGGACGTCAGCGGCGTGTCCTTTGCCGCCGGCGAAGCGCCTTCCGTTGCGCTGATCGAGATACGCGAGGCCGCATGAGACGCGCATTCTTTGCAAGCGAGCTCGATACGACGGCGAGCTGGTGGCGCATCTATCGCTGCGACGGCGTTACGCTGGGCTTTACCACGCACGACCGCAATCTGTGGTTCGACGGCATCGTCCATCGCGCCGCGCCGGGCATGGTGCCATCGGCCATTCGCGTGACATCGGGATTCGAAGACGATCCCGGCGATATCGAAGGCGCACTGAGCCATGCGAGCGTGACGGCGGCCGATCTGGCCGGTGGCCGCTTCGATGCAGCGGAAGTCGAATGCGGCGTGGTCGATTGGGAGACGCTGGAACGCGCATCGCTTTATTCAGGGTCCATCGCGGGCGTTACCAGCGAGGGAGCGGGGTTCCGGGCCGAACTGGAATCGGCGAAGGCGCGACTGGCGCATGATCTGATCCCGGTGACCGGCCCGACTTGCCGGGCACGGTTCTGCGGCCCGGGTTGCGGATTGAACCCGGCAGCGTTCGAAAAGCGTGTGCGTGTGACGGCGATCGACGGGGACACGCAGACCTTGCGCGTCGATCTGGCCGATGCATCAGCCTATCGCTTCGGGAGCCTGCGCTGGATGGATGGCCCCGCCACCGGGCTTTCGACGCGGATCGTCGACACGGACGGGCCGGTGCTGATGCTGGCCGGACGGATCGAACCCGACTGGTCGCCGGGCCTGCGGGTACAATTGCGCGAGGGCTGCGACCGGACCGTGGCCACCTGCGCCGCCCGCTTCGGCAATGCCGTGAACTTTCAGGGTGAGCCGTTCCTGCCGGGCAACGACATGCTGGCGCAATATCCGGTCGCCCGATGAGCCTGTGCGGCGACGCGCTCGCCCAGGCGGCGCAAAACCTGATCGGGTCCCCTTTTCGCCTGCACGGACGCAACCGGGAAACCGGGCTCGATTGTATCGGGGTGGTGGGGGCCGCGCTGGCCGGTTGCGGACGGCCGGTGCGCTGGCCGGAGGGGTACCGGCTACGCAACAGCGGCATCGCGCGGTGGATGGAGTTTGCCGGGATGAACGGGCTGCAAAGCTGCACCGGCAGGGTCCGGCGCGGCGATGTCCTGCTGACCCGGCCCGGCCCGGCGCAGCACCACCTTCTCATCGCGCTGGGGGCCGACGGCTTCGTCCACGCCCATGCAGGGCTGCGGCGAGTCGTCTGCCAGCAGCTTGTCACCCTCGACCCTCTGCTCGCGCAGTGGCGGATCGATTCCGATCAGGAGCAGACATGGCAACTCTAGTTCTCGGCGCCTTCGGGACGCTGGTGGGCGGCCCGCCGGGGGGCGCCATCGGTGCGACGCTGGGCCGCAGTCTCGATGCAAGCATCATCGGTTCGCCACGCCGCGAAGGCCCGCGGCTGAAGGAACTGGCGGTGAGCACGTCGAGCTATGGCAGCGCCATCCCCGCGCTATACGGCAGGGTCCGCGTGCCCGGCACGATTATCTGGGCGAGCGACCTGAGCGAAAGGCGCGAATCCAGCGGGGGCGGCAAGGGCCGGCCTGCAACGACACGTTACGCCTATTCCGTATCGCTCGCCGTGGCGCTGTCGAGCCGGCCGATCGCCGGCGTGGGCCGGATCTGGGCGGATGGCAATCTGCTGCGCGGTGCGGCAGGCGACCTCAAGACCGGAGGGGTGCTGCGCATTCATACCGGCCATGCCGACCAGCTGCCCGATCCGCTGATGGCTGCCAGCATTGGCGCGCGATGTCCTGCCTATCGCGGCTGCGCCTATGCCGTGTTCGAGGATCTGGCGCTGGAAGATTTCGGCAACCGCATACCGGCGATCAGCTTCGAAGTGTTCGCGGGAACGGCGCAGGCGGTGGTGGAAGATATTGCGCGGCAGGCGAGCATGGAGAGCGAGGGAACCGGGTTTCCCGAACTTGGCGGTTTCGTACACGAGGGCGGCGGGCTGGCAGCGGTACTGTCGCAGGTGAAGGGCCTGCGACCCATACATGCCGCAATGCGCGACGGGCATGTCATCGTCGCAGGGGATATGGCGCCGGAGGACGTGCCGATGCTGCCGCCCGCCGTGGCCGCACCGGACGGCGAGTTCGGGCGCGCGAGCGGTACGGCGCTGTCGCGTCGGCAGGGCGCATCGCAAGGGGCCAGCTTGCTGCGCTATTACGATCCGACCCGCGATTACCAGCCTGGGCTGCAGCGATCCGAAGGCGCGGATGGGGGCGAAACGATCGAGTTTCCCGGCGTGTTTCAGCCTGAAGCCGCACGATCTCTTCTGGCAGGAGCGGCAAGGCGGGAATGGCTGCGCGGCGAAAGGCTGGCGTGGCGGACGAACCGGATCGACCCCGCGCTGGGCCCCGGCAGCATCGTGCGAGCACCCGGTCATCCGGGACTGTGGCAAATCACCACCTGGGAATGGCGCGACACGGGAATCGAGCTGGATCTCGCCCGCTACGCTCCCGCTGCTGGGGCCAGCCAGCCAGCGGATGGCGGCGCGGCCTGGTCGCCGCCCGATCGCTTGCCGGTCGAAACGCGGCTGCGCGCCTTCGAACTTCCGTGGGACGGCACGGGACAGAGCAGCGTGCCGCAACGCTATGCCGCGGTCAGCGCGCCAGCGGGGCGCTGGGGCGGCGCGATGCTGTATCGCGAAAGCGCCGATACGCTAATGCCGATCGGGCGCAGCGGCCCGCAGCGCGCCGTGGGCGGGATCTTGGCGGAAGCCCTGCCGCCCAGCCCCGGCCTGCGGTTCGAAGCGACTGCGCAGGTTAGGGTGCGGCTGGACGATTACGAAGCTGCATTGCAACCGGCCGGGCTCGATGCGATTGCGCGGGGATCGAACCGCCTGCTGATCGGCGGGGAGATCGTGCAGTTCGCGCAGTGCGAGCCCGAAGGTAACGGGATCTGGCAGCTCTGCGGGCTGCTACGGGGCCGCGGCGGAACCGAAATCGAGGCGCTGGCAGGTCATGAGCCGGGTGCACCGGTCACGCTTCTCGACGATCGGCTGGTTCCGCTTCCCGCGAATCCATATCCGGGCGACGGCGACCGGATCGCGGCGATCGGCCCGGGAGACGACGAGCCCGTACTGGCCGAAATCGAGAACGGCGGCCGGACGTGCCGCCCCCTGCTGCCAGTGCATCCGCGCAGCGAGCAGGATGCGCTCGGCAATTTGACCTTGCGCTGGACGCGGCGGGCGCGTGGCGGCTGGAGCTGGCCTGACGGGGTCGAACAGCCGCTGGTCGAGCAGGATGAACTGTATGAAGTGGGGCTGGGCGATCCGGATCGACCCGCGCGGATATGGGCGACGGCCGGACCGCAACTGCTCCTCGAAGCGGGCGAGATCGCCGAGCTCGGCGAATCATACGAGGGCGCGGCCCTGTGGGTCCGGCAGAAGGGCAGCTTTGCAGTTTCGCCTCCACTGCATCTCATTTCCCTATCAACTTTGGCTGAAAGGAAGATGCCATGACCACGCCCGTTTCTTTCGACGCGACCACTTCCCGCCATGCGCTCGCCATGCTGGTTCCCGGCCAGGCGCAGAGAGAATTATCCGTCAACGAAACCTTCGCGCGGATCGATGCGCTGCTGCATCCCGCAGTGGAGGGTGAGGCGACAACACCGCCTCAGGATCCCGTCGCGGGCGAATGCTGGATCGTGGCGCAACCAGCCAGCGACGCATGGCAGGGCCATGAGGGAAAACTCGCCTGCTGGGATGGCACCCAATGGACGCTCTGTACTGCGATCGACGGCATGCAGGTGTTCGATCGATCGGAAAGTAGCCGGATGGTTTATGCGGGCGGATGGAACCGGGTCGAGCGGCTGTCGCCTCCCTCGGGAGGGGGAGTTGTCGATGTAGAAGCGCGGGCTGCGATCGAGGCAATTATCGACATCTTTGCAACACTATCGATCTTTCCACGAACCTGATGGGAACCCGATCCGGGCATCGCCGTTCGGCACAATACGGAAGGGGTCCAAATTCCCGGAACTCATTCTTACAATAAGGGAAAGCGGCGATATTGTCACAGTTCCCACCTATTGTTTACTTGCCACCTAGGGGCCTGAAAGATAGATATGTTCCACTCGGTGGCTCCAATTTCGCAAAAAGGGGAAATTATAATGCGCAAACTCGTCATAGGAATGGCGATGGCCTCTACGGCCTTTGCATCGCCAGCCCTGGCAAAAGATGACACTTGGTACGTTGAACTCAACGCCGGTGGTATGATTGTCGAAGATATCGACAACCTTTCGGGTTCCAATGAAGTCGGCACGCTCGACACCAAGATCGGTTACGACGTCGGTGGCATCGTCGGTTACGACTTCGGTCCGTTCCGTCTGGAAGCCGAAGCCAGCTTTCGCCGTGCTGAAGAAAAGGGTTACGTTGATAACAACGTGACGCTCGACAACTCGCAGGTTGGTGGCGGTGCTGAAGCTCTGAGCTTCATGATCAACGGCCTGGTCGACTTCGGCCCCGATGACGGCCTGCAGGGCTTCGTCGGCGGTGGTGCCGGTGTTGGCCGCGTCAAGGTTGGCGTGCTGACTGCATTCCCGTCGATCGACATCGTCGACAGCGACACGGGCTTCGCATGGCAGGCACTTGCCGGCGTGCGCGCACCGATCAACGACAACGTCGACATCGGTCTGAAGTATCGCTTCTACAACCAGTTCGGCAACGACCTGGTGGCATTCGACGGCCGCGACGCTCGCGTCGGTTTCCGTTCGCACTCGCTGATGGCAACGCTGGCTTACAACTTCGGCGAACCGGCAGCTCCGCCGCCGCCTCCGCCGCCGCCTCCGCCGCCGCCTCCCCCGCCGCCTCCGCCCCCGCCGCCGCCGGCGCCGGTCTGCGAGACGGGTCCGTACATCGTCTTCTTCAACTGGGACAAGTCGGACATCACTCCGGAAGCAGCGACCATCCTCGACAACGCCGTGTCGGCTTACGCAGACTGCGGTACGGCAGCAATCATGCTCGCCGGCTACACCGACCGTTCGGGTTCGGCGACCTACAACATGGGTCTCGCAGAACGTCGTAACGCTTCGGTCCGTGGTTACCTGACCTCGCGCGGTGTGCCTGATGGCCGCATCACCAGCGAAGCGTTCGGTGAAGCCAACCCGCGTGTCCCGACTGCTGACGGTGTCCGCGAACTGCAGAACCGCCGCGTCGAAATCACTTACGGTCCGGGTTCGGGCATGTAAGCGACTGGCATTAGCCAAATTCGAGAAGGGCCCGGAGCAATCCGGGCCCTTTTTCGTTGCATGGTAAGATCCCTGTTCGAACCGAGAGGACTTCCATGAATAAACTGTTCCTGCTGCCGCCCGTCACAGCCATTGCCCTAGCCGGTTGCACGACGATGGACGACCTTCCCAATGAACGTGTTGGAGAGACGACGTTGTTGTTCGCCAACGGCACGCCTGCCGGAACCGTTCAACTGCTGAGCAGTGGCCAGACCGTGACGGTCGCCGTCGCTGCCGTGGGCATGTCACCCGGTGAACATGGCTTCCACCTTCACACTACGGGCAAATGTACCGCGCCCGATTTCACGAGTGCAGGCGGCCATCTCAACCCCGGCAATAACACGCATGGGTCAATGTCCCCCGGCGGTCAGCATCTCGGCGATATGCCCAATCTGACAATTGCAGCGAACGGCACCGGACGCGCCGAAGTGCAACTTGAAGGTAACGCCACTGATGTTCTGGCTGACATCTTCGATGCCGATGGTACTGCCGTTGTCGTCCATGAAGGACCCGATGACTACCGCACCGACCCAGCGGGCGACGCGGGATCGCGGATAGCCTGCGGCGTTATGAAAAGGGTCTAAACCTCTTCGCCAGCGTCACGTGCACGTTCGACCACGGTGGCTGCAGCCTGAGGCACAAGCTTCAGCGCAGCCACCAGCAGGATGAACCCGAATGGCGCGGCGACAAAGGTGGATAGCACCCCTAGAGAAAGATCGTCTCCATTGGTGGCCGATACATAGCCAGCCATGAAGGGGCCCAGGCCTAGGCCGATTAGCGTCGTCGCAAGGAAGAACGTCGCTGTGGCAAGGCCGCGCATGCGCGGAAGCACGAGAGCCTGGCTTGAGGCGGCCGCAGCGCCGAGCGCGGAAGCGCTGAGCAATTGCGCAAGAAAAGCGCCCACGTAGAAGACAGCCACATCCGATGTCGTGTATGCAACCCACATGGCTGGCAGGGGCATCACGAGCCCGAACAAGATCACCCAAACGCGTCCTTCCGGGCGCCGTTCCAGCAGATAGTCCGCCATACGTCCGCCAAGGATGACACCGAGAAATCCGGCAACGGCCCCAGGGGCCCCGAGAAACCAGCCCAATTCCGTCTTGTCGGCCCCGAGTGCCCGTTCAGCATAAGGCGCGCCCCAATAGGACGCCGCATAGGCCATGAAGGCGACCGTGCCGTATCCCAGAATTACGCAGAGAAATGCCGGTGAACCCCAGGTCAGGCGATAGGTGGGAAGGTCGCGCGCGCGCAGCCCCATCGTCCAGCTGAATACAGCATAATACCCCACGCCGAGGAACAGCCACTGCTCGAAGACGCCGGTCCAAAGCCACAGGGCCCAAGCCACCGCCGCAAAAAAGGCAGCGCCGCATAAATTGACGACCAGCGCACCGGCCCCGCGTGCCGCCGCCCCGAATACGGTGAATGGCGGGATGACCTGAAAAAGTTCACGTACGAAGCCGCGAAAGGGTTCGGGATCTTCCGGAGTCGGGAGGCCATCAATCGCGCCGCGGACCGGCTCTCGCAAGGTCAGAACCCATAGTGCCAGCACCAGACCGGGAATGCCGACCGCGAGAAACGCGGCCTGCCATCCGACCAGGCCAAGCGGACCGCCGCCCGGATAGGCTGCATTCCAGTTTTCGACGATCAGCCCGCCGATGAGAAGCGAAATGCCCCCGCCGATGTAAAGGCCCGAGGAATATATCGCCAGGGCAGTCGCGCGCAGGCGAGCGGGAAACCAGTCGGAAATCAGCGAATAGGCCGACGGGCTGGCTGTCGCTTCGCCCACCCCGACACCGATACGCGCCACGGTGAGCGTAGTCGCATTTTTCGCAAATCCGGACAGCGCCGTCATGGTGGACCACAGAGCAAGGCCCAGGCTCATCAGGCGCACGCGTTTCCAGCTATCGGCCAGCTTGCCTAGCGGGATGCCGAACAGGGCGTAGAATACCGCAAACGCCGTGCCATAAAGAAAGCCGAGATAATCATCCTCGACCCCGAGATCGGCCTTGATATCGTTGGCAAGGATCGAAAGGATCTGCCGGTCGATGAAGTTCAGAACATAGATGAGAACGAGGACGCCCAAGGCATACCAGCTATAGGCAGGTACCTTGTCCGGGCCGCTGCCTGCCGCCTCTCCCTTGATCGGGGCGGCGTCCTTTAGTTCTGTCAAATCCTCACTCCGTCAAAGCCGGTGCATCCCTCGAATAGGTGGTGGTATCGGCTAGTCCCGCTTCGGCAAAGCCTTTTCGGCGCAGCCGGCACGAATCGCACGCGCCGCATGCCTCGCCCTCTGCCGTCGGATCGTAGCACGACCAGCTCCATGAAGGATCGAGACCGAGCCGATCACATTCCCTTGCGATATCCGCTTTCGACATATGTTGGAGCGGCGCATGGATCGTGAAGGGCCGACCCGCGACACCCTGCTTCGTGCCGAGCCGGGCCGTTTTTGCAAAACTGGCAATGAATTCCGGCCGGCAATCCGGGTAGCCCGAATAATCGAGCGCATTGACGCCGATGAATATGTCGCGAGAGTTCGACGTTTCGGCGAACGCCGTCGTCAGTGCCAGGAAGACGAGATTGCGCGCCGGGACATAGGTGACGGGTATATCCTCCCCCTCGCCGACACCGTCCTTGGGTACATCGATGTCGTCAGTCAGGGCCGATCCGCCGAATTGCCGCAGATCCAGCGGCAATTCGACATGACGTTTCACGCCGAGCTTTTCTGCAATCAAGCGCGCCGATTGGAGTTCGCGGATGTGCCGCTGACCGTAATCGATAGTCAGCGCGTGCACTGCCATCCCGCGTTCGCGCGCGATTGCAGCACTGACCATGGAATCGAGGCCGCCGGAAAGCAGGACCACGGCGGGGCCGGATGTGTCTGATTCACTCATAAGGCTCCGCTATGCGCGAAGCAGCAGACCTGCAAGTGGGCCGCTCAGTTACATCTACCCGTCTGTCGCGCTTCGGCCGTGAACTGGAACGGCTTTCCGTCGGCAATTCCCTGGCTATCGATCTGCACCAGGCTGGGCGATTCCTTGCGGATATGTGTGCGGCCATAGCCATTGCCGCGGCACGTATACTGTACCGTCACATTACGATCTGCATCTTCAACCACGAAGCGGTTGCAATTGCCGCCGCTGTGGCGAAGCCGGATGAATTCGCGCCCTGAGCGAATGCAGACCTTGCGCATGCTGTTATCGTCACGGAAACGGACTTCCCATCCGCCGCGATCCAGCGTGTCGAGCATGGCAAGAGATGCCTGCGCCAGTGCAGGCGATGCCAGCCCCGCAAACGGGACCAGTAAAGCAGCCATCAGGACAGCCCGGGTACGAGCCATATCATTCCACCTTTCGTCAGACGACGCGTGTTGTCTCTGATCTTTCGTACATCAAGATAGCGATGAACCGTTGTATAGCAACGACACGCCGATCAAATTTCGATGCCGAACTGTTTCGAACAGAATGCACAGTCTACGAGGACGATCCCGTTTTCATCGCGCATCTCGGCGCGCTGGTCTTCGGGAAAGCGCTCCAAAACGTCCTTGTAATGTTCGACCGAGCACCTGCATCCACGACCGATCGCGGCCCCGGGCTGAACGAGAACTTGATCTTCTTCGTGGAACAACCGCCAGGCGATCGCTTCAAGCGAAAGTTCGGGATCGAGCAGTTCTTCGTGCCGTAGCGATCCAGCGAGAATCGCGACATGTTCCCACTCGGGATGATCCAGCTTGGCATGAAGCCGCTCGCGCCCTTCTTCGCCCTCGGGGAGATGCTGCACGAGCAGTCCTGCCGCCTTTACCCCGGCGCCATCTGAACGCACGGCGCATCTGATCAGCGTCGGCACCTGTTCTGATTGGTAGAAATAGCGCTCGCACGCGTCCGCAAGACTATCGCCTTCGAGGGGAACGATGCCCTGATATCGCCCCTGCCCCCCGACGAGATCAAAGGTTATGGCAAGATATCCTTTGCCGAACAGCGCGAAAAGCGAAGGGTTGGCACCGAGTTCCGCAAGTTTACCGTCGTCGAACTCGACATAGCCGCGCAGTTCGCCGCCTTTGTAATCGCAGACCAGCAGGCTTACGGCGCCCGCTTCGGTCTGGGCCTGCATCGTAACTTGCGACCCGTCATCCTTCACCAACCCGCCGATCAGCACGGCCAGCACAAGCGCTTCGGCGAGAAGATGGGTTACGGGCGCCGGATAGTCATGCGCGGCAAGGATCTCGTCGAGCACATCATCGAGCCGCACCAGACGACCCCGAGCGTGGCGCGCAGGGATCGTGAAGGCCAGCAGACGACCAGTGTAGGTTTCTTCGTTTTTGGAGGAGGTAGCGTTCATGCCCGCCATATGGGGCGGGCTGTGGAAAATGGTAGGGTTCGGAAAATTCGCGTCAGATACGGTCGAAACACCAGAGGAGGACCGACTTTTGCGCGTGAATGCGATTTTCGGCCTCGTCGAAAACGACGGATTGCTCGCCCTCGAAGACCTCTTCGCTCACTTCTTCGCCGACGTGGGCCGGCAGGCAATGCAGGAATTTCGCATCGGGCTTGGCCGCCCCCATGAGGCTTTGCGAAACCTGAAACGGCGCCATCGCCGCCAGCTTGTTGTGGACGTGCTCCTGCCCCATGGAAATCCAGGTATCCGTGACCACGATATCGGCCCCGGCGACCGCTTCTTGAGCATCCTGCGTCAATGTTACCGTGGCACCGCCGCTGCGCGCCATTTCGACGAATTCGGTTTCCGGCTCATACCCCTGCGGAATGCCGACGCGGACGTTGAACTTCATCAGTCCCGCAGCTTCGAGAATGGAGTGAAGCACATTGTTGCCGTCGCCCAGCCAGGCCAATTCCAACCCGGGCAATGCCTTGCCATGTTCGACCACGGTCAGGAGATCGGCGACGATCTGGCACGGGTGCGAGCGGTCCGTCAGGCCGTTGATCACCGGAACGGTCGCATGGCGCGCCATTTCCAGAGCCTTGTCGTGATCGTCGGTCCGGATCATGATCGCATCGACCATCCGGCTGAGCACGCGCGCCGTGTCGGCAATGCTTTCACCCCGGCCCAGCTGGCTCGTACCGGAATCCAGGATAAGCGCCGATCCGCCCAGTTGGCGCATGGCGATATCAAAACTCACCCGCGTCCGGGTGGAGCTCTTCTCAAAGATCATCCCCAGCACATGGCCGGCAAGCGGCGCATCGGCATCGGGCCTGCCCTTGGCCCAGCCCAATCGCGCCGCTTTGCGGTCCTGCGCATCATTGATCATGGCGGCAATCGCGTCCCCGCCTGCATCGGAAAGATCGAGGAAGTGCCGCATCGCCATAACCTTATCAGCCCGCTGGATCGTAACTTGCGGCACCAGCCGAAAGCTTGTCGAAGAATTCGTCGAATTCGGCATCACCGGCTACCAGCGGCGGAAGAACGCGGAGCGTGTTGTCGCCTGCGGCCACCGTCAGAAGCTGGTGATTGTCGCGCAGGTGCACGAAGAACGGGCGGCTCTCGACCTTCATCTTGAGCCCCAGCATCAGCCCCTTGCCGCGAACCAGTTCGAACAGGTCGGGATAGTTGCCAATGAACTGCTCGAGGCGCGAACGCAGCCGTTCGCCCTTCTCGGTGACTTCGGCGAGGAATTCATCATTCGCTACAGCGTCCATCACCGCGGTGCCTGCGGCCATGGCGAGCGGATTACCGCCATAGGTCGATCCGTGCGTGCCGAAGCCCATGCCCCGCGCGGCCTTTTCGGTCGCAAGGCAGGCCCCGAGCGGAAACCCGCCACCGATACCCTTGGCGGTCGCCATGATATCCGGCTCTATCCCGTAGTGCTCGTAAGCGTACAGCTTGCCGGTGCGCGCCACGCCGCACTGAACCTCGTCGAAGATGAGCATCAGATCGTTGTCATCGGCGAGCGCGCGCAGGCCGCGCATGAATTCATCGCTGGCAGGGCGGATACCGCCTTCGCCCTGGATCGGTTCGACAAGGAAGCCGGCCGTTTTGTCGCTCATAAGCGACTTGGCATGTTCGAGATTGTCGAACTCGGCATACTGGAAACCTGCGAGCAAGGGCATGAAACCCTTGTGCATCTTTTCCTGATTTGACGCGCTGATTGTCGCCATGGTGCGGCCATGGAAAGCATTCGTGAAAGTGATCAGTTCGGTACGATTGCCATCGCCATCTTCATGTTGGTGGTAGGCACGTGCCGTCTTGATCGCGGCCTCGACCGCTTCGGCGCCGGAATTGGTGAAGAAGACCGTATCGGCAAAGGTCTTGTCGACCAGACGCTGCGCCAGCGCCTCGCCCTGCGGGCTGCCGTAAAGGTTGGAGACGTGCATCAGCGTCTCTGCCTGCTGCTGGATTGCGCCGATCAGACCCGCATGGCTGTGGCCGAGCAGATTGACCGCAATGCCGCTGGCGAAATCGAGGTAACGCGTGCCGTCTTCGTCGATCAGATGGCAATGCTCACCCTTGACCGGGCGAACGCCGCAGCGGGGATAGACGGGCATCAGCGGTGAAATCGACATAGGGCCTCCTGCTGCACCTCTTGGCGGGCGCGTTTCAACTTCAAAGACAAATGGCGGTCCCTTGAGGAACCGCCATCTGCGTGTTTGCCAGCGATCTATTGCGTCGCGCCTTGCGGGTCAAACCCCCAAGACGGCCTGCTCTTCTCAGTCCTGTGCGGGGATGAGGTTGACCGCCGAATATTTGCCACGTCGGTCGACTTCGAGATCGAATTCGAACCGTTCGCCTTCGTTGATGCCGGCGAGACCCGAACGTTCGACTGCGCTGATGTGAACAAACGCATCCGGCTGGCCATCGTCGCGGGTCAGGAAGCCGAAGCCCTTCATCGAATTGAAGAACTTGACCGTGCCCGTTGCCTTTTCGCCGGTCAGTTCGCGCCGGGGTGCCGCCTCGCGTTCACCGCCACGCTCGCCGCGGTCTCCGCCGCGCGACTGCACGGGAATGACGTCGCCAACGACCTGAAGATCCTGTGCGGAAACCTTCCCGCCGCGATCCACGAGGTTGAACTCCAGTTCCTGCCCTTCGGCCAGGCCTTCGAGCCCTGCACGTTCGACTGCGCTGATGTGCACGAACACATCTTCGCCGCCGCTATCTTGCTGGATGAAGCCAAAGCCCTTCTGGCCGTTGAAGAATTTCACCGTACCCTTGCCGGTGCCGACGACCTGTGCCGGCATGCGGTTGAAGCCGCCGCCACCACCGCCGCCGCCACGATCGCCACCGCCGCCGCGATTGCCGCCACCGAAACCGCCACCGCGGTTCCCGCCGCCAAAGCCGCCGCGATCACCGCCGCCGAACCGATCGCCCTGGAACGCCTCGTGCGGAGTGAAATCGCCCGGGGGGCCACCGAAACTATCGAAATTATCTTCCCCGAAACCGTCGCGTTTGTCCTTTCCGCGGCGGCGTCCTCTGTCGTAACCCATAACTCGAACAATACCTTGTCGTGCAGCCGCAAATCAGAAGCCACCGATACGAGGACTGCATGCCGTATCGACGCGGGCGGGCACGTAACCCTCCCTTTATGGAGCCATCATAGCGCGAAAGATCGTCAGGTGCGAATGATTTACGTGCAACAGTGAGCAAACCCTACAATTGTGACATTTTCGCATAGGAGATATTGCGCAAAACACATCTTGAACGAAGCGAAGGGCGCAGGCAGAGGCGGCTCGATGGAATTTTTGACCCTTCTTTCGGACCCGTCAGCATGGCTGGCGCTCCTGACCCTGATCGCGCTCGAGGTCGTGCTGGGTGTCGACAACCTGATCTTCATCGCGATCCTTTCGAACAAGTTGCCCGAACACCAGCAGCAGCGCGCTCGCCGCATCGGGCTGACACTTGCGCTCGTCATGCGGATCGGCCTGCTGATGCTCATCGGCTGGCTCGTCACATTGCAGACGCCGATCTTCGATCTCGGGCTGGTCGGTGCGCCGAACGAATATGGCAAGCCGAGTTTCGAAACCGCCTTTTCCGGGCGCGACCTCATCCTGCTGGTGGGCGGCCTTTTCCTGTTGTGGAAGGCGACCAAGGAAATCCATCACTCGATTGAACCGGAAGACAATTCGGGCGAGCTGCTGGACAAGACGCCCGGCGCGGGCAACGCGGCCAAGGCGACGTTCGGCACCGTCATCGCGCAGATCGTCGCTATCGATATCGTATTCTCGGTCGATTCGATCCTCACGGCCGTCGGCATGACGGACCAGATTCCGATCATGGTCACCGCGGTCGTCATCACGGTCGGCATAATGCTGGTGGCAGCCGACCCGCTGGCCAAATTCATCGAAAAGAACCCGACGCTGGTCATGCTCGCCCTTGCATTCCTGGTCATGATCGGGCTCGTGCTGATCGCCGATGGCTTCGGCTTCCATGTGCCCAAGGGTTATATCTATGCCGCCATGGGCTTTTCGGTCGGAGTCGAAATTCTCAACATCGTTCAGCGCAAGCGCCGGGCGGCGAAATCAAATCCTGTCTAGGAACCCCTTCATGAGCGAATTCCGCAAACTGTCCGACAGCTTCTATGCCAGCCCCCAGGTAACGCCGCAGGAAATCTCCGAAGCGGCAGCGATGGGCATCACGCTGGTGGTCAACAATCGTCCCGACGGCGAAGCGCCGGACCAGCCTGAGGGCGCGGCTATTGAGGCGGCAACCCGTGCAGCCGGGATGGATTACCTCGCCATCCCGATCGGTAGCGCCGGCTTCAGCGAACCGCAGGTCGAGCAGTTGCAGGATGCGCTTGCCGCTGCAAGCGGGCCGGTGCTCGGCTTTTGCCGTTCGGGCACGCGCTCGACCCTGCTCTGGTCGCTCGCACGCGCACGCACGGGCGAGGACCCGGAAGAAATCAGCGAAGCTGCAGCCTCGGCCGGTTACGACGTCAGCCCGGTTCGCCCGGCCATGGACATGTTCGCCGCCAGCGCCCGCAGCTGATCATTTGCGATAATCGAGCGGCGGGGCGCGATCGCCGAGCAGCGATTCGTAGACGTAATCCTCGCCGCGCGCCGCAATGAATTCCGCCTTGGCGGTCTCGCGCAATTGCGGGTTGGTATAAAGTTCTACCGCAGCGAGCATCATCGCCTTCGCCGCATGCTGGGTGCCTTTGGCACCATAGCTGTGGCCGCTTGCGGCGACTGCCTGCCAGCTATGCGCCGCCGTTCCCGGAACCCAGGTGGCGGTGCGCACGCTGACGGTCGGCACGGCCCGGCTGACATCGCCGACGTCGGTCGATCCGTATCCCGTAAGTACCGCGTAATCTTCGATTTCCGCCGCTTCCGCCAGCTCTGGCGCGTCGTCGCCCAGGCTTTCGCGAATCGTGGCGGCCCAGGCCAATTCATCTGCAGTGTATTTGAGCGGCTCGAGCTGACGCAGCTTGGCATCCATCATTTTCTGCAGCGATTCGACCGGGAGCGTGGGGTTGTTGCCGTGGATGATCTCCCAGTCCACTTCGGTCCCCGTCCCCATCGCGGCACCCTTGGCCGCCGCTTCCAGGCGTGGCCACAAGGCCCGCACTTCGTCCGCATCGGAATGGCGCACGTAATAGAACACTTCGGCGAAATCGGGGACGACGTTGGGCGCCTTGCCACCATCGGTAATGACATAATGGATGCGCGTATCCATCGATGTGTGTTCGCGCATCATATTGACCATCATGTTCATCGCCTCGACCCCGTCGAGCGCGCTTCGCCCACGTTCCGGTGCACCGGCGGCATGAGCCGAAACACCGCGGAAGCGGAACTTGCCCGACCGGTTGGCGAGGCTCATCCGCGATGCGGCGGAATTGCGGTCCGCCGGATGCCAGTCGATTACGAAATCGGCATCGTCGAACAGGCCGGCCCGCGCCATATAGACCTTGCCCGATCCACCTTCTTCGGCAGGCGTCCCGTATAGGCGTACGCGTCCCGGTGTGCCGGTCGCCTCCAGCCAGTTGCGGATGGCGATTGCCGCACTGAGAGAGCCGGCGCCGAACAGATTGTGCCCGCAGGCATGGCCGGCATGCTTGTCCGCAACCGGATCACGCGTCGGCTCGGCGGACTGGGTGATTCCGGGCAGGGCGTCGAATTCCGCCAGCAGCCCGATGACAGGACCGCCTTCGCCCCATTCCGCGATAAAGGCGGTCGGAATGTCTGCAACGCCCGGCCGGATCGTGAACCCTTCCTTCTGCAGTTCGTCGACCAGCAACCCGCTGGAGCGCGTTTCGAGATAACCCAGTTCCGCAAATTGCCATATCTGCTGGGCCACGCGCTCGGTGCGCTCTGCCTCCGCTTCCACCTGCGCGATGGGGTCGGCGGTTTGCGCGTATACGGGCGCTGCGATGAGCGCCGCGCCGGCAGCGAGGATGGCGATCGGTTTCATGTTTTTCTCCCTGTTGCGGCCTGCTTGCCGCAAAGCGCGGCGCGTGCCAACGTCTGCCGCATGGAATTGCCACCGGCCCTGCTCCAGTTCCTCGGATCCCTGGCGGCGATCTTCGCGCTGGCCGGCGTGGCCGTGTGGCTGAAACTGGGCCCCGCCCCCCGCCTCGCCGATGAAACGGAAGCCCGGATTGCTGCCGAAGAGGCCGTCAGCGGTTTTGAACCGGTGGCGATCGGGCTGGATCGCGATGGCCGCGGCGCATTGCTGCGCGACGCTGCCGGGCGCGTACTGCTCCTGCGCCCGCATGGCGTGCATTTCGCGGGCCGGATCCTGTCGGGCGCCGCCAGTGTTCGGCGCGATGGCGACATGCTCGTCATCGACACTGCGGAAAGGCGTTACGGCGCGGCGCAGTTGGCGCTCGATGACGCTTCCGCTTGGGTCGATGCAATAGAAGCGGTAAAGAGCTGATCGCCATGCCCGATTTCTCGCCTACCGAACTGGCAGTTCCCGGCTTCATCGCTCTCGTGCTGATGGAGATGGTCTGGGCCTGGCGCAAACGCCCCGACGCCTATGAACCAAGGGATACGCTCACCAGCCTTGCCTTCGGTCTTGGCAGTACGGTCGCTGGCCTGCTGTCCGGCGGGGTGTTTCTCGCGCTGTTTATCTGGCTTTGGCAGTTTCGCCTGTTCGATGTGCCGTGGACCTGGTGGGCCTTTGTCCTGTGCTTCGTGCTCGACGACCTGAAATATTACTGGGTGCACCGTTTCGGCCACCGCGTCCGCTGGTTCTGGGCGAGCCATGTGAATCACCACTCAAGCCAGCACTACAATCTCTCAACCGCACTGCGGCAGACGTGGACCGGCTTCCTCACGCTGGGCTTCGCCTTCGCGCTCCCGCTGGTCCTTCTCGGCTTTCATCCCATCATGATAGCCATCTGCGGCGGGTTCAACCTGATCTACCAGTTCTGGATTCACACCGAAGCGATCGATCGCATGCCACGCTGGTTCGAAGCAGTGATGAACACGCCCAGCCATCACCGCGTCCACCATGCGACCAATCCGCGCTATCTCGATCGCAACTATGCCGGCGTCTTCATCGTGTGGGACAAGATGTTCGGCACCTTCGAGCCGGAGGTGAAGGGCGAGAAGATCCGGTACGGCATCGTCAAACAACTCGGCAGCTTCAACCTGGTCTGGGCGGTGTTCCATGAATGGGTGGGCATTGCGCAGGATATGTGGCGAGCGCCGTGGAAGCACAAATTGTCCTATCTCTTGCGCGAACCCGGCTGGACCCATGACGGAAGCCGCGAAACGTCCGACCAGATAAGGGCGCGCTGGCTGGAACGACAGGGCATGCAGGAAAATTCCGTTTCATCGGAAAACCCGATTGCGGGCGAGGCGGAGCCTGCCTAACCTCTCCGGCGGAGAGGAGTACCCATGGACGAATTCGATGTCATCGTGATTGGCGGCGGCAGCGGCGGGAGCGCCGTTGCGGGGCGGTTGGCGCAAGCCGGCAAGAGCGTCTGCCTGCTGGAGGCCGGAGGGCGGAACAACGGCATGCTGGTCAAGACGCCCGGCTTCATGCCCTTTCTGCGCGACGCGCAGAATTACCGGTTCGAAACCGTTCCGCAGAAGGGCCTGAACGGGCGGGTCGGCTACCAGCCGCGCGGGCGGGGCCTGGGCGGATCCTCGGCGATCAATGCCATGATCTATATCCGCGGCAATCGCTGGGATTACGACAATTGGGCCGCGCTCGGCTGCCGCGGCTGGGCTTATGACGACGTGCTCCCCTATTTCAAACAGGCCGAACACAATGTGCGCGGCGCTGATGAATTTCACGGCGCCTCGGGCCCCTTGTGGGTGAGCGACCAGAAATGGGCCAATCCGGGCAGCCTTGCCTTTGTCGAGGCAGCGACCGAACTGCAATTGCCCCGGAACGCCGATTTTAACGATGACCGGCAGGAAGGTTTCGGCCTTTATCAGGTCACCCAGAAAGACGGGGAACGCTGGTCGGCTGCGCGAGCCTATGTGGAGCCGTTAAGGGGCTCGCGGAATCTGGACGTCCGCATCGGCGTCAGCGTGCAGAAGCTGAATATCGAGGAAGGCCGTGTCACCGGCGTGACCTATACGGTCGGCGACAGGCAGCGGCAGGTGAAGGCGCGCGGCGCCGTGGTGCTGTCGGCTGGCGCCTTCAATTCGCCGCAGATCTTGATGCTTTCCGGAATCGGGCCCGCCGCCCATCTCAAGGATCACGGCATCGACGTGGTGATCGACAAGCCGGCCGTGGGCAGCGACCTGCAGGATCATGTCGACTACGTCTCCAGCTGGCAGACCGAAAGCCGGGACTTCATCGGTGACAGTCTGGCCGGCACCATCCGCATGGCCAAGGCCATTCTCGAACATCGGCGCAAGCGGACGGGCATCATGACCACGCCCTATGCCGAGGCAGGCGGTTTCTGGAAGGTCATGCCGGATGCCCCGGCCCCGGATGTGCAGTGGCACTTCGTCCCTGCCATGCTGGAAGACCATGGCCGAACCAAGGTGAAGGGGCACGGCTTCTCGCTGCACGCCTGTGTGCTGCGTCCCAAAAGTCGCGGGACCGTTCGCCTTGCCGGGCGAGATGCGCAGCACGCTCCGCTGATCGATCCCAATTTCCTCGACGATGATCGCGACATGGCCATTCTGCGCGAAGGCGTGCGGCTGTCCCATCGGATCGTCGCTTCGCCCAGCATGGCGCAGTACGCGCCGCAGGACCGCTACCCCATCGATCTCGACGATGATGCGCAGCTCGACGATCTCATCCGCAATCGTGCCGATACCGTCTATCACCCCGTCGGCACCTGCCGGATGGGGGCGGATGAAGATGCCGTGGTCGATCCGACGCTGAAGGCTCGCGGGGTGGATGGGCTTTATGTGGCCGATGCCAGCGTCATGCCGCGGCTGGTCAGCGGAAACACGAATGCCCCCAGCATCATGATCGGGGAACGCTGCGCCGATTTCGTGATGGCAGCCCTCGCCGCTTAGGACGCCACCGCCCTCCTCTATCGGCAAGCCCGGCGGATACGAAGAAAGGGGCCGGAGACTAATCTCCGGCCCGGTAAAGTCGGTGTTCGCAGGAGGAACACGGTTAGACGGGGGCACCCGAGGAGAGGAGAGAGAGAGTAGGCGCCCCCGCCAAGCTTCGAATTCAGTTGTAGGCACGTTCCCCATGCTCGCCGATGTCCAGGCCGTCGCTTTCGACTTCCGGGGTGACCCGCAGACCGGTGATGACCTTGGTGATGAGCGTCGCGATCACGGTTCCGACCGTTGCCCAAACGATGGCGACGACCACGGCGACGATCTGCGTCGTTACCTGAGCCCCCATCGCATATTCTGCTGCATCGCCGGGTCCGCCAAGCGCGGGCGAATAGACGATACCCGTGCCGATCGCGCCGACGATGCCCGCAATGCCGTGGATCCCGAACACGTCCAGCGCATCGTCGTAACCCAGCTTCGGCTTGAGCTTGGCGACTGCGAAATACGCGATCACCGAAGCCACGATACCAAGCACCAGCGCTCCGAACGGGCCGCTGTTACCGGCCGCCGGAGTGACGGCGACGAGACCTGCAATGATGCCCGATGCAAAGCCCAGGGCCGATCCCTTGTGCCCGGCAAAGCGTTCCATCAGCATCCAGGCCAGGGCACCTGCGGCGGTGGCGACGAAGGTGTTGATCATGGCAAGACCGGCAGTTCCGTCTGCTTCGAGTTCCGAGCCGGCATTGAAACCGAACCAGCCGACCCACAGCAGGCCAGCGCCCACCAGCGTCAGCGTCAGGCTGTGCGGCGGCATCGGCTCCCCGGGATAGCCCTTGCGCTTGCCAAGGAACATGGCGAGCACCAGTGCCGAGACACCGGCATTGATATGGACCACGGTACCGCCGGCGAAGTCGAGCGCGCCCATTTCGAACAACAGGCCGCCGCCCGCCCACACCATGTGCGCGATCGGGAAATAGACGATCGTCAGCCAGATGGCGGTAAACAGCATGGCGGCAGAGAACTTCAGCCGCTCCACCGTCGCGCCCAGCACCAGCGCAGCGGTAATCGCGGCGAAAGTCATCTGGAAGCTGACGAAGACATATTCGCTGATGACTTCATCGCTGAATGTCGCTGCAGTGCTGTCGGTCGTCACCTGGCTCAGGAACAAATTGCCCCAGCTGAAGAAGGCATTGCCTTCCGGCCCGAAAGCGGTCGAATAGCCCCACATCACCCAGATCAGCATCGCAAGGCACGCTGCCCCGCCGACCTGCGTTATGGTGGAAAGCATGTTCTTGGAGCGGGTGAGACCGCCATAGAACAGCGCGAGCCCAGGCAGGATCATCAGCAGCACCAGGATTGTGGCCGTCATCATCCAGGCATTGTTGCCGGGATTGGGCACGGCAGCGGCAGCTTCGGCAGCCTCCTGGGCGAAAGCCGCTGCCGGCGTAAGCAGCGCGATGCCGGTGGCAACGCTGCGAGAAAGTGTTCGAAACATCATGGGTCCCATCCTGTCCGTCAGAGCGCGGTGTCGCCGGTTTCGCCGGTGCGAATGCGGGTGGCGCTGGCGAGGTCGAAAACGAAGATCTTGCCGTCGCCGATCGCATCGGTGGTGGCAGTCTGCTGGATCGTCTCGACCACTTGCGGGGCGAGGTCGTCGCTCGCGGCGATCTCGAGTTTTACCTTCGGCAGCATATTGGTCGAATATTCGGCGCCGCGGTAAATCTCGGTCTGGCCCTTCTGGCGGCCGAAGCCCTTGACCTCGGTAACGGTCATTCCAGCCACCCCGATGCCCCCCAGGGCCTCGCGGACCTCGTCGAGCTTGAACGGCTTGATGACGGCGATGATGAATTTCACGCGCTCACCCCCTCGTGTGATCTACCGGCCCAAGCACCGGCATTCGCAGACGCAGCAAAGTGCGTGCCAAACACGTTTTCGGTAAGATTTGGACGCTAAGCGCGGGACCGACGCAACATTCGTTGCCCGATAATTAGGCGTGTGCCTATTTTTTGATCAGGGAAAGTACGGCCTTCACCGGCAAATGGTCGGACGCAACCGTAGAAAGCGCCGTGTGATGAACGTCCGAAGAAACGACGTTCCAATGGGTGCTGGCCACGATCCGGTCGAGCGTCGCCACCGGCTGCCTGCTTGGATAGCTGCGCCCCGGCGTGACGATGTGCCAGCCTTGCGCAAATTCACGCATGGCGCCTGTCTGGCGGCCCCATTGGTTGAAATCGCCCATGATTACCGTCGGCAAATTGCGATCGCAGGCACTGCAGAACCCCAGCAACGAACGGATCTGGTCGCGTCGCCGGAGACCCGACAGGTCGAGATGCGTTCCGATTACCCGCAGGCTGTGCCCCTCGACTACGATTTCTCCGCAGGCCGCGCCGCGCGGCTCGATGGTCGGCAGATCCAGCGCCTCGCCCGATACGATGCCGATCCCGCGGCGGACGAGCAGGGCATTGCCATGCCAGCCGATGCTGCGCGGCCGCCGCGCCACCTCGATCACGCGCCAGCGCGTATCGTCGATATCGGCACGCGGCAGCACGCTGGCGCGCTCGCCGATGCGCCGGTCAGCTTCCTGCAATGCTATGATGTCGGCATCGATCTCGTGCAGGACCGACAGGATGCGTTCGGGGTCGCGCCGGCGGTCGAGCCCGACGCCCTTGTGGATGTTGTAGCTGGCGAAAGTAAGCTGCACCGTATCAGAGGAACTCGCGGATCGTCTTCATGAAACGGTCGAACTGGTCGTGATGCAGCCAGTGACCCGCATTCTCGAATTCGATCACCTCGGCATTGTTGAAATGGTCCAGCCGGCCATCCCCTTCCGGGTTGGAGGCCCAGCTATCCGCACCGTAAAGCAGCAATGTCGGCGCCGTGATCGCGGCCCAGGTCTGGTGCTGAAACTCGTCCGCCACATCTTCGACGCCCCATACGTTCAGATGCGGGTCGAACTTCCAGCTATAGGTGCCGTCCTCGTTCTTGTTCACGCCGTGCAGCGTCAGATGGCGCGCCTGATCTTCGGTGAGGAACTTGTTCTCCTCGATCATCCGGCGAAAGGCCGCCTCGATGCTTTCGTATTTGCGCGGGATGCGGCCCGATGCGGCGCGTTTCTTGCCGATCCATTCGGCCATCCGTTCAGGGTAGGGCGTTTCGCGCTGCTCGGCCTGCCGCGCCGGGCTCGGGCCGAGCCCTTCGATCGCCACGATCTTGCGTACCATGTCGGGAAAGGTCCCGGCATAACGCAGGGCGACGTTTCCGCCCATCGAATGGCTGACGATCGTCACCGGCCCCCGGTCGAGCTGGTGGATGAACTGGGCAAGGTCATAAACCATGTCGTTGGCCATGTAATTGCCGTCGCTGACCCAGTCGGAATCGCCGTGCCCGCGGTGATCGAAAGCGGTGACGTGCCAGTCCCTGCACAGGTCTTCCGCGACCCAGTCCCAGCTGCGCGCATGGTCGCGCCCGCCGTGCACCAGCACCAGCGGCGGCGCGTCGCGATTGCCCCAATCGACGTAATTGAGGCGCAGGCGCTGCGATATGAAGGTCTGCGATGTCGGTCCGGCGTGTAACGTCATGCCATGGCTTTGCCGCGAAGGCGCCTGCCGTGCAACCTCAACGCTCCTTCGTGGCGGAGAAGGTAAGGTCCGGGTTCTTTTCCTGCTGATAATTCACGTCCCACGGGCTCTTGGCCATGAAGACGAGGTCTCCGTCGCGATCCTTGGCGAGGTTGGACAGGTTGAACTTCTCGAAGTCGTTCATCGCCTTGTCCTCGCCCCTGATCCAGCGTGCAGTGGCAAAGGGCGATGCTTCCAGCCTGGCTTCCACCTTGTATTCGGCCGACAGCCGGCTGATCAGCACGTCGAGCTGCAGCTGGCCGACCACGCCGACGATCCACTGCCCGCCCAGCTCGGGATAGAACACCTGGATCACCCCTTCTTCGGAAAGATCGTCGAGCGCCTTCCTCAGCTGCTTGGTCTTGGTCGGATCGACCAGCGCGACACGGCGCAGGATTTCCGGCGCGAAATTGGGCAGGCCGGTAAAGCGGATCGCATTCTTCTCGCTCAGCGTATCGCCCACGCGCAGCGTGCCGTGGTTCGGGATGCCGATGATGTCGCCCGGTTCCGCCGTATCGGCCACCTCGCGGTCCTGCGCAAAGAACAGGATCGGCGAATGGATCGCCACCGGCTTGCCGAGGCCCGACGGCGTCAGCTTCATGCCGCGTTTGAACGTGCCCGATACCTGCCGCATGAAGGCGATGCGGTCGCGGTGGTTGGGGTCCATATTGGCCTGCACCTTGAAGATGAAGCCGGTCACCTCGTCGCGCTCCGGGCTTATCTGTTCTTCGCCTGCGGGCTGCGGACGCGGCGGCGGGGCGTATTTCGCGATTGCCTCGATCAGCTCGGTCACGCCGAAATTCTTCAGCGCCGATCCGAAATAGACCGGTGTCAGATCGCCATTGCGATAGGCTTCCAGATCGAATTCGGGATAACCGATCTGCGCCAGTTCGATGTTCTCGGCAAAGCGTTCGGGGATTTCGGCGTCGCAATCGCGCGTGCCCTTGAACTCCTTGCTCGGCCCCTCGGGCCGCGCGATGCAGCCGGTCTCGAAATCGAGCACGCCTTCGAACTCGCCGCCCATGCCCACAGGATAGGCCTGCGGGCTGACGTCCAGCGCCAACATGTCGGCGATCTCGTCCAGCAGTTCGAACACCGGCCGCCCTTCACGGTCGACCTTATTGACAAAGGTGATGATCGGCACGCTGCGCAACCGGCAGACCTCGAACAGCTTGCGCGTCTGCGGTTCGATGCCCTTGGCCGCGTCGATCACCATGATGGCGCTGTCGACCGCGGTGAGCGTGCGATAGGTGTCTTCGGAAAAATCCTCGTGCCCCGGCGTGTCGAGCAGGTTGAAGGTGATCCCCTCGCGCTCGAACGTCATGACCGAGCTGGTTACCGAAATCCCGCGCTGCTGCTCGATCTTCATCCAGTCGGACCGCGCCCGCCGCGCCTGTCCGCGCGCCTTGACCTCGCCGGCCAGATGGATGGCGCCGCCGGTCAGCAGCAGCTTCTCGGTCAGCGTGGTCTTACCCGCGTCGGGGTGGGAAATGATGGCGAAGGTACGGCGATTGGAAGTCATGTCATGTCTCTGCTGTCGTCATCCCCGCGCAGGCGGGGATCCAGGGTCGGGCAAGCGCGGCGCTTGACGGGATTCCCGCCTTCGCGGGACCGACGCGCTCGCTAGGGCTCCCTGGCCACCCGGAACCCTGCGAAATCCTGGTTCACCGGCATCAGTTCCAGGCGGTTGATGTTGAGATGCGGGGGCAATTGCGCGATCCACAGGATCGTGTCTGCGATGTCCTGCCCGGTCATCGGATTGGCACCGCGATACAGATCGTCGCTCGCTTCCTGGCTGCCGGTGCGCACCAGCGTGAATTCGGTTTCGACCATGCCCGGCTCGATGCTGGTCACCCGCACGCCGGTGCCGTGCAGATCGGCCCGCAGCGCCAGGGTGAAATGGTTCGCGAAGGCCTTCGACCCGGCATAGACGTTGCCGCCCGGATAGATGTAACTGCCCGCAACCGAACCGATGGCGATGATCGCGCCCCTGCGCTCGATCAGCACGGGCAGCAGCTTGCGGGTCAGCACCACCATGGCCGTTACATTGGTGTCGATCATGGTCTGCCAGTCGTCCAGATTGGCTTCCTGCGCGGGCGACAGGCCCTGCGCCAGCCCGGCATTGTTGACCAGCAGGTCGATTCCGGCGAAATCTTCGGGCAGCGCGGCGATCGCGGCATCCATCGCATCTGCATCGCGCACGTCGAAACAGGCCGGGTGGACCTTGTCCGCGCCCAGATCCGCCACCAGCGCATCGAGCCGTTCCTGCCGCCGCCCGGTCGCGACACAGCGCCAGCCGTTCGCCACCAGCGTGCGGACGGTGGCTTCGCCGATTCCGGCGGTGGCGCCGGTTACGAATGCGGTACGTGTCTGTGTCATCTTCGAACTCCTGTAGCGGCTGCCAGCAGCGCCTCGGCCCGCCACTGCGGATCCCGGAAAGCGCGCGCCTGCCAATTCGGCAGCAACCGGTCGACCAGCAGCATCAGCGCCAGTCCTTCATCCTGCGACCACTGGCTACCATCGCGGCGCACTTCCCGCAGCGCCGTTTCCGCGTCCAGCGATCCGCCGCGCGCACTCATATAGTGACGATAGGCGAGCCATTGACCCATGCCTTCCATCGTCAGGAAAATGTCGTCGAACGCGCGATAGAACCGCCGCTTGCCGGTGAAGAAGCGCGCACGCCGGTCGCGCATTGCCGCCAGCGCGTCGCGCCCGATACGGCGTGCTTCCGCATCGCTGGGCGCAGCAGCGGCGGCGAACAGCAGATCGCGCTCGCGTTCATAGGCCGCGCGATAGGCTGCATCATCGCCGAACCGGTTCTGCACCATGTCGTCGTTGAGGTCGTCTTCCGAAACGCCGTTCGCCCGTCCCAGCCGGTCGAGCAGCGGTCCGGCCAGTCCGCCCTGCCGCGTATGCATGATTTCGTGCAGCAGGACCCCGTCCATCAGCCCTTCCACACCAAGGCCGCTCTGCACATTGGCGGCGCGCCATACGCTGGGCAGGCTCATCACGAAATAATCCGTCGCACTGCCGGTCGCAAAGGATACGGGCCCCAGCGGCAACTCGCGCCCGTCGGGCAGGCTGGGGTGGCCCTCATGCGGCGTGCCGACCATGCGATCGAACCGCCCCGCCGGCATGATGTAAAGACAGCGGTCGTCCAGCGTCACCACGTCGGGCAGCGGGTCCGGATCGATGCCCAGATCGCGCTGCGGCGACACCTGCCAATTGTCCAGCGCGCCTTTCAGCCACGTCCGGTCGCCCTGCGTCATGACGCAGCCATCCTCTTGCGCCGCCGCGCCGGTGCAGGCCGCGGAAAGCAGCAGGCCAAGCGCAAGGATCGGGCTGCGCGTGCGTGTCACCCCCGCAGCTCCGCGCCCTGCTTCGCAGCAGCAGCCACGATCTTGTCGGAAATCGCCTTGATCTCCGCATCGGTGAAGCTCTTTTCGCCCGGCTTCAGCAGTACTTCCACCGCCACCGACTTTTTGCCTTCCGGTACACCCTGTCCCGCGAACACGTCGAACACGCGCGCGGAAACGATCGCCTGCTTGTCCGCGCCCTTTACCGCGCGGGCCAGATCGGCGGCGGCAAGTTCGCCCGGTACGAGGAAGGCGAAATCGCGGCTGATCGTCTGCAAGGCCGGCGGTGCATAGGCAGCGCGCGCAAAACTCCCGCCGCCTTTCTTCGCGGGCAGCGCGTCGAGGAATATCTCGACCGCCATCACCGGACCGTCCGCGTCGAATGCCTTCAGCGTGCGCGGATGCAGCGCGCCGAACCGGGCCAGCACGTTCTTGGGGCCCAGCCGCAGCGTGGCGGACTGGCCCGGATGAAACTGGTCGCCCGCTTCACCCATCACCATCAGATTGTCGATCGGCGCGCCGGCCGCTTCGAGCAGCGCCATGGCTTCGGCCTTGGCGTCATAGGCGTCGAACGGCACGGCTTTACCCGTGCTCCAGCCGCGCGCGGTCTTTTCGCCCGCCAGCACCACGCCAAGCGTCGGCTTCTCGTCGCTCGCGCCGTCTTTGCCGACAAAATACCGTCGCCCGATTTCGAACAGGCGCGCACCGGCAGCACCGCGGTCGGCATTACGCTTGGCGGCAGACAGCAGCCCGGGGATGAGCGAGGGGCGCATGGCTTTCATGTCCTCGCTGATCGGGTTGTCCAGCACCCACAATTGCGCTCCGTCGGCGAAATATTCCGCGTCGGCAGTCGGCAGGAAGGACCAGGTCACCGCTTCGTTCAGCCCGCGCGCGGCAGCGGCGCGGCGCAGCTTGCGCTCGACCTGCTGCAGCGGCGTGGCGGTTGGCCGGGCCACGCCCTCGACGCGCGGCAGCGCGACGCTTTCGACCTTGTCGAGGCCGTAAATGCGGACCACTTCCTCGACCAGATCGGCCGGGCCTTCGATATCGTGGCGGCGCAGCGGGCAGGTCACCTGCCAGTCGCCTGCCACTTGGAAGTCCAGCGCTTCCAGGATCGCGCGCTGCTCGTCCTGCGGCACATCCACCCCGCCGAGCCGTGCCGTCAGGCCGGGATCGAACGCAACGACCGTCGGCTGCATCGGCGGCTCGCCTGCGCGCACGGTTTGCGTCGGTGCACCGCCGCAGGTCTGCACGATCAGGTCGGTCAGCAGGGCAAGCCCGTCGTCGAGGAACGCCGGATCGACTCCGCGCTCGAAGCGCGTGCGCGCATCGGATGCCAGACCCAGCTTGCGCCCCGTCACGCCGATACGCGTGGGATCGAAATAGGCGATCTCCAGCAGCACGTCGCTGGTATCCTCGCCCGCGCCCGAATGTTCACCGCCCATGATCCCGGCGATGTCGTGCACTCCGGCATCGTCGGCGATCACGGTCATCGTGTCGTCGAGCGTATAGGTCTTCTCGTTCAGCGCCTCGACCGTCTCGCCGTTCTTGGCGCGGCGCGCGGTCACGGCCCCGCTCAGCTTGGCGACGTCGTAGACATGGGCCGGACGGCCGGTCGAAAGCATCAGATAATTGGTGCAGTCCACCAGTGCGCTGATCGGGCGCTGGCCCGCAGCCTTGAGGCGGCGCTGCATCCAGTCGGGCGATGCGCCATTGGTCACGCCCCTGACGACACGCCCGTAAAATGCGGGGCAGCCTTCGGGATCGTCGATCCGGATTTCGATCGGGCATGCGCCCTCGCCCTCGATCGCGGGCACTTCGGGCGCCTTGAATGTGCCCAGCCCCGCTGCGGCCAGATCGCGCGCGATACCCATCACGCCCATGCAGTCGGGCCGGTTCGGCGTGATCGCCACATCGAACACGGGCGATGCATTGCTGTATTCGGCAAAGCTGGTGCCCGTCGGCGCATCCTCGGGCAGTTCGATGATGCCGTCGTGCTCGTCGCCCAGTTCCAGTTCGCGCACGGAACACATCATGCCATTCGATTCGACGCCGCGGATCGCGCTCTTGCGCAGTTCCATCCCGTTCGCGGGGACCACCGCGCCCGGCAGGCCGAGCACGCCCTTCATTCCCGCGCGCGCATTGGGCGCACCGCAGACCACCTGCAGCGGGTCGCCCTCGCCGGTATCGACACTCAGCACCTGCAGCTTGTCGGCATCGGGGTGCGGCCCCGCCGTCAGCACATGCGCGACGCGGAAGCCCGCCAGCTTGTCGGCCGGGTCCTCGATGCCTTCGACCTCGTGGCCGATCCGGTTGAGCGCGGACGCAATGTCGGCGACCGAAGCGTCGGTCTCGAGGTAATCCTTCAGCCATTCGAGCGAGAACTTCATGCCTTCGCTCCCACGCCTGCGGAAAGGGTCGGCTGGTCGAATGCCGAAAAGCCGTAATGATCAAGCCAGCGCTGGTCGCCGTCGAAGAAGGCGCGCAAATCGTCCATCCCGTATTTGAGCATGGCGAGCCGGTCGACGCCGAGCCCCCATGCGAAACCCTGCCATTCGTCGGGGTCGAGCCCCGCAGATTCGATCACGCGGCGATTGACCATGCCGCTGCCGAGCAGTTCCATCCAGCCATGGCCCGGCGCATCGCCGTCGCCGCCCAGAACCTTGCGGCCGTTCACGTCTTCCCAGCCCACATCGACCTCGACCGATGGTTCGGTAAAGGGGAAATAGCTGGGGCGCAGGCGCAGGACGATATCGTCGCGCTCGAAGAACGCCTTGAGGAAGGTCTCCAGCGTCCATTTCAGATGGCCCAGGTGGATGCCCTTGTCGATCACCAGACCCTCGACCTGGTGGAACATCGGCGTGTGGGTCGCATCGCTGTCGCTGCGATAGACACGGCCCGGCGCGATGATGCGGATCGGCGCGCCTCGCTCGACCAACGATCTGATCTGCACCGGAGATGTGTGTGTTCGCAGCAGCATGCGTGTGTTCGGCGCATTATCAAACGTATGATCGACATGCTTTTGCGGGAAGTAGAACGTGTCGTGCATAGCCCGCGCGGGGTGCGTTTCGGCCATGTTGAGCGCAGTGAAGTTGTGCCAGTCGTCCTCGACTTCCGGCCCTGTCGCGACGGAAAAGCCAAGGTCTGCAAAGATTTCCGCCAGTTCGTCCATCACCTGGCTGACCGGGTGGACCGAACCCCTGGGCGCTTCCGGCGCCGGCAGCGTCAGGTCGATGCTCTCGCCCGCAAGCCGCGCTTCAAGCTCTGCATTTTCAAGCACTTCCTTGCGCGCCGCGATCGCATCGGCAGCCTCCGTGCGCAGTCCGTTGAGCAGCGGCCCCTGCACCTGCCGCTCCTCCGGCGACATCCCGCCCAGCGTCTTCATCAGGCCCGAAATCGACCCCTGCTTGCCGAGGAATTCGATCCGCAGTGCTTCGAGCGCCGCTGCATCGGGAGCGTTTTCGATCCGCGTCAGCGCATCGGTCTTGAGTTGGTCGAGGTCGGTCATCTGATCCGCTTGGAACTGTAGGAATTGTCTCTGCGCAGCCCCTAGCCGCATGTGCACGAATGCTAAAGCCCCGTTTCCCGCCGACCGGCGGCACGTTCCCGCATCACGCCTTGGGACCGTTCGCCTTCACCTGCCCCGCGGGGCTGTGCAGCACCTGCATCGCTTCGCCCGCGACCGCCATACGCGCATGCGCCGCCGCGGCCAGGATCGGGTGCGGCAACCGGGCGTATTCGCTCGGCGACATGGTCATGAAGCGCTTGAAATCGCGCACGAAATGCGCCTGATCGTGATAATGCGTGTCGAGCGTGTCGATCCATTTGAGCGAAGGGTCGAGCATGAATTTCGCCAGGCTGCGGATGAAGCGCTGACGGCGCAGCAACAGCTGCGGGCTGAAGCCGAACACGCGGCCGCAAAACCGCTCCATCGTGCGCATTCCCATCCCCAGCGCCCCCGCAAGTTCTGTCACGCTGTGCATTTGCGGATCGACCAGAGCCTGCTCGCAGCGCAGTATTTTCGCCTCATGCGCCGCCGGCTCCGCGATAATTCCGGCGAGGTGGCGCAGAAGGGCGTCCCGCTCCGCCACGAGATCGCGGCCTTTCTCCGGGATACAATCGCACAGGGCCCGCAGCCGCGACAAGGCAGGGTCGGTGTCGACATCGGCATGGCGGTCGGCATAGTCGCTTGCAGGGGCAGAGGTCAGCCGCGCCCAGCCGAGCGGCATCAGGCCGATTCCCCACGACCTGCCATTGGCGGCGCGGAACCGCGTGGTAACACTCGTCGGCCCGGTCAGCAGGGCACGTGGCATTCGCTCGAGCGGACCGCCGCCAAGTGCCGCTTCGACGTTCCGATCGGGAATGATGCGCAGATTGGCCCATTCGGGGTGCAGCCAGTCCTCGACAGGTTCCTGCCCGCATCCGGATACCTCCAGATGATAGAGGGTGGTGACATAGGGCCTCAGCCCTGGCGGCGGCAGGAAGAACCGCAGGGAAATCGCATTGAGCGCGCCCACCTTAGTCATCGCCATTCTGCCCGGCCAATAGCCCGTATCACTTGCGCCCCCGCACACATTCTAGTTGTCCCCTTGGCAATTCCAGACCCGCAGCCAAAGCTATCCGGGCTTGTCGAGCGTCTGCACCGGCGACCCCCAGACCTTCTTTCGTTCCGCCATGAAGGCACTCAGCACAGGGTGCGGCTTTGCGGCATATTCGCTCGGCGCGCACTGCATGAAAGCATGAAACTCGTGCACGAAATGCGACTGGTCGTGATAATGCCGGTCGATCACGCGCGACCAGTTCGCCCGGGGCTCCAGCATGAAAGCGGCGAGGCTGCGCATCAGTCTTTGCCGCCGTAGCAGCAGGCGCGGCGAAAAGCCGAAATGCCGCAGGCAGATCCTCTCCAGCGTCCGCTTCGAAAGGCCGCATTTCTGGGCCAGCTCTTCGACCTGAACGATATACGGATCCACCATGGCTTCGTGTATGCGCTGAATACGGGCGCAGTCCCGCGGTGGATCGGCCAGATTTCGAAAGAAGTCGGTCAGCCATTCGAACTGCTCTTCGTCCGAATGGTCCGGCGTACACAGCTTTTCGCATAAAGGAACGAACGGGGCGAAGGCAGGGCTGCGTTCACCATCGACGACGGTATTGGCATGTTCGCATGCGTCGAGCCCGACAAAGCGCGCCCAGCCGAGAGGAAACAATCCGATGCCCCACATGCGGGTACGACCGATGGTAAAGTGCGTCGGGCACGAACTCGGGCCGGTTGCCTGAAAGCGCATGCCTTCCACCCGCGAACCATCGGTAAAATCGGCCGCCGGGGCATTACCGGCAAAGAAGCGCAAATTGGCCCATTCCGGCTGCAGCCAATCTTCCAGGATCTCGCCTTCGGGTAAATCGACCTCGACGCGATAGAAGCTGGTGAAGCACGGAGCGAGGTCGGCAGGCGGCGCAAAAAAGCGCACGTCGATAGCTTTATGTGCTGTCAATCTCCCCCTCCCCTCCACGCCAGAAGTATAGCCGGTTGTAGGCGAGCGACAAGGCGCACACGAAAAAGGGCGCCCCTTGCGGAGCGCCCTTTCGAAAAGTCGTTTGAGGCAAGGACCTTAGGCGGGAAGCGCCTTCTTAGCCTGCTCGATAATCGCCTTGAAGGCCGCGCCTTCGTTCATGGCGAGGTCTGCCATTACCTTGCGATCCAGCTCGATGCCGGCCAGCTTGGTACCGTGCATGAACTGCGAATAGGTCAGGCCTTCGGCGCGAACTGCCGCGTTGATACGCTGGATCCACAGAGCGCGGAAATTCCGCTTCTTGATCTTGCGGTCGCGGTAAGCGTACTGGCCGGCCTTTTCGACCGCCTGACGGGCGATGCGGATGGTGTTCTTGCGACGGCCGCGATAGCCCTTCGCCTGATCGAGGATCCGCTTGTGCTTCTGGCGCGTGGTGACGCCGCGTTTAATGCGAGGCATTTCGTATTCTCCTTAAATCGCGCTCAGTCGAGGCCGTAGGGGGCCCACTTTTTCACCGTACGGCTGTCGGCTTCCGACAGGACGGTGGTGCCGCGGTTCTGGCGAATATACTTCGCATTGTGGCTGATCAGGCGGTGGCGCTTGCCAGCGACACCATGCTTGACCTTGCCGGTTGCGGTGATTTTGAAGCGCTTCTTCACACCGCTTTTGGTCTTCAGCTTGGGCATTTTCATCTCCTTTACAGAGACACGTCGCGCCAGCCCTGGCAGCCCTTACGGCCAGACCGGCGGTGAATCACGTGTCGGTGAAGGGCGCGCGTCTAGCGATTCTGCGGGCAAAAGCAAGTCAGAAGTGGGTCAGGTAGCCCCCGTCGACCGCCAATGTGTGCCCGGTGATGTAACTCGCTTCGGGGGAGGCGAGAAACGCCACTGCCCCGCCGATCTCGCCCGGATCGCCCCACCGGCCCAGCGATGTCCGCCGCTCCAGATGCTGCGCAATGCCCGGATCGGTGGACATTTCCTCGTTCGCCTCGGTCGCGAAATAGCCCGGCGCCACTGCGTTGACGGTAATGCCGGTGCCGCCAAGTTCTGCCGCGAAGGCTCTCGTCAGGGCGGCAAGCCCGCCCTTGCTGGCCGTGTAGAGAATATCGCCGCGGGCTATTTCGGCAGCGATGGAGGTTATGTTGACAATACGCCCATAGCCGCGCGCTTCCATCATCGGGACAGCCCGCCGCGCGAGATCGAAGGGAGCGACAAGGTTGGTCGCCAGCATGGCCGCCATGTCCTCTCGCCGCAGCTGCGCAAGCGAACGCCGATCACGCTGGCCGACATTGTTTACGAGGATGTCGAGCCCGTCTTCGGCCAGTGTTTCGAAGGCCGCTGCGGTCGCATAGTCATCGCCGATGTCGAATGCCAGCACGCGCGCATCGCCGCCGATCCGGTCGGCCGCATCGTCGAGCGCGGCCCTGTCACGACCATTCAGCCAGACGCTCGCCCCGGCACGCACCAGGCGTTGCGCGATCGCAAACCCCAGCCCGCGCGCAGCCCCGGTGACAAGCGCTATGCGCCCCTCCAGTGAACCCTCCAGATTCATGTCAGTGCTCGTAGATCATCTTGACCGTCATGCCACCGTCGATGTTGAGATGCTGCCCCGTCACGAAGCCGGCGTCATGCAGATAGGCGACCGCCTGGGCAATGTCTTCGGGACGTCCGATCCGCCCTGCAGGATGCTGATCGCGATCTTTTGCACGGTGATCCGGATTGCTGCGCTGGCCCGTCTTCTGCCACGGCCCCGTTTCGATCCAGCCCGGACGTATCGCATTGACGCGGATCTTGGGGCCCAGGGACACGGCAAGCGAATGGGTCAGCGCATCGAGACCGCCCTTTGCCGCAGCATAGGCAAAGGTGTCCGGTTCGCTCATCACCGCACGGGTAGAGGACATGTTCACAATGCTGGCGGTTTGCGCGCGTCGCAGAAGCGGGAGGGCCGATCGGGTCACGAGAAACGCGGCCGTCAGGCTGGCATCTACCCGCGCCTGCCAGTCCTTCAGCGCCAGCTGTTCCAGCGGCCCTGCATAGGGATCGGCAATGCCGGAATTGTTCACCACGCAGTCTAGCGGATCGCTCTCCAACCAGTCTTCCACGCGCTCGAAAGCGCTCGCAACGGCGCCTTCCCTGCCGACATCGGCGGTCAGGAACAACGCCGTTTCGCGCGGCAGTGCATCGCGCAGTTCCGCCAGCGCCTCCGCGTCCCGGTCCAACCCGATGACGCGCCAGTCGAGGCCGTGAAAATGCATGGCGATGGCGCGTCCGATGCCATTGCCTGCGCCGGTTATCAGTATCGTTCGCATGCAGCGCAAACGAGAACGGGGTCGATCAGTGCCCGTGATCGTGCGACGAAGAACCGCCCATCGCTTCCAGCACATCGTCGAGGCGGGCCGCATCGCCGAGCGCGATCACGCGGCCGTCGCTTCCCGCGTCCAGCGGGTTGCCCTGCCAGTCGCTCATCACCCCTCCAGCGCCTTCCACCACGGGGACGAGCGCAGCGAAATCATACAGCTTGAGCCCGGCTTCGATGACCACGTCGACATGGCCGCTCGCGACCAATCCGTAATTGTAGCAATCGCCGCCATATATAATCTTCCGCTCGGCCACCGCCTTGGCGACGCCCATGAACGCATCGACGTCGTCGCCGGAAAACTGATGCGGGCTGGTGGTCCCCAGCACTGCGTCCGCAAAGTCCTTGCAAGGCGCGGCGCGCGCGGGCTTCCCGTTGAAGGTCGTCCCTTCGCCGATCTGCCCTACCCACCGTTCCCTCGCGATAGGTTGATCGATCACGCCCAGCACTGGCCAGCCATCCTGCACCAGGGCAATCAGCGTGCCGAAGATCGGGCGCCCGGCGATGAAGCTGGTCGTTCCATCGATCGGATCGAGAACCCACTGCCGTGCGGCACCTTCGTTGCGTCTGCCGTATTCCTCGCCGATGATCCCATCGTCTGAACGCTCGCTTTCGAGGATCGATCGCATCGCCGCTTCGGCTGCACGGTCGGCTTCGGTCACGAAGCTCTGGTCTGGTTTACGCTCCTGCGACCACTCGCCGCGAAAGAGGGGCCGGATGGCTTCCCCTGCGGCATCGGCGAGACGATTGGCGAGCGCGAGATCGGAATTTCTTTGCATTTGAACCCATTTGGCTCAATGCTCGGCCCGGTCAAGACGACACATAGTGACAATGTCATGCCCTTCGGGTCGCATCGAAGGGGGAAATGATCCGCATTGTCAGAAGAAAAACCACAACGATCCGGCAAGGATCGGGGCGACCAGACATGGCAGGGAATGACGTCCACGACCGGCTCGACCCCCGGCGGGATGCCGCTCGCCTATAATCGCGCGCCTTGCGATACACTCAAGCCCTGGATCACCCGATTGGGCGTCACTTCGGTAAACCTGCCGGAGGGAAAGACGATCGAATGCGGCACGTTCGGCGAACAGCCGATCCTGAGAATGATCTTCGGCTCCCAGTGGTCTGCGCACACAGCCGAAGGCTTGCAGACATTCAGTCCGGGCGAACGGGGCCTGGCACTCTATTTCGGACCCTGCACAAAGATGATGCGGCTTACCGCGCACGGGTCCTTCAAGGTAGTCACCGTCAATTTCGCACCCGGTGGCACGCTCGGGCTCGACCTGCCGACCGTCGAAGAGACGATCGATCGCATCCTTCCGTTCGACCCCTTCGATCGTGCCGCCCGCCCGCACGAAGCCTACATACCCCGCGACGATGCCAAGGCGTGGCTGGAGGCAGCCGAAACGCAGTTGTTGACGTCCTTCTCAGCGGCTTCCCCGAAACGACCCCACGATCTTCTCGCGGAATTCGAACGGCTGTGCCTGACCGATCCGGGCGCATCGATCGCCGAATTTGCGCATGACAGGGGTATCGCGAGACGGACGCTCGAACGCGTCATCCGTAAGAGCTGGGGGGTCACCCCGCATTTCGCCATGCGCCGGGCGCGGGCGCTCGACATGGCGGCGGCGCTGCTCGAAGTTGCGCTTGAAGAGGACGAGCCGGAAATGCGCCTGCGCTATTTCGACCAGTCCCATGTGACGCGCGAATTGCGCAGCCTGCTGGATACCACGCCCGGGCGCCTCCAGAAGGGAAGTCACCCGCTGCTGCGGATTACCATGGAAATCCGCCAGTCGCGCAGGGTCGAAATTCTGGCTGGAGGTACCAGCGAAAATCCCCGGCCCTGGCGCGATCCGAATGCCGAACCGCGAAGTGTCAATCGAACAGAGAGCTGACCGAACTTTCGTCTGCGATGCGGCGAACGGCCTCGCCGATCAGCGGGGCGATGGTCAGGATGCGGATGCGCTGCGAATCCTTGGCATCATCCGTCGGACGGATCGAATCGGTGATGACCAGTTCTTCCAGCGCCGACCCGTCCACGCGGGCAACCGCACCGCCAGACAGCACCCCATGGGTGATGTAGGCAGTCACACTCTTCGCGCCCTGATCGAGCAGAGCCTGCGCGGCGTTGCAGAGTGTTCCGCCCGAATCGATGATGTCGTCGATAAGGATACAGTGGCGGCCCGACACGTCGCCGATGATGTTCATCACCTCGCTCTCGCCCGGACGGTCACGGCGCTTGTCGACGATGGCCAGCGGCGCGTTGTCGAGCCGCTTGGCCAGCGCACGGGCGCGCACCACACCGCCCACGTCGGGCGACACGACCATCAGGTCCTGATCGCCATACCGCGCCTGAATGTCCGCGGCCATGACGGGCGCGGCGAACAGATTGTCGGTCGGGATGTCGAAGAAACCCTGGATCTGGCCAGCGTGCAAATCGACTGCAAGAACGCGATCGGCGCCTGCCTCGGTGATCAGGTTCGCAACCAGCTTGGCTGAAATCGGGGTCCGTGGCCCCGGTTTCCGGTCCTGCCGGGCGTAGCCGAAATAGGGCACGACCGCCGTGATACGCCGCGCCGATGCCCGCTTGAGCGCATCGATGCAGATCAGCAGTTCCATGAGGTTGTCGTTCGCCGGATAGCTCGTCGACTGGACGACGAACACGTCTTCCCCGCGCACGTTCTCGTGGATTTCGACGAAGATTTCCTCGTCGGCGAAGCGGCGCACCTGTGCATCGACAAGCGGCATTTCGAGATAGGCTGCGATCGCACGCGCGAGCGGCAGGTTCGAATTGGCGGCCATGATCTTCATGCGGCGAATCCTTGGGAAAGCTGGCTGAGCGCCCCGCCTAGCCGAGCGTCATGGATATGCAACATGTCAGACGGGCATTTCCCCGCCCGGCGCAGCTTATTTTGCCCGGTGCTCGCCCTTGATCCAGCGCACCGTGCCGGAACTGGCCCGCATCACGACGCTTTCGGTCGTCATGCGGCCGTCACGCAGATATTTCACGCCTTCCAGCAGCGAACCGGAGGTGACGCCCGTAGCGGCAAAGATGCAATCGCCCTTCACCAGCTCGTCACGGGTGTAGATCCGGTCGAGATCGTCGATCCCCCACTTGGCGGCGCGTGCCTTCTCGTCATCGTTGCGGAAAACGAGGCGACCGTTGAACTGGCCACCCACGCAGCGCAGGGCCGCAGCGGCCAGCACGCCTTCCGGCGCGCCGCCCTGGCCCATGTACATATCGATGGTCGTATCTTCGTCCGTAACCGCGATCACGCCGGCGACGTCGCCATCGCCGATCAGCACCACGCCGCAGCCGAGGTCGCGCAGTTCCGCGATGAGATCGGAATGGCGCGGACGATCGAGCACGCAGACGATGATGTCGCCAGGCTCGACACCCTTGGCGGCGGCAACGGCCTTCACGTTTTCGGTGGGCGATTTTGCCAGGTCGATGATCCCCTCGGGATAGCCGGGACCGACGGCCAGCTTGTCCATGTAGACGTCGGGCGCATTGAGCAGGCACCCTTCCTCCGCCGCAGCCAGCACTGCCAGCGCGTTGGGACCGGCTTTAGCGGTTATCGTCGTGCCTTCCAGCGGGTCGAGCGCAATATCGATTTTGGGACCCTTGCCCTGCGCCCCGCCGACCTTTTCGCCGATGAAGAGCATGGGAGCCTCGTCGCGCTCGCCTTCGCCGATGACGACCGTGCCGTCCATGTAAAGCGTGTCGAAGGCCTTGCGCATCGCTTCCACGGCAGCGGCATCGGCAGCCTTCTCGTCGCCGCGGCCGATGAGCCTCGAGGCGGCCACCGCCGCAGCTTCGGTCACGCGGACCATTTCGAGGACGAGGACGCGATCGAGCGGGTTGTCGGCAGGCGAGTTCATAATGGGTTCAGTCCTCGGAAAGCTGGTAGGGCTATGGATGGGCGATCCACCCGCTGGCAAGAATTCGTATGCGCGGCCGGATAGACAGGGAGCTTTGCATTGTCGAGACACTGGCGCGTCGGGCCGTTCATCGTGCTGGGCCTTTTACTGCCCGCTCCGCTTGCCGCGCAGGACGAATCCGGAGAGACAATCGACATTCTCGTCCCTCCCGAAGATTACCTTCCTCCGTCCGAAGATTGCAGTGCCGAGGAGGAGGCCGCGTCGATCTCGGGCGAGATCATCGTGTGCCGCAGGCGCTCGGACGGCGGCGAATACGGGTATGACAAGGAACGGGCCGAACGCGAATATGCTGCCAAGACCATGAACAAGGGTGACCTGCGTACTCCCAATGTCGATGGGCCAGGCATCTTCCAGGGGCCCGCGACGATCGGCGGCGTCTGCGGCATCGGCCTCAACCCCTGTCCGCCCCCGCCTGCCTATATCATCGACTTCTCGACGCTGCCCGAAGCCCCGCCGGGATCGGACGCATACCGCATTTCACGCGGCTTGCCACCCCTGGGCCGCAGTGCCGCAACCACCGAGGCGGAAAGCGCCGCGCGGGCCAGGCAGCTCGGCCTACCCCCCGTGCCAGGCAGCAATGTCAGTCCTTCAGAATCGGCATCACCAGAGGCGGAGCCGTCAGACTAGGCGATCCCTCCAGCAGTTCGAGCGCCTTGGTGACGCAACGCTCCGGTCCTTCGTGCGTGACCATCGCCACCAGCACTTCGCCGCCTTCGTGGTCGCGCCCGCGCTGGATCAGGCTCTCGATCGAAACTTCCGCATCGCGCATCGCCGCGGTAATCTCGGCCAGCACACCGGGCCGATCGGTGACGGTAAAGCGGATATAGTCGCGCCCGATGCGATTGCCCGGATCGGCGGGCGGGAATGTCTCCAGCTCCTCCACCGGAACGGAAAACGGCGCGCCCAGATCTCCCCGCGCAATGTCGATCAGATCGGCGACGACCGCGCTGGCGGTCGGCCCGGCCCCGGCACCGGCGCCCTGAAACAGCAGGCGGCCCGAGAAATTGCCTTCCGCCACCACCGCATTGGTCGGGCCCGTCACGGCGGCAAGCGGATGGCCCCGGGCCACCAGGCACGGGCGAACCCTTTGCAGCAAGGCCGGCGTGCCGTCGCTTTCGTCGATGGAGGCGATGCCGACCAGCCGGACGACATAGCCCAGCGTCCCGGCCTGGGTGATGTCCGCCGCGCGCACTTCGCCGATACCGGTCGCATCGACATTGGCGAAATCGACCCGCGCGCCAAAGCCGATGGCCGACAGGATGGCCAGCTTGTGCGCCGCATCCACACCTTCGATGTCGAATGTGGGGTCGGCCTCGGCAAAACCCTTCGCCTGCGCTTCCGCCAGCATGGCGTCGAAGTCGGCGCCCGTCCGCTCCATTTCCGACAGGATGTAATTGCAGGTGCCGTTGAGAATACCGTAGATCCGCTCGATACGGTTGGCCGCCGCTCCTTCGCGCAGGCCCTTCACCACCGGTATGCCGCCGGCAACCGCGGCCTCGAACTTCAGCGGCACGCCGCGCAGGGCGGCCTGTTCCGCCAGCGACAGGCCGTGATGCGCGATCATCGCCTTGTTCGCCGTCACGAAAGCCTTGCCCTCGTCCAGCGCCGCCCGCGCCAGCGTCAGCGCGGGTCCGTCCGAGCCGCCAACCAGTTCGAGCACGACGTCCACATCCGCCCGGGCGGCCATCGCCTGCATGTCGTCGACCCAGGCGAAAGGCGACAGGTCCACGCCGCGGTCGCGCGTGCGGTCGCGGGCGTTGACCGCAACGATCTGAAGCGCACGCCCCGCGCGGCGTTCGATCGTCGAACGATTGGTTTCGAGCAGCTCGATCACGCCGGTGCCGACAGTGCCGAGCCCGGCGAGGGCTATGCGTAAAGGATCAGACATGCCCGACCGCCTAGCGCAGCATGCCTGTCAGTTGGAACCAGTTTGTCTTGGAAAGGGGGAAGCCGGGCCTGTTCAGCCGCGGGTCCGCTCGCATTTCCCGAGCGCCTGACGCACCAGCGCATAATCCGCCGCCGCAATTTCCCGCGACCGCGGGTCCTGCGACAGATTGGCATTGGTCGGCAGGGCCTCCGGCAGTGCGCAGGCCAGCTGGTACCATTCCAGCGTATTGCGCTGCGGGGCGGTGGCGGACTGATCGACGATCTCGGTCCACGACACACCCCAGCGCGGCTCCTGACCCGGGCGGCGCACGATCGTCACCGATACCGGACCGTCATTCTCCGTATCGAGGAACAGCTGCGTTTCCGATTCCCCCACCAGCGTGCCCTGCACCGCCAGCGCGTCGCGGATCCCCGTTACTTTCGGCGGGGCATCCTGCGACAGCAGGGACGACAGCACCGGCCGGAGCCGGGTCTCGAACGCCTCGCTGTAAGGGAACTGGGCCTGCGGATCGATCAGCTGGATCTGGTCGGCATGTCCCGGCACGGGCCGCGCGAACAGAATGACATCCTGCTTCTTCAGCTTGGGCGCCTTGCCTTTCGACGTCATGGGCACGTCGACCAGATAGCGCAGGGACTCGCCTACCGGAGTCGTGCCCGCGATCAGCGCAGACGTGCGCGCCTCGACGTAAAGTCTTACGAAACCCGGGGCGAGACCCGGGGAGCGTTCCCGCTCGACAGTAGCCTGATTGCGGATCTCCGCGCGCACCACCAGGGGGGCCGTGTCGGCCAGATCGACCAGATCGGCATAGGTCAGCGCAGGCGCTGTCCCCGCCGCCTGCTGAGCACCCGCTGCGGATGGCACCATCGCCAGCGCCGCACAGGCGAGGAGCAGGCGTGAAGGCACTCGGGAATTCGACATGGGCAAGAATCTTTCTTTTGATGCGTCGGTGCTCGCGATTCGGAAAACCACCGGGGCCATTCAGGGTTCCTTCCCGGGAAGCACTGAATCCGCGGTTAACCGATAAAGCGTTTGCGGAGGGGGGGCTCCTTGGGTAAGGATCGCCCCGGACCCGAGTAAATGATACATTGTTGCTTGGGGGGAGGCGTCCGGGTTCTTATCGGGAACTTCGGTGCGTCTTTGCCGCTTGGCATTTCGTGCCCAGGTGGCGCAAACGCCTTAACGGCACCCATTTCTTGCCATTCAGGCGGGTCGCAATGGGTGTCAATCTGCCCCGGGTTACCGGGGCGCCGATGGAGTGATGCAACCGAATGGCTTATGCTGACCAACAGATGAGCGGCAATCGCGTCGTCGCGATCATCATTGTTGCCCTCATCCATATCGCTCTCGGTTACGCCCTCATCACCGGCCTCGCATATAATGCGGTCCAGCAGGTGGTCGAGCGTGTGACTACGATCGATATCGAGGAACCCCCGCCGCCCGAAGAAGAACCGCCGCCGCCGCCGCCGGAAGATATTCCGGATACGCCGCCGCCGCCGGTCGCACCGCCGCCGCCGATCAATATCGCGCCGGCTCCGCCTCCGATCCGGACGCAACAGACGATTCCGCCGCCGGCACCCCCGCGGCTCGTCATTCCGCCGCCGGCACCCCCGGCACCGCCGCCACCGCCGGCCGTTGACCGGACTTCCGGTGCTACCCCACGGGGTCAGTCTGGTTGGGCGCGCCGCATTCAGAGCAACTACCCTCGTCGTGCCGAACGTGAAGGCACCGAAGGCTCTGTGGGCGTAACAGTGACCATCAGCCCTGATGGCCGCGTATCATCCTGCAGTGTTTCGCGTTCGAGCGGATCGAGTGATCTCGATGCGGCAGCGTGTGACGGGATGACGCGTTATGCTCGTTACAACCCCGCCACCAATGCGGCAGGCGATCCCGTGCAGGACACGGTATCGACCACCATCGTCTATCAGCTGAATTAATTATCCCGCGCCTGCTGCGGCGGGCGGATATCGGAATTTTCAAAAGGATTATTCGTTATGACCTTCGAACTTCTTGCTGCTGCGGGTGAAGCAGCGCCGCAGAACTCCTTTGGCTTCATGGAAGCCATGGAACAGGGCGGCATCATTGCCTGGTCGATCCTCGCCGTTCTGGTGATCATGTCGGTCGGCTCGTTCTACATTCTCTTCACCAAGCTGCTCGAACAGCGCAAGGTGATGAGCCAGTACAAGGCCGTGCGCACCAACTTCTGGAAGGCCAACAGCCTTCGTGACGGCGCTACCAAGCTCGACAAGAACAGCGCATGGCGCCAGCTCGTCGACGATGCGATCCTCGCAGAAGATCAGCACGCCAAGATGACCGACAAGCTCGAAGCCCACGACTGGATGCACGGCTCGCTCGCGCGTTCGGAAGACACCATCAACTCCAAGCTTGCTGGTGGCCTGCCGTTCCTCGCAACGGTCGGTGCAACCGCACCGTTCGTCGGACTGCTCGGTACGGTTATCGGTATCTACCGCGCCCTGATCAACATCGGCATCGCCGGTTCGGCTTCGATCGACAAGGTCGCAGGCCCGGTTGGTGAAGCACTGATCATGACCGCCATCGGTCTTCTGGTCGCGGTTCCGGCCGTGTTCGCCTACAACTGGCTCCAGGGTCGTAACAAGCGCATCGCTGAAATGCTCGGCGCCTTCACGACCGACCTGCTCGCCTACATCAACTCGAACGGCACGGTGAAGCCGGCTGCCATGACCGCTACGTCGACGCAGCAGGCCGCCAAGGCTGCTCGTACGGCACCGGCAGGCGCGACCACCACGACCACGACTACGGTCAAGAAGTAATCGATCGGAACCCGGGGGCGGCTTCGGCCGTCCCCGACACCCTCGCATCGAACCCAAGAATTTCGAACGTTAGGAACTGAACCATGGCGATTTCGACAGGAGGTGGCGGCAATGCGCCCATGTCGGACATCAACACCACGCCACTCGTGGACGTGATGCTGGTGCTTCTGATCATCTTCCTCATCGCGGTTCCGGTCGCGATCCAGACCATCGAGAAGCTGGAAATTCCGGTTTTCGAATCGGTCGAATCTCAGGACAAGGTCGAAAACCTTCTCCTGACCGTCAGCACCAGTGACGATAACGGTGTTAGCGCCGGCGAACCCGGCTTCCAGGGCGCATCGCGCAATGGCGAATGCCGGGTATATTTCAACAACACCACCGCGGTGACGTCGGAAGAACTGTACGATCGGGCCTTTGAACGCCTCGACAACATCGTGCAGCGCGCCGGCGGTCCCGAAGTGATCATGAACGACCCGGAAAAGATTCCGCAGGTCCATATTCGTGGTGACGTCAATGCTCCGTGGTCGTGCGTTGCAGGTGCCATCTACAACGTCCAGGCGGCGGGTTATCCCACCGTCGGCTTCATCTCGAACCCGGTCGACCCCAACGGTTGATCGTGCGTTTCGCCAAGCAGATTAGGGAGTAATCCACTATGGCAATGTCAGGCGGTAGCGATGATGGCGCCCCGATGATGGAAATGAACATGACGCCGTTGATCGACGTCCTGCTCGTTCTCCTCATCATGTTCATCATCACCATCCCGGTCGCAACCCACTCGGTTGACATCGACCTTCCGGCACCCAGCCAAACCCCGCCCGACGTCACTGTCGAGCCGGACAAGAACAAGCTGGTGCTGACGGCAACCGACGAAATCCTGTGGAACGGCAATTCCATCGATCAGGGCCAGCTGCGTACGCTGCTCGATCAGTCGACACAGATGGCTGTCGAACCGGAACTGCAGTTCGAACCCGAACCCCTCGCCAGCTACGACCTTTCCGCAAAGGTCCTGCAGCTGATCAAGGTGAGCGGCGTCACCAAGTTCGGCTTCGTCGGCAACGAACGTTACAGGACATTCGGCAAGGCCGGTTGATCCTGCGGAACGTCGATAGAATACTCGGAAAGGGGCGGAGCGATCCGCCCCTTTCTTTTTACGCCGGGCCGAACATTGGCTGGCATTCGGCCAATGCCGCTTAGTCGGCAGGCAAATCCACCTCGTCCACCCGCATGGCTGCACCGGCAAGGCTTTCCGCCTCCAGTAGCAGCTCGTCGTCGACCGAACCCTGCGGCGTCGCCTCGCGGCCGATCATGACCATGACCGGCACTGCAAGCGGGCTCACCCGGTCGAGCTCGACATGCACCAGCTGTTCGGCGGAACGGTCCAGAAGATCACCCAGTCGCCCGACATCTGTCAGCCGGGTTCGCGCATCCGCCCACGCCGCTTCGAGAAGAACGTGGTCCGGCTCGTATTTGCGTAGGACGTCGTAGATCAGGTCGGTCGAGAAGGTGACCTGCTTGCCGGTCTTGCGCTTTCCCGGATGCTGGCGCTCCACCAGCCCGCCGATAACGGCAACCTCACGAAACGCACGGCGCAGCAGGTGCGAATTCTGCACCCATTCGATGAATTCATCCTGCAGGATGTCGGGCGACAGCAAGGGGGCCGGATCCTGCACTGGCTTCAGGCCCCACACGGCGAGCGAATAATCGTTTGCCACGAACCCGCCCGGCATCAGGCCACGGTCTTCCATTCGCCGCGTGATCAGCATTCCCAGGCTTTGGTTCGCGTTCCAGCCTTCGAAAGTGTAATAGACGCTGTAATGGCGCTTTGCGTGAGGGAAGCTTTCCACCAGCAACTGGCCCGGCCCGGGCATCTGCGACCGCCAGTCCTGCACTTCCAGCCATTCGCGTACGTCGTCGGGAAAGCGCGCCCAGCCGGCCCGATCGACAAGCATCGTGCGCACCCGGTCGGCAAGATGCGTCGTCAGCGGCAGCCGCGCGCCGCCGTAGCTGGGGATCATGGCGCTGGCCTTGGCTGCCTTCACGACGACTTCCATGTCCTGCACCTTGATCACCTCGAGGCTCATCCCCGCAAATGCGAAGGTATCGCCGGGACTTAGCGAGGCGGCAAAGCGCTCCTCGACCTTGCCAAGGGACCGTCCTCCGCGCCCTCGCCCCGCGCTAATGCGTACATCGAGCATTTCCGCATCGATAATGATCCCGGCGTTCATGCGGTGGCGCTGTGCCTGCTCGGGATGGCTCAGGCGCCAGACGCCGTCTGCGTCGCGCACGATGCGTTTGAACTTTTCGTAGGCCTTCAGGGCATATCCGCCGGTTTCCACGAAAGAGAGGACACGCTCCCAGATCTCTTCGTCCAGCCAGGCATAGGACAGGCTCGAGCGGACTTCCGCCAGCAGCTCGGCTTCCTGGAACGGTGCTGCGCAGGCGCAGGCCATCACGTGCTGGGCCAGCACGTCGAGCCCGCCGGGCCTGAATTCCTCGCCATCGCGCTTACCCTCGTCGACCGCCTCCTTCGCGGCCGTCGCCTCGAGGAATTCGAACCGGTTGCCCGGCACGAGCAAGGCGCGACTGGGCTGATCGAGCCTGTGGTTGGCCCGCCCTATGCGTTGCAGCAGGCGCGACGATCCCTTCGGTGCCCCCATCTGCACCACCAGATCGATATCGCCCCAGTCGACCCCCAGATCGAGGCTGGCGGTCGCCACCAGCGCGCGCAGCTCGCCGCGCGCCATCGCTCCCTCCACCTTCCGCCGCGCTTCCTTGCTTAGCGAGCCGTGATGGACGCCGATCGGTAGGTTTTCCTCATTCACATCCCACAAATTCTGGAAGATGTACTCGGCGAGGAACCGGGTATTAGTGAAGATCAGCGTCGTCCTGTTGGCCCTGATCTGCTCGTATAGCTGCGGTATGGCCCACGTCGCCGCATGCCCGCCCCAGGGCACGCGCTCCTCGTCCGGCAGCAGGATCTCGACCTCTGCCCGCGCCCCGGCCTCGCCTTCGACCAACCGAACAGTGTCGATATCCCCCCACGGCGCCAGCCATTCGCGAAACCCTTCCGGATTGGCCAGCGTTGCCGACAGCGCCGCTCGCCGCATGCCCGGCGCAATCGCCTGTAGCCGCGCCAGCGCCAAGGCGAGCAGATCGCCCCGCTTGCCCGTCGCGAACGCATGTACTTCATCAATCACCACCCGCTTCAGCCCGCGGAACAGTTCGAAGCTGTCGGGATAGGAAAGCAGCAGAGACAGGCTTTCCGGTGTCGTCAGCAGGACGTGCGGTGGTCGTGTCCGCTGGCGCTTCTTGCGGTCCGAAGGCGTATCTCCGCTACGGGTTTCGACCCGGATCGGCAGGTCGAGCTCTTCGATCGGCGTCAGAAGATTGCGCTGCACGTCATGCGCCAATGCCTTGAGCGGGGACACATAAAGGGTGTGCAAACCCTCGGGTGGCTTATCACCATCGAGGCGCGAGGGCGTGAAATCGGCCAGCGTCGGGAGAAAGCCTGCCAACGTCTTCCCGGCCCCGGTGTCGGCCACCAGCAAGGCGTGCCGGTCGGCATCGCTGGCACCCAGCATATCAATCTGATGGCGCCTGACACGCCAGCCGCGTCCGGCAAACCAACCTTCCAGTTCTGGTGGCACAACGGACTGCATCAGGACAGAAGCGATGGAGCCGTGGTTTCGGTTCCGACCCCGCGCAGTTGCCGCGTGTCCACTCTACATTTCTGGGTCGGGGGCCGTTTCGTCTATAGGCTTCGGCGGCTTTACGATTTCGCCCAAGCTACCCGCATCCACATCCAGAAGTTCAGCCAGCCGGCTCCGTTCGGCGGAGGTAAGATCCGCATACGCACGTTCGGCGGGGAGCGAACCCATCGCTTCTTTCATCGACGATTCCATGTCTCCGAATCCGCTCATCATGGCGGGCAATGCCTGCATGCTGGCCTGCATCACCTGTGGATCGGAGAACAACGCCATCGATTCTTTCGCATAAACGCCGCCGGTAGGTGTGGCGAAAAATGCAGAAATGTCGTTCAACTGGTTCTCGTCGAACCGCACGGCATAGGCTTTGGAAAGGCCGTCCCGCATCGGACCTTCCATCGCCGAGAACATGCCACCCATCTTGCCGGTCAGGACGTCCAAGATGACATCGACGCGCTGATCATACGCAGGGTCGAGCATGGACAGTATCTCGACCTGCTCGGCTTCGCCAAGCTGCGCGATCGCCTCCTGTTCAACCTCGAGCCGCGAACCCAGGATGAATTCCGGTGTCGCGAACATGGAGACCATCGGACGCACCATCTTGTCCATTATGTCGCCCATCATCTTGCCATAGAAGCCTTCGGGCATCATCTGGCCAACGACTGCCTCGGCCATGGGCAGCCGCGATTGCTGCTCTGAAGTTAGGGGCTCGGTTTGAAAGAGGCCGGCCATCAGACCCGCGAATTCTTCCATCCTCTCAGGCGTCGAACTTGCGGACTCATCGCTGTCCACATCTTGCGCAAACAGCGGGTTCGCAGCAGCAAGTGCTGCGATCGCTATCGTTGTCCTGACCAATTTTCGCATCACTTCCCTCCCTGATGTTACCGCTGGCTCAATGGCCGGCCTGTGGCCCCCGCTGAAGACCGGACGCTTCAAGCTGCGCATCGATCTGTGCAACAAGCCGGTCCAGGCCTTCTTGGCCCTCGCTTTCGGCGCGAGCGACAAGGACATCCTGCGTGTTCGAAGCCCGTAGCAGCCACCAGCCATCGTCGGTCGTTACCCGCACACCATCGGTTGTGTCGGCAACCGCATCGCTCGCAGCGATCCTACCGGCGATCTCTTCGATCGCAGCGAACTTGCGGCTCTCATCGACCTGAAACCGCATTTCAGGCGTGTTGACCATAGGCGGCATCGCTCCGCGCAACTGGGTAACCGATCGGCCAAGACGCGCTGCCGCGGTCATCAGTCGGACACCCGCATAGAGTGCATCGTCATACCCGTAATACTCGTCCGCGAAGAAGACATGCCCGCTCATTTCGCCTGCGAGCGGCGAACCTGTTTCCTTCATCTTGGATTTTATCAGCGAATGGCCGGTCTTCCACATTACGGGATTGCCGCCGTGCGTCGCCACGTGATCGAACAGAGCTCTGCTGGCCTTCACATCGGCAATGATCGTCGCGCCCTTCGTCCGTGCCAGCAGGTCTTCCGCGTAGATCATGAGCAACTGATCGCCCCAGATTACGCGCCCTTCGCCGTCGATTGCACCGATGCGATCTCCATCCCCGTCGAACGCCACACCAAAATCGAGCGACTTGTCGGCGACAAGCTTTCGCAGGTCTTCGAGATTTTCCTCTACCGTCGGGTCGGGATGGTGATTGGGGAAATTCCCATCGACCTCGGTAAACAAGAGGTGATGTTCGCCCGGAAGCCGCGCCGTCAGTTTTTCAAGAGCGGGGCCGGCAGCGCCATTGCCTGCGTCCCACCCGACCTTGAGACTGTCCAGCACACCTGGTTCAACGCCGTTCAGTGCCTCGATCATCCGTTCGATATACGCGTCGATTACGTCGCGACTTTCAACTTCGCCCGATCCGTCGGCCCATTCGCCTTCTGCGCCGCGGCGGCCCAGCTCCTGGATATCTGCGCCGAAGAACGGCCGACCCTGGAACACCATTTTGAAACCGTTGTAATTTGCCGGATTGTGGCTGCCGGTGATCTGAATGCCGCCATCGACATCATCGGCGGAAGCTTCCGCATAATATAGCATCGGTGTCGGCCCCATGCCGATCCGGACGACATCCATGCCCGATGCGGTCAGTCCCTCGATCAAAGCGTGTTCGAGCAAAGGCGAACTGACCCGACCATCATATCCGACGGCAACCTTGCTCCCACCGGCCTCAGCAAGCATGGTTGCAAACCCGCGGCCGATTGCCCGCGCATCGTCCGGGCCCAAGGTCTCCCCGATAATGCCGCGAATGTCATACTCGCGCAGAACGGTGGGATCGAAAGCATGGCTCATTCTGGACGCTCCGGTTTTTCGTGATTTGTATCACTTAGCAATAAGTCGCGGGCAGCGTTGAGTTCCTGCATTGCCGCGTTCGAACCGCCTCTGTCGGGATGTATCATGGCAGTTCTGCGACGATGCGCCTCGCGTATTTCGCGGCGATCGGCCCCCACACCTACGCCCAGGAGCGAACGCGCTTTTTCTAGACGCAGCTGATTGGCTGGCTTTGCCTGGAGGTATTCCCATGGCCATTTTCCGAATATCCAGCGACATGCAACCGAAAGCAGCACCAAAAGCGCTATGAGCCGGATCACTGCGTGCCGCCTTCGGAATTTTCGTTGCCGCTACCCGGTAAACGCAGACTCGCGACAAGGCCGCGTAGCTCTTGCCGTGCAACAAGGTGGCTGGTGCCAAGATCGCCCAGCTGTCCCTTGTCCAGCAAGGTCAATCCAGAGGGGAAGAGCTCACGATAAACGACGCGTTCTGACAGTCCCTTGGCCACGCGAAAACCAACACGTTTCGCCATTTCGCCCAGGGCCTGTTCGATACGGGCCATATTGCGCGCTTCGGTATAACCCGTGCGGTTGCGGACAACGACCCAGTCCATTTGCGCGCGCTGTTGTTCGATCGAGGTCCTGCTGCGCTTCAGCCGCGCTTCCCAGATCAGTTCGGCATAGAAGGACAGCTTCTTTACCTTGAAACTCTCCCCTTCGACCTGACCTATGAGATCGAAATCGACGAAACTGTCGTTCATTGGGGTGACGAGCGTGTCGGCAGTGGTCGCGGAATGCCGGGCCAGCGGGTCGTCACGCCCCGGCGTATCGATGACGATAAAGTCCGCACCGGCCGCCTGCTTTTCGATCAAAGCTTCCATGGCGCCTTCGTCCATATCTTCGACGACATGACAGCGAGCTGTCGGCAGAGTGATCGAACGACGCCGCATCGTTTCTGCGCGGTTTTCGAGATAGCGATGCATCGTCCGCTGTCGATGATCGAGATCGAAAGTGACGACATTGGCACCCTGGAACGCGAGGGCGACGGCGACATGCACTGCTGTCGTCGATTTGCCCGTTCCGCCCTTTTCATTGGCGAAGACAATGCGGTGAGGTTGCGAAACCATCAGGAAAAAGCTGGAAAAATCATGCTGCGCAATTCCCTATCCGCCCCTTCACGCGGCGGCAACGCGCCTAGTGCCCGGAAGGCGTTTTTTCCAGAATGACGCATCCCTACTAGCGCGATGCCGATCATTTGATAATCTTCGCCGATCCGGGTCGCGTGCGACGGGCGAGACACGACAGCAAGTCGGCAGCCGTGAACTGTTTTCACAATGGGGGACCCCGGATTATGAAAAAGGCATTTCTCGCGGCACTAGCCGTACTGTCGATGACCGGCCTGGTGTGCCAGCCCGTTCTGGCACAAGGCAAATCGTCCGGTCGCAAGGCACAGGATCGTGCGACGACGGAAATTCCACGGTGCACCCGAAATCTCGGTACGATTGCGGTCGTCGAGCCGGACGACAAATGGTGGCGTGAACTCAATCTCGGCAGCCCAGAACAGATCATCCGCGTCTTCGTTCAGCGTTCGGGTTGTTTCACCATGGTCAGCCGAGGTCGTGCGATGCAGAGCCGTGCGATGGAACGGGCATTGCAGGAACAGGGGGAGCTTCAGGACGGACAGAATGTCGGGCTGGGCCAGGTGGTGACTGCCGATTACTTCCTGCAACCCGATATTGTCAGTGCGAATAGCAATTCCGGCGGTGGGGGCGGCGCCTTGGGCGGTGTGGTCGGAGGCCTGTTCGGCCGCGCTGCAGGGGCACTTGCGGGCGGCATTCGGGTGAAAAAAGGCGAAGCGAACGTCGTGCTGTCGCTCGTCAATGCGCGCACTACTGTCGAAGAGGCGCTGGTCGAAGGGTATTTCCAGAAAAAGGATCTTGGCTGGGCCGCTGGGGGCGGCCTGTTCGGCGGGGGCGGAGGGGCTGCCGGGGGTTTCGGCGGCTACGAAAATACCGCTATCGGCCAGATCATCGTGCTCGCCTATCTCAACGCTTATACCGATATGGTAACCCAATTGGGCGGCCTGCCGCTCGATGCGGCGGCGGCAGCACCCGAGGCGCGCTGAGAAGCACCGGCTTGCAAGTTATGGGGCGGGACGGCACAGGACGCCCGCCCTTTATCGTAACCGGGAGCAGGCTCCTTGCAAACCGTCACCCAATTATCAGATCTGCGTCGTGAAACTGATGCCTTGCAGGCTACTGGTACACTCGCATTGGTGCCGACGATGGGGGCCCTGCACGAAGGCCATCTGACGCTGGTACGAGAGGCTGGCCGGGCGGCCGACCACGTCGCAGTATCGATATTCGTAAACCCTCGGCAATTCGGCGCGAACGAAGACCTAGACGCCTACCCGCGACAGCTTGCGCGAGATGCCGCTTTGCTGGAGGCAGAGGGGGTTTCCTTGCTCTGGGCCCCTCCCCCGGGCGAAGTTTACCCCGAAGGTTATGCGACCAACGTGTCGGTCTCAGGTATTAGCGAGGGCCTCTGTGGGGCCAATCGCCCCGGCCATTTCGATGGTGTCGCGACGGTTGTCTGCAAGCTGTTCAATCAGGTCCGTCCCGACATGGCTTTTTTCGGGGAGAAAGACTGGCAGCAGCTGGCTGTAATACGCCGAATGGCGAGAGACCTGGACCTTACCCGGCCCCATGTCGATGCGATCCACGGCGTCGCTATCGTGCGAGAAGACGATGGGCTCGCGATGAGCAGTCGCAACGCCTATCTCTCGGTCGAGAATCGCGCCATCGCCGCAACTCTGCCGCGAGAGATGCGCTTGGCAATCGAGCGCATCGGCGCAGGTGATGCGACAGGGTCTGTTCTCGAAGTCTTTCGTGACGGGCTGCTCGGTGCAGGGTTCGATTCCATCGATTACGCCGAAATTCGCGATGGCCGCGACCTTGCCCCCGCGAGTGAGCCTGGTCCGGGCGACCGATTTTTCGTAGCCGCACGAATCGGCAGGACGCGGCTGATCGACAATATGCCGGTTGCATAGCGCCAGCCTGTCCAGCCCTACCTACTTTGCGAAGCGGCCTTCGAAGATCATCTGCTAGTGAGAGAAGTTGGAGCGGGTAAGGGGAATCGAACCCCTCTAGCCAGCTTGGAAGGCTGGAGCATTACCACTATGCTATACCCGCTCGGGTCAGGCGCCATTGCCACCGAAGCCGCGTCTGCGTCAACACGCTATTGCGTTTCTTCGCTTGCTTCGCCGTCCTCATCTTCTGTTTCCGTCGCCAAGCTTTCGGCCAAGGTAGGTTTTTCGACCTCCGCCGGCTGTTCTGCGGTGTACACCTCTATCTCGACGCGGCGATTTGCCAGCCTGCCCTCTTCATTGGGCGAACCGTCGGGAAGCGCGTTGGGCGCTGCCGGATTCTGTTCACCGAAGGCGATGACGGAAATACGGCTCGCTTCCACACCGTTTTCGACAAGCCAGTCTCGAACGGCTTCGGCGCGAGCACGAGAGGCTCGCATGTTTACATCATCGCTACCGCCACTGTCGCTGTGTCCACGAAGAACGATCGCCCCTCCGCCGGTCACCTGCGGCGAGGCAAGTACGGTCGCCAGCTCAGCCCGGGCTTCCTGAGAAAGTTGGGCGCCATCCGGGAAGATGATCCGGGTTTCCAGGGATTCCGGCGGGCTGAGGCTATCGATCGGCTCGACCTGAAATTCCGGACGGAAGATCGATCGTTTACCTTCAGCGGGTTCTTCCGGGGCGGTTGGCGGTTGTTCGCTGTTGCACGCCGCCAAGAGCAACGTCGAAACAACGATTGCGACGTGGTGTCCATGCCGGTTCATCAATTCATGTTCCTTGCTCGGCGGTCTTGCTGCGCTTTCGCTCGCGTTTCGCGGCCGCGTCCTGTGCGGTACGTTCTTGTGGTGGAGCGAAACTGACTATGACATCGCCAGCCCGCGGTTCGGGTCTTGCCGCATGGGTGAAGAAGCGGATCGTCCCATTCTCTCGCAGCAGCAATAGCATTGCTGCCGCATCCGGCAAACGCTCGCGCGCTGCTTCGAAATCGAATTCGTCCGAGAGCTTGGTCTTGCGGAAGACCCATCCGCGCGAGAGGCGTTCGTTGACGTCTTCGACGCCGAACCCGCTTTCGAAGAGCGCGCGACCACGAATGCTGCTGGGAAGCGAATGCCGATCATCTTCATCCACAGCGTCACCAAGCTGGAAGACGGTGTCTCTGCCTATTTCGTATGCAAACTCGTTGCAAACCAAAGCGTTATAAGCCTCGTTCTCCGTCGCGGCGACCAAGACGGCATAAGGCGTAAGATCCAGATTATGCTCGGTCGCTTCGTTGAGGATTTCGCCGTGATAGAACGGCAAGCCATTCTGCCGGGCTAGTGCGAGACGTTGCCAGCTCGCATCGACCACCATGACCGGCGCCTTGAGCTCTTTCATCATCATGGCCAGCGATATGGTCCATGGCGTGCTGCCGACTATGATGATGCCCGGCCGATTGCTGCCCTTCAGGTTAAGCAGCTTGGCGACCAGATCGATCGTGAAACCATGGGCGACGATCGTAACGACGACTACGGCAAAGCTGAGGCCGATCAGGGCAGTCCCGTCATAGCCGATTTCTTCCAGGCGAAGTGCGAACAGGCCGGAGATTGCGACGAGCACGATCCCGCGAGGGGCAATCCACGCAAGAAAGAGCCGCTCGTTCCATGGGACCGAACTGCCCAGCAGGCTGAGCAGTATCGTGGCCGGGCGGACCAGGAACAGCAGCGCCAGCAGGAAGAGACCGAAGTTCCAGTTGAGGTATGCCAGTTCCTCGAATTTCAGGCTCGACGACAGGAGGATGAAGATACCGGAGATCAGGAGAACGGCCACGTTCTGTTTGAACGGATGGATGCTCCGCAGGGACGTCACGTTCATGTTTGCCAGCGCCACACCCATGACGGTGACGGCAACAAGGCCTGCCTCATGCTCGATCTGATTGGACAGGACGAAGACCACGATCACCGCCGTCAGCAGCACCGGGACCTTCAGGAATTCCGGGACGGTGCCGCGCGGGAACGCCCATGCGATCGCTGCTGCAGCCACATAACCGATTACGCCGGCAAGTATCGCTGCGAAGATCAGCGGCGGGACGACTTCGAACAGGCCCGAGCCCGGCGACGCGGTGACTGCACGGAAATACTCATACGCGACCACTGCAAACAGGGCGCCGATGGGATCGTTGACGATAGCTTCCCACTTGAGGATCGCTGCCGGTCGCGATTTCACCGATGATTGCCGCAACAAGGGCATGACGACGGTCGGGCCGGTGACCACAAGAATACCCGCAAACAGGATCGCAACGGGCCATTCGAGCCCGCCGATCGAATGTGCGGCGAAGGCCCCAAAGACCCAGGCGATCGGACCGCCCAGAATAACAAGACGCCAGACAGCTTCGCCTGCGTGCCGCAGTTCGCGGAGGTCGAGGCTCAGGCCGCCTTCGAAGAGGATAAGGGCAACGCCGATCGCCACCATTGGATCGAGCAGTTCGCCGAAGGCATGTTCGGGATCGAAGAGCCCGAATACCGGACCCGCCAGAAATCCAGCGGCCAGCATGAGAACGATTGCTGGCCACCCGGTACGCCAGGCAAGCCATTGAGCGCCTATGCCCAACATGCCCACCATCGCGATGACTAATGACTGTTCCATGCCCCCCTCTGGCTGCGCGACTATATCGCTAGTCCGGGCGCCCACACGGCGCCAGCCCTACCAATGCCCGACCCTGGCATTATTTCCATCGCTATGCGCGATTCATGCGCCGGCGAAATTCATCAGTGCGCTTACGTCGACCGAGCGTTCGGCGAGCTTTGCCCGACCACCAAGTTCGGGCAGATCAATAACGAATGCGGCGCGAGTGACCAACCCGCCCGCATTTCGCAACAATTCCGTCGCCGCTGCAGCGGTGCCGCCTGTTGCAAGAAGATCGTCGACGATCGCTACCGCTTGGCCCTGTGCAATGGACTGCGGGTCCATTTCCAAACGGTCGACTCCATATTCGAGTTCGTAATCTACGCCTATAACGCGGCAAGGCAACTTTCCGGGCTTGCGTATCGGAATGAACGGTAATTCCAGCCGCGCGGCAACGGCCGCACCAAAGATGAAGCCGCGCGCCTCCATGCCGGCGATTGCCTCAGCGCCCGAAATTTCCTTGGCAAGCCATTCTATCGTGGCGGCAAAGCCAGGCCCATGACCAATGAGGGTGGTAATGTCGCGGAACTGGATTCCTGCCTTGGGAAAGTCCGGGATTGTCCGGACAAGGGCTTTGAGCTGGTCAGGCGTCATGGCGTCGACCCTCTAAATAAAGAAGCCCCTTGCATCCTGACGATGCAAGGGGCGCATATCATCTTGAGATCAGAGATAATCTAGGCGTCTTTGCGCTTGGTTGCTGCCCAGATCTGCTTCTTGGAGAAATACGCAAGCACAGTCGCGAAAAGCAGGAAGATCAACACCGGCCAACCTGTCTGCTTGCGCTTCACCAGCGTGGGTTCGGCTGTCCATGTCAGGAATGCGGCTACGTCGGTGGCCATCTGCTCGATGGTAGCTTCGGTGCCATCATCGAAGGTCACCTGACCGGCAGTCGTCAGCGGAGGAGCCATCGCAAGGTTGAGGTTCGGGAAATACGGGTTGTGATGCAGACCCGGTGCCGGCGCGGCTTCGGGATGTTCTGCCAACAGTTCCGCGGATGGTTCCTGATAGCCCATCAGCAGCGAGGCGACATAATTCGTGCCATCATGGCGCGCCTTGGTCATCAGCGAGAGATCAGGCGGAATGGCATTGTTGTTGGCTGCAGCCGCTGCGACATTGTTGGGATAAGGCGACGGGAAGTAGTCCGTAGGCAGGCCAGGACGCGTGGTCGCTTCGCCGGTGTTCGGGTCGATACCGGGCACCTGCTTGGATGCTGCGAAAGCCTTCACCTGACCTTCGTCATAGCCGATCTGTTCAAGATCGCGGAACGCGACGAACTTGAGGCTGTGACAGGCCGAGCAGACTTCGTTGTAGACCTTGAAGCCACGCTGAAGCTGCTGAACGTCCCATTTTCCGAAAGGCCCATCGAACGAATAGGCGATATCCCGCGGCTCTTCATAAGGAAGGTGAGCAGGTGCCTCTTCCGTAATCGCGGCGTAGGCGCCGACCACGAAGGAATACAACGCTACGACCGCGAAGCCGAGGCCGACGAGAATTGCGACAAGGCGGATGCTGAGAAGCTTGGTCATTTCTTTTCTCGTACTCGCTTAGGCAGCCGTCTTGGCGTTTTTGCCGAGCACTGCCTTGTCGTCCGAGCCGAGTACGGCTTCGGTTATCGAATAGGGCAGCGGTTCCGGCTTCTCGATCTGGCTGACGATCGGAATGATCACCAGGAAGTGAAGGAAGTAGTAAGCCGTGGCGATCTGGCTCAACATCACGAAGGGTTCTTCGGCCGGCGCACCGCCGCAATAGAACAGCACGGCCATGGCAGGGATGAGACCGAACCAGAAGAACTTGCGGAACATCGGACGGTAATGGCCGCTGCGCACAGGCGACTTGTCGAGCCAGGGGAGGAAGAACCAGATCAGGATCGAACCAAACATGGCGATCACGCCCATCAGCTTGGCCGGAATGAACAGGAAGTCGACCGTGAAGGCGCGAAGGATCGCGTAGAAGGGCCAGAAGTACCATTCGGGCACGATGTGCGCCGGCGTCGAAAGCGGGTTCGCTTCGATGTAGTTATCCGGGTGGCCCAGCGTGTTCGGCAGGAAGAATACCAGCGCGAAGTAGAGGATCAGCGCCACACCCAGGCCGAAGCCGTCCTTCGCCGTGTAATACGGGTGGAAGGGCAGCGTGTCGCTTTCCTGCTTCACTTCCACGCCCGTCGGGTTCGACGATCCCGGAATGTGGAGCGCCCAGATGTGCAGGATAACAACCCCTGCGATTACGAAGGGCAGCAGGAAGTGGAGGCTGAAGAAGCGATTGAGCGCCGCATTGTCCGGAGCGAAGCCGCCCAGCAACCAGACCTGAATCGGCTCGCCCACCAGCGGGATTGCGCCAAACAGGCCGGTGATGACCTTGGCGCCCCAGAAGCTCATCTGACCCCAGGGAAGCACGTAGCCCATGAAGGCGGTGGCCATCATCAGCAGGAAGATGACGACGCCCAGCAACCAGATCATTTCGCGCGGGGCCTTGTACGAGGAGTAGAAGAAGCCGCGGAAGATGTGCAGGTAGACGACGATGAAGAAGAAGCTGGCGCCGTTGGCGTGCGCATAGCGCATCATCCAGCCCCAGTTTACGTCGCGCATGATATGTTCGGTCGTGGCAAATGCCACCTGGGCGTTGGCAGCATAATGCATCGCCAGCACCACGCCGGTCACGATCTGAAGCACCAGGAAGAAGCCGGCCAGAACGCCGAAATTCCAGAAATAGCTCAGATTGCGGGGAACAGGATAGCCCGCACCGACAGCGTTATAGACGAGGCGCGGCAGCGGCAGCTTCTCGTCGAAGAACCTCATGACCGGATTGGTCGGGGTATATTCCTTGGCCCAGGGAAAGCTCATCGTATCGTCTCTTCTCTCTACGCTCAGCCGACCTGAATGACGGTGTCCGAGGTGAACTCGTATTCCGGCACTTCGAGATTTGCCGGCGCGGGACCCTTACGGATACGGCCAGCCGTATCGTAATGCGACCCGTGACAGGGGCAGAAATAGCCGCCGTATTCGCCTTTGACTTCGCCTTCGGCGGCACCGAGGGGAACACAGCCGAGGTGGGTACAGACGCCCATGGTCACGAGCATGTCTTCGTGACCTTCCTTCGTCCGTTCCTCGAGAGTCTGCGGATCCCGCAAGCTGCTGGTATCGACGGCGTTGGCCGCCTGGATTTCAGCACCCGTCAGGCGACGCACGAACAGCGGCTGCTTGCGAAACACTGCCTTGATGGCCTGTCCCGGCTCGATCGCCGAGACATCGACTTCCGTCGAACTGGCGGCAAGGACGTCTTTCGACGGCGCCATCTGGCTGATCAACGGATATACGACGGCAAGACCGCCGATACCCGCAGCACTGACTGCAGCGATGTCGAGAAAGTCACGGCGGCGGATACCGTCATCGGTAACGACTGCCGTTTCGGAAGTTGCGGTTGCAGCGGTGTCTGCCATCAGCGCTTTGCCTTGCCTGCCTTGGTATTGCGCCGTGGCCCGGACGGGTTAGGCGCAGAGTGCGAATCCATGGCCGGACCTATCCGAAAGCCGGTACGCCCGAATATACGGTACGTGCGCGGAAGCCCCCAGTGTGCCCGGTTTGGACGCGCCTCTAGCCGCTATGCGGCAGGTTGCCAACCGCCATTTTGGCAAGCTTTGTACGTCAAGGTGCAATCGCGGCAGGGATCACACGGGTAGTGCGATGACACTGAGCTGCCTGCCCCCGGTTTCCTCGCCCCGATGCGTTGCGCGCCTAAACGAGAAGAAGCGATGGGGCTGCGCATAAGTGTCTTCGCGCAGATCCTCGATATCGCGGACACCTGCATCGCTCAGGCACTGGTACACATAGGCCGGTAGATCGAACTGGTAATGCCCGGGGCGCCCGGCTGCGAAGAATCGCGCCTCGCGATTGTCGAACTGTTCGCGAAATCCCTGATCGACTTCGTAGCTGCCCTGCGCGATCGTGGGGCCGATTGCCGCCTTTATATCGGGTGCATGTGCACCCAGCGATACCATCGCCGCCACCGTGTGTTCCAGCACGCCGCCCACTGCTCCGCGCCAGCCAGCATGCGCTGCACCGACAACGCCGGCTTTGGCATCGCTCAGCAACACGGGAGCACAATCGGCGGTGACAATGCCCAATGCGATACCCCGCCTGGCGGTGACGAGCGCATCGGCTTGCGGCGGTTCGGGCCATGGCTCATCGACGATCACGACCGTCGCCGAATGTATCTGGCGCGGACACATCAAATTCGCGCCGCGGACTATGTCGTCGGCTTCCAGACCGGCCGACGTCGAGAAGCCATGGGGAATGCCATCGAGCAGGTCGGCCCTCAGGAAGCTACTCACCACGCGATCATCCCAGCGAACGCGTGACCTGCTCGAACGTGTCGCGCGAGAGTTTTGGCGCAGCAGCAACTCTTTCGAGTGCGTCGCGCATCAACTTCGCGCGCCCTTCTTCGATCCGGCGCCAGCGCCCCAGGGAAGGGATAAAGCGGGCCGCCGTCTGCGCATTGATCGGATCGAGTTCCAGAACGAGGTCGGCGATCATGTCATAGCCCTCGCCATCCGCCGCGTGAAATGCGGAAGGATTTGCCGCGAAGGCCATATAGAGCGAGCGCACTCTGTTCGGGTTCTTCAGCGTGAAGTCCGGGTGACCGCGCAGAGCTTTCACATGGTCGATCGCGTGCGGATGCAGCGAACTGGCCTGCAATGCGAACCATTTGTCGATGACCAGTGCATTGCCTGCGTAGCGATTGTAGAAATCTTGCAGCTTGTTGGTGCGTTCCGGGCTGTCCAGGCCGGCAAGGACCATCAAAGCGCCCTGACGATCGGTCATATTGTCCGAATGGTCGTACTGATAGGCAGCGAGTTCGGCTGCCTTTGCGGGATCGCTGGCGGCGGCATAGCTCAGCACCAGCGTCTTGACCTTGCGCGCGCCCTTGGCGTGTGCATCCAGCGAGAACGGCAGGCCTTCGACCCGATCGTAAAGAGCGTGGAACTGTGACGCCAGCCGATCGCCGAGATCGGCCTTCAGCGCCTCCCGCTCGGCATGAATTCGGCCAGGATCGGCAACCAGCATCTGCTCTGCGATATAGGCCTGGCTTGGCATCGACATCAGTTCGCCGCGCATGAGGTCTTCGAGGCGATCGTCTTCAATCACCGATTTCATTGCCTGCGCTATGTCGCCGCGCGCCGCCTTGCAGCCAGCATCGTCAAGATCGCCCGTCACTGCGCCGACGAGATAGCCGGTCATGAGTTCCTGCATTGCTTCGTACCGGGCGAACGGATCATCGTCCTGCGCAGCAAGAAACACGAGATCATCCCGCGATACGTCGCGCTCGATCGAAACCGGGGCTGAAAATGTCCGATTGATCGACAGCACCGGCTTTTGCGCAAAGCCATCGAACGTGAAAATTGCGCTGTCCTGATCGAGAACGATGAGTTCTTCGCCCCTGTTCTCACCCGACTGACGGTCGAACAACGCGACCTTCAGGGGAATCGGCATCGGTTTCTTGTCGGGCTGACCGGGAGTGGCAGGAATGGTTTGCGAAAGCTTCAGCGTCGCGCTGTTGCCCGTATGCTCGAGCTGCACCCTTACCTTCGGCGTGCCCGCCTGCGAATACCAGCGGCGGAACTGGGTCAGGTCCATGCCGGTGCCATCTTCGATAGATTTGACGAAATCCTCGCATGTCGCGGCTTCGCCATCGTGACGATCGAAATAGAGGTCGGTCCCGCGGCGGAACCGCTCTTCGCCAGCCATGGTCCGCATCATGCGAATGACTTCGGCGCCCTTGTTGTAGATGGTCGCCGTGTAGAAATTGCTTATCTCGCGATAGGAATCGGGCCGGATCGGATGCGCGAGAGGGCCGGAATCCTCGGGGAACTGTACGCCGCGCAATACACGGACATCCTCGATACGCTTGACCGGCGCGCTGCCCATATCCTGGCTGAACAACTGGTCGCGTAGCACGGTGAAGCCTTCCTTGAGGCTCAGCTGGAACCAGTCGCGGCAAGTGATTCGGTTTCCCGACCAGTTGTGGAAGTACTCGTGGCCGATCACACCCTCGATCCCGTCGTAATCGCCGTCGGTGGCGGTGTCGGGATCGGCGAGGACATACTTCGTGTTGAAGATATTGAGCCCTTTGTTCTCCATCGCCCCCATGTTGAAGTCCGAAACCGCGACGATATTGAACAGATCGAGATCGTATTCGCGCCCGAACGTCTCCTCGTCCCATTTCATGGATCGCTTCAGGCTTTCCATAGCATGCTCGGTCCGATCGAGATCTCCGTCCCGGACCCAGACGTTCAGTTCCACCTTGCGTCCGCTGGCAGTGGTAAAGCTGTCTGTCCGAGCGACGAGGTCGCCGGCCACCATGGCGAAGAGATAGGAAGGCTTGGGCCAGGGATCGTGCCATTCCGCCCAGTGCATTTCGCCTTCTTCGCCAGCATCGGTGCGGTTGCCGTTGCACAGCAGTACAGGAAACTGCGCTTTCGGCCCGCTCATTCGCACTGTGTAGGTGCTGAGCACATCCGGGCGATCCGGGAAGAATGTGATGCGGCGAAAGCCTTCCGCCTCGCATTGCGTGCAAAGCATGCCATTGGAAGCGTACAGCCCCATCAGTTGCGAATTGTCGGACGGGTCCAGTTCGGTGACGATTTCGAGTGTATGCCGCTCGCCTTCCGGCGTGACGACCAAATCGTCGCCGTCCATCATATGCCCTGCGCAATCGCCTCCGTCGCAAGTGATCGACACGAGTTCGAGACTATCGCCGTTAAGGCGAATTGTCGGGGAAGCGTCGGCATCCGGATTGCGTTCGACATCGAGCCTGGTGACCACACGCGTTTTATCGAGGCCCAGATCGAACTCCATCCTGATCGTCGGGATCAACCACGCAAAAGGCGTGTAATCTGAGCGCTGTATTTCGGGCGGCGCCTTGGGTTCAAACGCTGCATCGGCCATTTCGGGGTTGCCGTCGGGCGAAGCGGGAGTGCGCGCAATATCCATGAATGTCCTGTCGTTTTTCCGGGCGAAAATGCTCTGTCACCCAATGCAACGCCCGTCGAGGCCTTGCGTTCAATCGGAAGGTCGCAGGTTCTGTCCCGATTGACAGCGACGACCTGCTCCCGCACCGAACGCATCCCATGCTGAACTCGATTGCCACCTCGCTTCGCGCTTTCGAAGGCCCTGTAGGCGGCCAACCCGGCAGCGAATGAGCAGGCTGCTCATCTTCGGTCTCGGCTATACCGCATCCCGCATTGCGAGCATTATGCAAGCGCGTAGCTGGCACATCGACGCGACGGGGAGCGCAGGCAATGTCAGTTTCGATGATTCGCACGCAGTGACTGCAGCCCTCGCTCGGGCAACCCATGTCCTGAGTTCCGTTCCGCCGTCCGGGGATAGCGATCCGGTGCTGGAAGCCTATGGCCATGCCTTGCATGGAAAATCGCTCTTCTACCTCTCCTCCACCGGCGTTTACGGCGATGCCGGTGGCGCTTGGGTCGACGAAGCATCTCCAACCGGAACTGGGCGGCGAACTGCCCGGGCACATTGCGATGCGCGATGGCTCGAAATGGAGGCGCGGGTGTTCCGCCTGCCGGGCATCTATGGTCCCGGGCGCAGCGCGCTCGACCGGGTGGCAGAGGGCAAAGGACACCGGATCGACCTGCCGGGCCAAGTCTTCAGCCGGGTCCACGTGGACGATATCGTGTCAGGGGTGGTGGCCGCTTTCGAAAGCGAGCCCCCGCCGGGAGCCTATAATCTCGCGGACGATCAGCCGGCTAGCCAGAACGCAGTGATCGAAGAGGCTGCGCGGCTATTGGACGTGCCGCCTCCGCCGTTACAGACGATGGAGGAGGCCGAACTTTCGCCGATAGCACGCGGTTTCTACGCCGAAAATCGCCGTGTGGCCAACGGCAAGGCGAAGCGTTTGCTCGGCTGGACCCCGCGCTATCCGACGTATCGCGAAGGTCTGGCCGCGATCAGGGTTCAGGCGTAGCACGGCGCGGCGGCGGGCTTGCCCGTCCACGCATGGCGATCACCATTCCCGATAGCGTAATGACGGCCCCGGCTGCCGGCAGCGGTCCCCACACGAACCCTTCGAACAGGGTCGAAAGGACCATGGCCACTACCGGTACGATTACCGAACTGTAGGCCGCCTGACCGGCCCCGACTTTGCGAACCAGGCCATAATACAGCGGGAAAGTCACCACCGAACCGGCAAGCCCGAGATACAGGATACCGAGCGAGTATGAGGTGCGTGTATCGAATTGCGGCGGCCCCGACGTTGCCCACGCAAACACGCTGTTGATCACCACGCCAATCGCCATCGACCACGCCAAGAGGGCGAGAAAGGGCTGCTTCTTCGCGCCCTCCATTGCCTGCGTGATATTGGCAGCGCTGGCCGAAAGAATCCCGCAAACCGTCAGCCCGGCACCGAGCAGCACTTCGCTCAAGGTCGCAGGCGACGACTGCCATTCATGGGCGAAAAGCAGCGCGACACCTATTGCCGCGATCGCCGAGCCGACAATGAACGGCCCGGTGATCTGCTGGCCCAGAAAAATGCGCCCGAAGATCGCATTGGGAACGACCAGCAGGGCGAACATGACTGCCACGAGACCCGACGTGATATAGCTTTCGGCATTGTAAACGAAGGCGAAATTGAGCGTGAACTGGAACAGGCCCAACAAACAGGCCCAGCGCATGCCACCCGGCGCGAGAGACAGTCTTTCCCGCCGGATTGCAGCCAGGGCGAACATGCCGAGGGCCGCCACGATGAAGCGATAGGAGATCGACCAGCTCGCCGGGACGCTGGCGATCTGGTCGCGTATCACCAGCCAGGTCCCGCCCCAGATCACGCTGACAAGCAGAAATGCGGCGAAATTACGGGGCGTAAACAGGCTTTCGCCCTCTACAGGCGTACTCATAGCGCGGCGAGCGCTTTTGCCAGAGCGGACGCGTCTTCTTCAGGCGTATTCCATGCCGTAACGAAGCGGGCAGCATCGTCGCCCCAGTCGTAAAAGCCGAAACCCTTTTCGCGCAGCGCCTGGCGTTCGTCTGCAGTGCAGCGCAGGAACAATTCGTTCGCTTCCACTGCATGCATCAATCGCTCCTCGCAACCAGCGGCGATTTCCTGAGCCGCAGCATTGGCATGGCGCGCATTGGTCAGCCAGACATCGCCATCCAGCATGGCGTGAAGCTGCGCGGCAAGAAACCGGCCCTTGGATTGCAAGTGCCCGGCACGCTTGCGGCGGTAACGGGCCACATCGGCCAGAGCGGCGTCAAAGAACACGATTGCCTCGGCCCCGAGACCGCCGTTCTTGATGAATCCGAAGCTCAATGCATCGACATCTCCTGCTGCTTCAGCCGGAGCGGATTCCAGAAAGGCAACGGCATTGGCAAAACGGGCGCCATCCATATGGATTGCGAGTTTGCGCTCACGTGCCAGCGCCACGATGGCTGCAACCTCTTCGGGCCGATAGGTCCTGCCATATTCGCTGGCCTGAGTGATAGAGATGGCGTGCGGTTGAACCTGATGCACATCGTCGCGGATCGGGTCGACGACGGCGCGGATCGCATCGGGCGTTAACTTGGCGCCATCGCCCTTCGCCAGCAGCAGCTTTGCGCCGTGAAGATAAAAGCCAGGCGCGCCCCCTTCGTCCATTTCGATATGGGCTTCTTCGTGGCAGACGATTCCCCCATGCGGCTGAACCATGGTTGTCAGGGCAAGACAGTTGGCTGCCGTCCCCGTAGCTACCCACAGCACCGCACATGGCTTGCCGAACAGCTCGGAAAATCTCTGATCGAGAGCATTGCTCAGACCATCCCCGTCATAAGGCGAATCGGGTGCGTCCGCCGCCTTCAGGGCATCCCAGATGGCCGGGTGAACCGAGGCGGCATTATCGGATAGGAACTGCATCGGAACGCCCATAACCACCGGCGCATTGCTTGCACAGGAAGGAATAACGGAACGATGGAAACTTCACTGATTGCTATACGCAACGAGGATAACGAAACGAGCGGTCAGTATGTCGCAAGCGACGGCGATGGTACGCACGCAGGCAAACTGACATGGGCACTGCGCAATGGCGCGCGTGACGCGGAGCACACCATCGTCGCGCCGGACATGCGCGGGAAGGGGATTGCCGCTAAACTGGTGGATGCCCTTATAGACGACGCACGCGACAAAGGCTTCAAGATTATCCCGAGCTGTTCCTATGTCGCTGCGCAATTCGACCGCCATCCCGAATGGGAAGACTTGCGCGCCTAGGCAGATTGCGAACCGGCTTCCACAACCTCGGAAAAATCCTGCTCGCCCATGCTGGAAAGAACCGCGTCGCGGATGCGCATTGCGTCCGCCAGCGCGATACCCCGCATTCGCAGGTGTCCCCCGGCAAGCCCGAACCTGATGTCGGCATAGCCTCGCACGCGCGCCAGGGGATTGCGGACGATTTCGACCGATTGCAGCTTTTCGCGCGATGCAATGGCCATGCTTGGCGCGAACCAGCCGTGCCGGGTATATAACTGGCGTCGCCCCAGCGCATGCCGATCCCAGCGCCAGCGCATATATTCGTGCAGGGCAAACCATCCGCCTCCGGCTATTATCGGCAGCAATGCGAAAAACGCATTGCCAGATACGAACAGCGCGGCGGCAATTGCGATCATCAGGGAAAATCCGATGAGAAAGCCGTCGATCCGATAGCGCCGGGATGAGCGATGCCACTCGATTTCCGCGCCCGGCAGTTCGAACCCGGTTTCGGCCACTACCGGGGAAATCTCTTTCAACCGGGCGAAAGGCACCGCTTCGTGATTGGCCGACCCGCTATCGCTGGCGAGACTGACGAGCTTCAGGGAATGCCAGCCGAACCACCTCCTGACCAATCCCGTGCTTAGCCGCAGCGCCTGCACCCGGTGCACCGGCATGACGAGATCGGTGCGCGTCAGCAGACCGCGCCTGCGCCGCAAACCCTTGTCGGTTCGCTCCAGCCGGAATCCCCATTCGCGAAGGACCGTTCGGACCACTCCCGTTGCGACACCGATGAAGATCAGCGAACCGACGGCGATCACACCCCCGACAAGCTGGGCAAGCACTCCGAGGCCAGCCAGCCATTGGCCGGGCCCGGCTATCTGTTCGCGCCACGAGCGCCAGTCCCAGACTTCGAACGGCAGCAGGAAATCGAGTTGCTGCGCGGCGCCCGCGACGACCGCGACGACGGCAAGCGAGAATTCGAACAGGCCGAAAGTAAGCACGCGCCCAGGCCCCATTTCATAGAGCAGTCGGGCATCCGGCTCGGGCGCGATATCGGTGTCGATATTCTGCTCGGGTAGCGAACTGCCATCACGCCGGGACCGGACGAGTTCCCGCAGGCGCTCGCCCTCGACCTCCGGCAGATAGGCAAGTTTCAGGTCGTCGCCCCCGCCCGCCCCGGTCTCGAATTTTACCTCGACGAGCCCGAACAGCCGCGGCACGAACTTTTGTTCAATGCTGACATCCTGAATTCGCTCATACGGTACCGACCGCGCCTCGCGCGACAGAACCCCGCTTTCCACCCGGATGTCGTCTGCTCCGACCGTATAGGTGAAGCGCGCCCAACGCAGATAGGCGAAGAATATGTTCGCTCCGACCGCCAGCACGACAAGGGGGAGGAAGTAGAGCAAGGCATCGCCGAAATCGCCTTTGTCCAGGATGGTGAATCCGCCGACGACGAGTGGCAGGACAAGCTGGGAAAGCATGGCCACAGCCCGCACTGCAAACGTGCGCGGGTCTGTTCTGCGGGGCGTGTCCTCCAACGGTTCGGTCACCGCGTGTCGCGCCTGATTGCCGCGCGGATATCTTCGCGCATGGCTGTCGCATCTGCATGGCGCAGGCCGGGAAGCGATACGGAGGCGTTGTGCGTGCCCGCCGTGTGGACGGTCAGCGTAGCCAAGCCATAAGCGCGTTCCAGCGGCCCCTGCCCCACATCGATGTGCTGGACGCGGCCAAACGGGACGACCGTATCGGCACGGAAGAAAACGCCGCGAACCACCCGCAGTCTTTCCTGCGCCAGTGAATATCCGCGCGCATTGTAACGCCTCAACGGCACACGGACGAGCGCATAGGTGGCAACGAGCAGAGCCGGGATCCAAACCGCCCCGGTCCAGCCCGGGATTGCGAATTCCGCAATGGTGGCGGCCACCAGCAATACAACCCCCACGATCGCGAACTGCAGGCGCAGCATCGATTTGTAAGCAGGGTCGAGCGGGATCAGATCGTCGGCTTCATCCATACCGTGCTAGCTAGGCAATACAGCGCGCCGATACAATCGGCTTTCGCGTCGCGCCGGCATCCCGGCAGGCGGCGCGAACACTGGACATTCCATTTTCCGGGAAAATGGTGCTGCTGGGGAGGATTGAACTCCCGGCCTCACCCTTACCAAGGTGGAGCTTAGGACGTGTGTGGATGTACAGGGACTTACTAACTAGTTGATTCCTCTTGATTAATCACGCCCGGACGCTAGTCTACACAGGCAATAATTTCATGGAATTTCCATGGAATTTTAGAGTGAGAGGAAAGAGATTGGTTGACCTCAGTAAAGTTGGTGCAAGAGGTCGTTTGATGCCTAGGCCAGGTGACGAACCGCATTGGCATCGCCTTCGGCCGCGCTGCTCACTTGGCTACCGCCCATCCAAAAAGGGCGGTCCGGGCACGTGGTTCGCCAGAGTATTTGACGAGCACTCCAACAAGTACGTCCGCAAAGCTCTCGGGGCTTTTCCGCATGCTACCGGGCTCGAAGTATTTGCTGCTGCGAAACGCGATGCTGAGGCGTGGGCTGACGAAGTAGAGGCTGGGGGCTTAACTCAAAAGCACCTTGTAACTGTCCGTGACGCCTGCGAAGCCTATCTTAAAGACAGGCCGAACAAGATTGCTGCAGGCGTTTTCCGGCGGCATGTATATGCTGATAGCTTATCGAAAGTTAGATTGGACAAACTGCGCCGCCAACATCTACGTGAGTGGCGGAAAAGGCTTGTAGATGCCCCGGCAATCGTGAGCCGAAACAAAAACGGGTTGACGCGGACGAAAGCTCGCTCTGCTGCGACCGTCAATCGCGATATGGTCCCGCTTCGCGCGGCACTGAATCGGGTCCTCCCTCACGGCAAACCATCAACGGAAGCGGCTTGGCAAGAAGCCCTCAAGCCAGAGAAAGGGGCGGGAAAGCGGCGCACGCTTTATTTAGACGCAGCCCAAAGGCAGAGCTTAGTGTTAGCCTCAACAGAAGAAATACGACCTTTTGTTCACGCGATGTGCTTGCTGCCAATCCGTGTCGGAGCACTGGCAGCTCTCCGCGTGGGCGACCTCGAACCTAGAACGCTCACAGTGACGATAGGTCAGGAAAAATCTACTAAACCCAGACAGATCGCCATCCCGTCGTCGACCATGAAATTTCTAGAAAAACAAGCCAAAGGTCGGTCTCCGTCACAGCCAATTTTTTGCAGGAATGATGGCAGCTCATGGAACCGTAATTCATGGAAAAAGCCAATTAGGGCTGCCGCCATTGCTGCTAATCTCCCAACGGCCACCACTGCTTATACACTTCGCCATTCCGTGATCACCGACCTTGTCATGGACGGTCAATCACTCTTTTTGGTTGCCAAGCTGGCTGGGACTGGAGTGCAGATGATTGAGGACCACTATGGTCATCTAGTCCGCCCAAAAGCGGAGGATGCGCTTGAAAAACTTCACTTCTAAATAGCGACGACAAGCAAATCCTAACGGTTTCGCCGCAGAGTATGCGCCCTAGAAACTGGGCGTCTGTGCTCCGCCCGATACCGTGAAGGAAAAACGTTGCGCCCCGAAATGAACGCCGAAAACTCTGATAATAAGGAAAACCCGACAGCACCATTTTCGATCGCTGACTGCGAAGACTTAGATGCCTTGGTTAGAAAGGGCCGCCCAACACTGTTCGACCCTTTAGGAGAGGAAATGCTATTTTTCCTCCAGACAAAGCTCAATTCATATGCTGACCTTTACAAAGAGCAAGGCAAGCTGTGGGATAGCGATTCACCATTTGACTTACGAACTTCGGTTAAGATGATAGAACACGCAGAAGATACTAGGGCAAAAACTATAAATCTGCTTGGATGCTTCGGTCTAAATGCGCATAGTGATGCAAAAGATTTGGATCTTTCGCTCTATTCTCCCGGGAGAATATTTGCAGGTGACTACATCAACACAGATAAACTCATTCCCGTCGACGCAGAGAAACTCATCCGATCGCTCCTCGCATTGGTGAAGCGCTGCGACCGCATCATTGCGGATGAACGGGCCCTCAAGTCAGAAAATCGAATAGACTCGGAGAACCTTCAATTGCTTCTCGCCCGTCTTGCCCTTCTTTACGCACATGTTTGGGGTCGGGGTAAAATACGGACCAGCGTTAACGAATTTGGCGAAGGTGGTCCTAGCATTCGCTTTATGCAAGAAGCTGTAGCGAAGATTGATGGGGGATCATTTACTGCTGGAAATATAAATTATACTTACAATCAATCAGGAAAGTCCCCCTTCGGCCACGAAAAGGACTTAACTGCACGAGACATTGCCACGCTCTAGGCGCTCTCGTTTTCTCCGAGTAGCGAGTCGGAACGACAACATCCGACATTAGCCTGCAAAACACCTGAACCCGTTGCCCTGCAGGCGAATGCGCTGCCCATTCTGGTGCGCAAAATTTCAAGCTTGCTCGGACGAAGCGGCCAGCGCTGATGAATAGAGTAAAGTTCGGTCGGAAATTCCTCAAAGTTTGTTCTCTAGCGGCTTCAAATCCCTAGGTACGTCTGTGTGTGTTCACATGAAAGGACATACACATGGACGAATACAACGAACAGTCGGACCCCCATCGCGAGCCGCGCAAGCCCTTCGCGTATAGCGTGGAGGAGGCGGCGAAGATCGCCGGTCTCTCACGGTCTTCCATCTACTTGGCATTGGGCGACGGACGCCTGACTGCCCGAAAGGCCGGCCGACGCACCATCATTTGCCCGCAAGACCTGCAGAAGTTCGTGCGCGACCTGCCCCTTTTCGAGGGCAAAAACTCTAGCGGGGGAGAATAAGATGAGCCCTTCCACCAACAGTCCCGAGCATAGCAGTCTCTCTTCCCTGGCGCAGGCGATGACTTCCCGGTCACAGGAGATCAGGACAGACAAAGCCAAAGATCGCGCACTCGAACTTGCGCGCCTTGTGCTGAAGGGCGCACCAACCTTCGGTGCGGCTGAATTGCGGGACCCTGAGATCCTGAAGATTCTCGAAAGCGAGGAGATCGGTCTTGCCACGTTCCGAAAAGCGTTGAGCGTAGCGCGCAAGGAGTTGGTCAAGCCGCCTAAGTCGGCTTCGAGAAAGGGCAATTCGCACTCCCGTTCTACCAAGAGGGCCTCCCCATCCCATGGCAGTCCGGGTGAGCAGCAGGATCTCCTCGGCGGCTCCGCCGCGATGAAGAACGTGCCGCGGGGCAAGCTCTAGGCGCCCTCCATCCCTTCGCCATCAGCATCTCCAAATCTGAAGGTTCACAAAATGCGACAGCTTACTATTCGTGAGGTCGCCGCCGCCATCCTGATTATGGATGGCGGCAAAGGCGGGGTCGGTAAGACGTTTCTGACCCGCTTGCTCGCCGACCTCCTCACCTTCCACAAAATCTCTTGGATTGGCTTCGATGTCGATCCGACCAACCAGAACTTCATTCGCTTTCATACCGGCAATGACATCACGTTCATTGACTGGACAGATCCCAGTGAGTGGGATCGGATGTTCTCGCTCATGTCCGAGGCCGATCCCAAATCGGTAATCCTCGTCGATCTGGCAAGTCAGGTTGGGAGCGTCTTGCCCGTCCAATATCGGCGTATGCAAGTAACCGCCGATCATCTCCAGCGGCCCCTGTTCCGGCTCTTCTGTGTCGCAGCCGAATACGACAGCCTGAACATCCTCAATCAGACGATGAACCAGATCAGTTGCGATCGCACCTTCGCGGTGAAGAACATGCGAGGTGCTACGAAACGCGACTTCCGCGAGTGGGATGCGAGTAACACTCGCACCGAATTCCGCTCCCAAGGCGGTTCCGAGCTTGTCATGCCCGAGCTCACCAACGCTGCAGCCCGCGAGCTCGAGCGTCAAGACCTTCCCTTCGCAGCAGCGTCCTTGGACAATCTCGCTCCCTACCATCATTACGACGTCATTGCTTACCTCGCAGAGGTTCGCACGGCTTTCGCCCCTCTTCTCGAAAGGATCGTGAAGTGAGTGATCGGCTGGATTATCCCACTCTCTATCGACAGGCCACCGGCCGGGTCATGTTACCGGAGGATCTTGATGAGCTTCGTAACTTCCTGCTCCTTGCGCCACCGGCTCTCGCGCAATCGCCGACATATGTCGCCGATCTGATGATCAAGCAGGCGCAGAACAGGCTTCTGCGCGAGACGATCTCGCAGGCGGGCGATGAGATCCTTACGCAGGTGCAAGCAAGGTCCCAAACCGTGGTCGAGGCGATGGTCGATGACGCCGTCGGGCGTATCCATGAATCTTCACCATCTGCCGAAACTGCTGCCAACAAGGCCTTCGTGAGAGGCCTAGGGCTTCTCGTCGCGGCGTTCGGGTTGGCGTTTTTCCTCTTCGCAACCCTCTTCGCTTGGGGTTGGATCAGACCCATGTGGTTCTCCCAGGAGTCCTACGCAAAGATCAATTTTGCCGAAGCAGTTCAAGAAACGGTTGGTGGCAACATAGACTGGCATCGTCGCGAACCGCCATTCGATGAATCTCTCGTCGCGATACTGGATTTCGCCAATGTCCGCGGCACGAATGCCGATCCTTACCAATTGCTCAAGCTCCACCAATCTTGTCGCGCTCCCGGCCAGACCCCTTACCGGTCTCATGGACAAGACCGGTGCAGGTACGATTTGAATCTCGACTGAGGCCGGCGAAATGACAGGCGCGGATATTTATCCCTTCGCACGCATTCCCGGCTTCCGGCCGAGCCGTCGCCAACGCGATCATCGATTGAAGGCGCAGAAGGCCATGAGTCCTTCCCGACCGAAGTCGCATCGGTCTCAAGCTGATCACCAACTCTTGCGTGACGGATAGTCAGAGCTCGTCACGGTAATCTCAAACGCGAGCCAACCGGGCTCGCGGAAGTCTCAACATAGGCGTCTTTCTTTCCCAGTCAGGGAGGAAATTCAAAGGCAGGTTGGAACGTGTTTACACGTTCAGATCCGTGCTCGGCGGGCGCCTTCTCGCACAGGGAAATTTAGAATGACAAAGACAGTATCGTTGCGCCTGAAGCCGCACCAGATCGAGGAAATCAAGGTTGCAGCATTAGCTGCGAACCTTTCTGTCTCTTCCTATTTGTACCGAAGAGTGACCGATACCCCAGTCCTCTCCAATCCGGAATTGGCGGCATTGGCTCGTTTGGTCAGCTTGGCCCACAAACTCGAGACTGATGTTTGCTGCGAGCCACAATTGCTGGAAGAACTTCACGCCCTTGTTCGCGAACTTTCGAACTCGCCGAGTGAGCCGGGCGGCTCGGAATGATCGTAAAGCGCATAAGAAAAGGCGCCCCACGCAAGCGGCGCTCGTTCGACGAAATCCGGACGATCGTGAATGTGCTTTCAACTTACGTGCTGAATGCGAGTACGGATCGCTCCTTAATGTACGACGGCGAGAATGCGCTGGCCAAGTATGTTTTGGACACGCAGATACTGGCGGGCCACCCGGTTGAGGTTGGAGAGAAAGTCGACCTGCACGGCACTCGTCGTTTACAGGGGAGCGCGCTCGTCGGGCTTCAGCGCCAGATGCTTGCCGCCAATTTGCTCACGCCCGGCGCAGTCGACCCGATTGAGCATTACGTCATGAGCTGGAAATCGCACGAACGACCTGCCCTGAAAGAGATCGAGGACGCAGTAGACATCTTCGCGCAGGAGATGGGTTACCAAGATTGCCAGATTGTCTGGGCCACGCATTCAAACACAAAAAATTATCACCTTCATCTCGTGGTCAACAGGATCGACCTTGCGAAGCAAAAGGTGGTCAACCCCGGCGATGGCTGGGACATTGATCGACTCCATCAGGTCGCCGCGATCATTGAGGATGCGCAAGGTTGGGAATCCGAAACTAACGCGATCTATGCCGCGAGCGGGGGCGAGGTTCGCGAGCGCGAAACCGGGGAAATCATGCGCCGCGCAAATGGTTCGCGCGCAGGTTGCGCCACGCGTAAATTAGTTGCTTCCGAAAAGTGCCATTCTCCTGAAAATGCCGCGGTAGCTGAAGCCATACGATCCGCGCAAAGTTGGCAAGAGCTGCACAACCGCCTCGTCAAACTTGGTGCCACTTATCGCACAAAAGGATCGGGAGCGCAGATTACGATCAACGACGAGCGAATGAAAGCTTCCTCATTCGGCAGAGAATTCTCGTATGGCGAGATGACAGAACGGCTCGGCGAGTACGCGCCAGATCCGCTTCTCGAGCGCGACCCTTACGAGAATTACTTGGCCGCCTTGAGGGAGGAGCGCAAGCGTGTTCGCGAGGCTTGGAACCAAGCCCTGGCGAAGCTCAGGGAAAGACGAAAGCGTCTCAAGAAGAAGATCTTCGCGGAGAAGTCCGAATACAAAGTCATCATTGCCGCTGCCCGTCTCGAGCTATCCTTTGACCTTGCTGAGGCTGAGGTGAAGAAAGCGTTCGATCGCGCGCGCGCTACAATAGCTGAGACTAAGCTTCAGCGCGATCAATGGTACAAGGTAGGTCAGCCCCCGCCCAAGAAGGTCAAGCTTCCAGAATTTATTTTTGCGCCAAATGTTTTCCGAGACCAGGCCATTGCCCGCGATCACGGCCTAACGGGCGGCGCTTGTGATTATGCAGTAGAGTACCGCAATGATGATGGCAGTCTCGCAGTCACCGACATCGGCGTTGTTTTGATCGTCCATCAAATCGAAGAGAATGCGGTCGCAGCCAGTCTGGCCATGGCAAGCACCCGTGGCGACCGTATTCTCGTGACCGGCTCACGAGAATTTCTCGATATCTGCCGGGACGTCGCGAAAGCGAGAGGATACGCTCTCGTCCTGGAGAACGGAGAGATACTCCACGATCCAACGGTCGTTGACCAAAAGGCTGTCTCGTCGAAGTCGGCGAACGAAAGCAAGAGCGAATCCGCAACGACGTCTCAGCAGAAGCGAGATAAGGCAAAACCGAAGAGCTTGGAAAAGGTGCCGCCGGAAAGATCTGTAGCACGAACGAGTGCGACCAATTTCTCGCGCTTTCCAGAGCCAGCCCGTGCGGCCGAGGACGAAGAATTGAGCGACGCGGTGCGCTTGGCAGCCATGAGGGGGCGAGGAAAAGGATCCGGCTTCTAAGAACGACTGGAATGGGGCCGAAAGCGGAATGGCAGGTTTTGGTGTGAAATGCAGGATAACGACACTACCGAATAGCTTTATAATAGCCTTCGAGCTCGCGTATCCGTTGCTGGATGACTTTAATTTTGCACATCGGCCGAGATACGGACCAGCCGATGGAACCAAACTGAGCGGAATCTTCGTACAGTTCGCAAGAAGCGTCCTTATATTTGATCCACGCACGCTGCTCTTCGAGCAAGGCTGTTTTGGCTATCCCATCGTCGAGAGATCCGTAAACGCGCCGCCAGGTCTGGTTTAGCGCTTTGTCCTCGCGGGCCATGAATTCTGTAGCGCACTTATAGTGATGGCTAGAACTGCCGGAGCCAGCTGCGATGCATTTATCTAGATAGCTGTCCGCTTTGGCGCTTGTCGCGCTGAGGCCGAGCAGCAGGCTAGAGACCGAAAGCGAGGCCAATGTGAAAAGTCGATGCATGAATATAACTTTCAATTAGATGTACAGCGAACACTGCGAACTTGGCGCGAGACAATTGGCTCGCCATCCTCCCCGATCGGATAACGATAGAGGATGTTCTTGTTGTCGTCGTCGATCTCGAACCGGATGTCGCTCTCGCCTAACAGGAAAGTTTCCATGCGGCTGGTGAACCGCCCATTGAAAAGGCTGCCGCTCCCGCCGCCTGTCATGGCTCCCATGAACTCGACGCCGATCAGGAGGTAGTCATTGCTCTCGTAGTAGTTGACGCTCTCTGCATCGATGAAGAACGTGTTGACGCCGTATTCGTCTGCGCAGTCTTCTGCGGCCGAACCCCAGTTTCCATGAAACACAGACGGTATTTCGTTGTGAAAGGGTTTGGCGGCTACGGAAGTGTTACTCAGAGAGATGATGAGCAACGCTGGAAGAGTGAATTTCATGCGAGGGACCTCGAGTTGTTTTGGGATCTGGAAGTCAATTCGATTCTAACTTTTCGCGCAAATCGCGTTCTAGGTTTTCTCGTTTCCTCCTGAGAAACGAGGAACTCTCGTGCGTCGAAAGAAACAAGGAATAACCGTTGTTCAAAAAATGCTCGAAACGACGCTCGACAAGTGATCCACCGATGACATTTTTCGCGGCGGACCGCCGCAAACCTTGTTCGATTCGGTTGAGGGAGCCACGATCGTCTGCCTCTCTCGGACCAGACGCTACGCCCGTCGTTCGACATCACCCTCGCCACAAGCAACCATCCCGCGAAGCGGATTCGTGCTAGGGCCCTTCTTCTGCCTTACCAGTATAGGCGGACCTCGTTCAATCGGCCGAGGTCGAAGTAAGAGTCGCGTGTGGTGTCGTGATAGCACCACCTCGACCAATCCTCATTCGCATCCCACGCCGTCGTTGTCCCGGTCGAGATGGTTTCCATAACCTGGGTCGCCCCTGCGGACGGGAGCGGCCCCAGTGGCTCGCGCCGCGGCGCAATTGACGTAGTAGGTACCGCTTGGTTGCGACTTCGGCTTCGTCGGCTGTGCGTTGGCACGATGGCAATGTCTCCCGCCGTTCTTGCGATCATTGTGGCATCCGTCCGCGGCCAAACCACCAGGATGGGCAGCGACGAAGGCGGGGACTAAAAGCGAGTATAAAAATATCAATCCTCCGAAGATCAAGACCATGCTTCTGAGAGCGAACTCCAAGCGAATTCCCTTCTCGGATCCATAGGCGTCATCGCGTGGCTTTTTCATCCGCACTTGTGCCCTCTCCAGTACTTATCCCAGCGGGCGGCCCAGCCGCCCTGGACCATGGCACAGTTAATGTCCCCACCTCGCGGAGAAATGCACCAAGCCGCAGTACGGTTGCCGCCTGCCGATCCGACTGAAACACAGCGCATCGCCGGGCCTTCTACCAAAACATGCCCATGGGCATTCTCACCTACAGGCTTGCCTAAGAAGGCAACCAGCGCGTCCCGTGCGACCGTAGCGTCTGCGGGAGTACAGGGGTGGCCGAGGCTGCAGGAGCCGTCCCTTTCTCTCGCCGCTATCCCGGAAAGCCGGATCCGGGGACCTTCCTCGCACCATATCGGCCCGTCACCGTCCCACACAGCGACGGGCGTACAAGAAAAGGTTTGTCCGCTCGGGACGATAACCGTGGCGAGAAAAAGCAAGAAGCTCACGGGTAAGTTCTAATATTTAGAACTGAGGGCATTGAGAAAGGCCCATCACTTTAATCTCGCGGTATCCGCCAAAGCGCGGAAATCTGGGAGAGTCCGGTCGAAATAGTGGAGACGCGGAGCGTCGAAAGTTACCATGTACAGCTTGCCGTCGACTATCGTCGCCCTCGCTTCGCCCTTTCTCGTTAGACCATCGAGGTCGGTGTATTCGTAGGCGAACAGGACACCGTCGCGACCGAGGAAGGTGCCGGGCTCCGCGGAAACCAGCTGGAATGCCGCTAGGTCCTTGTAGGTCCTATAAGTTCCTTCGAGCAGCTCCGGCACTTCTACGAGAAGTGTTGAAGACGTGAACTTTGGTAATGGATCACGCTTCTTGTTTCGTTCCTTGACCAGGGGATCCCCAGCTTCGATTCCCCCGAAGAAAGTGACGTCGTTCAGCTGGCCGCCGTCCAAGGTCCACGTTTCGGTTCGCTTACCGATCTTACCGCTTAGCCTATTCCAGTCCCTTGCCGGCGTCACCAGGACGTTCGAATCCGCCACGTCGACGGTCTCGCCTTGCTCCCGGAGCTTATGGGCGCTGGCGGGCGCGGCTACAAAGGCAACCGAGATGCAAACGCCGATGACTGCGGTTTTAATCTTGATGGTTTTCATTTTAGGTCTCCTTCGGGAGCATCAGGCGGATCATACCCGCATCTTCGGCGTCCGGGGCAAGCTCGAGATATTGCTTCAAGGCTTCCTGGCCGCGGAGGCGCTCACCTGTCTTGAAAAGGGAGAGGCCAAGGCCGCGATACGATGCAGCGAGGTTACCATCTAGGGCGATTGCGTTCTGGTAAAACTGGGCAGCATGAACGAGGTCGCGTTGATTCCCTCGCGTCCGATATAGCTCGCCACGGGCATGCCAAAGAGTCGGCGTCCAGCCATTTCTAGCGAGATTCTCGATGATATACTCGCTTGCGCCGAAATCATTGAGCTTGATCTGGTCTTCCAAAAATACTGGCAGCCACTTAGCGAGTGCCTGTCGGTACCTCGGGGCCCCGTCGTTACGAATGGCGCCACCAGGAGAGGCCAGTTCCGAGAGATAGCCTGCTCGCTCACCGTGGGGCGGGTGCGAGGCCGTGAACGCGATCGCGTTGTACTTGGGCTTTTTCAATCCTCGCGCCAGAGCGGAAGCATCGATCTCGCCCATCAGGTTCTGCCAGACTTCCGACGCCGCTTGGGGTCGCAGCGAACTCTGGTTGAGGTAACCTAGGCCAAGAAGGTCGGCTTCGCGCTCCTGATCGCGGCCGTAACGATACAGATTGCCGTAAACCGAGATCTCGAGAGACTGGTAAGTGCGCCGTGCATCGTAGCCAGGAGACATGCTCGCAAGCAGGGCGCCCCACGCCAGCAGGTCACTTCCGGTTCGCCTTTCCTTGAACTGCTTCAGGCTGTGCCGTTGCTCGAAGTGGCCGAACTCGTGACCCAATATGGCGGCGAGTTCAGCTTCGCTCCGCATTCTTAGAAGCATGCCGCTAAAAACGCGCATGGTACCGTTGGGAGACATGGTCGCGTTGAAAGTCGGTTCTCGCAGGACGTAGATCCGGGTCGCGGTGCAACGGTCGGTCCCAACGGTCTTGCAGAGTACCTCTTTGAGATATGCGTTAAGGGCCTCGTCTTGAATGACGAGTTGGGAGGCTGCGAGCCGACGTTCGCTCTCGTCGTCCTCCCTCCACAGGCCGACCTCGTCGACGCCCTGTGGTTGGTAGAACCCGTGATAGGGCGGTGGCGTGGGGGCCGGCTCCGCATTCACGTGCGTCGCACCAATAACGCTGGCGACAATTAGGGCGGCCTTAGCCAGGCGAAAGTGTCCCATCACTCTTTCCCGATATCGCTACCAGGGAATTCTTCGAGCAACTGCCGAACTCGTTTTTGCGAACCGTCGATCTCGCGGACATCGCCTCCCATGGCGGCATCGGCGTTGAGCCAAAGCAGGTCACCAGTCCGCAGATCGACAAGACCTGCGTAGCCCACGTGCTCTCCAGATTTCACCGCGATACCCGGCCCAAGAAGAGCAACCGCCTGTAAGATCTTGCGCCCAGTCGAGCCGTAAGCGTCCTTGTTGTAGATGAACAAAGCGTAGTCCGCGCTCTTGGCCCCGGGCAGCCTCGACACCCCGTCTCCCAACGACCAGTCGAAGACGTTGTCCTTGTTGTCGCGCTTCTTCGTGGGCAGGCGGTTTCCGACGAAGAACTGATACTCGATGACTGCCTGTGAGACAGCTGCGAAGAGGGCCATGTGTTCCTCGACCGCTTGCGCGTCTTTACCGTATGCCTCGGGTGCAACGATGACCTCGTTGCCCAGCCGAGATTGAAGGTCTTCGAGCGCTACCTGGATGTTGGATTTCGCCTGCTCTGTCCACTCCGCGTTCGGTTCAAACATCCCGCCGGTGGACTGAGATCCGACGCTAACAGACGGTCGAAAGACCAAGATGCGCTTTCCGCTTTGAGCTACAAGCTCGAAGCCTTGTTTTACGGCTGAACGCTCTTGCGCGTGAACAGGAGTTAGCGCGAACGCCAGTGATGCGATCGCTAATGCGACCCATTGTGCCAATAATTTCATGTATTGCCCCCTTTGAGCCGCTTTTAACAGCTCGACTTAGCATGGCTAGTTTATCGGGAAGCTAGTAAGCAATATTAAAATTCGGTGACCTTGAGATAACGAAAACGTTGCCGCTCAAGTCGCGATCGTTTGCTGCAGAGGTGGGAATAGCGTCCGCTACCAGCGTTTTTGCGTTGCAAAACGGATATTCCGCTTACGGCTCCGCCAGCTTGTTCAACGGCTCTCGTTTGGGGATAAACGCTGGGTAACTATCGAACCCCCTCGACTCTGGCGGTGAGTCGCGGAATCATGTCGGGGTCTGTCCTGAAAAGACGAAAGCCCAGCGGTAGGACGCTGGGCTTTCAGATCAGGAGAGCTTCGCAAAACCGGTCGTGGGGGCGCGAAGCTGAGGTAACCTGACGCGCACTATCTGCGCTGACTGAAAGCCTTCGTCAAGCCTCTGCGTCGTGCCAGACCAAAGAGGTAATACTATGGCACGCAAAGAAGGGCGCAACCGCGCCAAACTAACCGATGAAACGATTCGCGCCATCTGGGATCGTCTTCGCCTAGGCGAGATGCAACACGATATCGCGGCGGACTTTGGCATCAACCAAGGCCGAATTTCTGAGGTCAACACTGGAAAGCGGGGTGGCCATATCACTGGCCTTCGCCCGGTCTAAGCCGGAGAGGGGTGGGTCTCGGCCCGCCCCTCAATCATCCGTACCAGCCGCCCGCAGCAGAGCATTGTCAGCCTCAAAGTTCGTTAACCGATTGACGAAGCTACCTCATCTATTAGCTTCCTTCACAAACACCGGGGGGAACTAATGGAAATCGAAGCCAGCATCGCAGAACTGCAAGCAACTTTACGGAAGCACCGCGAAAAGCTCGCCACTGAAGAAGCCGCTAAGACTACGCTTGTTCTGCCGTTCCTCAGGGCGCTCGGATACAACATCTTTGACCCAGACGAAGTTGTGCCAGAGTTTACCTGCGATGTTGGCACGAAGAAGGGCGAGAAGGTCGACTACGGAATCTGCGTAGGCGGCGAGATCAAGATCCTCGTGGAATGCAAACCTGCCAACGGCGATCTTTCGATTAAACATGCTAGCCAGCTCTATCGGTATTTCGCAGCCACCGATGCGCGACTTGCCCTGCTGACGAATGGCGTCGTCTATCGGTTCTTCACGGATGCCGAGAAAACCAACATGATGGACGATCGACCGTTCTTCACATTCGATCTGGATAACTACAAAGCCTCTGATCTTCGAACACTTGCAACTTTCCAGCGCGCTGACTTCGATCTTGCTCGGATCGTCTCACATGCCGGAGCGCTAAAGCTTCAGTCTGAAGTTTTGGCAGAGCTCCGCAAGGAGTTCGGTGAGCCTTCGGACGATCTTGTGAAAATCATCGCCGGCCGGCTGCATGATGGGATCATCACTAAAGGTGTTAGGGACCGGTTCCGGTCAGCTATTACCCAAGCCTACGGTTCGTTGATTAGGGATGGAGTCCACCAGCGACTTGAGAAGGCGATTAGCGGGGGCAGTGACGAACCAGACCATCAAATGGCTGAGGTCGATCAAGGCGCAGTCGAGACTACAGACGTAGAGATTGAGGGTTTCAACATCATCCGGGCCATTTGTGCAGAGAAGGTCGACCCCTCTCGCGTGGTGATGCGAGACGCTAAGTCCTACTGCGCGATCCTCCTGGACGATAACAACCGGCGTACGATTGCACGGATGCATTTCAATAGTCCTACCTCGCGCTATCTGGGGCTATTCAGCGGAAAGGATGAAGCCCGGGAAGGCGTTATGGGGCCGGTAGATATCTTCAAGCACAAGCGGGCAATTTTGAAGCGTGTAGCTGAGCTTGAGGAAGAGTGAGGGCTGTTCCTAAAATGTGCCAGCAGACTTATCGCTAGCTGCCCGTCCCCTTAGATAGCGAAATCACGTCGGCAACGTCTGATGACTTTACCTCGGAAGGCTTAGAGATTGCCGCTGGGTTGCTGAATCAGCAGCGAATCATGGTTCTCCTCCCAACGGGCGACCGGGATAGCCAACTTCATGGAATTTTCATGGATTAGACGGTCGCACATGCGAAGTGCTTGAAAAATGGTGCTGCTGGGGAGGATTGAACTCCCGGCCTCACCCTTACCAAGGGTGCGCTCTACCACTGAGCTACAGCAGCACATGTCGCCGCGAGAAAGGCTCGCGGGGTGGAGGCGCGCGCTATTGGCAGACGCGGAGCATAAGTCAACCTTCGCTTGAGCCCGGAGGCAAAATTGGCGAAGGCTTTCTGCATGGCCAGTGAGAAAAACAAATCGAGCCGTGAGGAACGCCTCGCCGCGAAACTTCGCGAGAACCTGCGACGCAGGAAAGCGCAGGGGCGCGAAATCAGCGAATCGGACCAGACAAGCCTTCCCAATGAAGAAACAGAGCGCTAACGCGCACTGCTCCTAGGGGAAACCGGAGTAATCATGTCGAAACTGATCCTCGTTCGCCACGGACAGAGCGAGTGGAACCTCGCCAACCGTTTCACCGGCTGGTGGGATGTCGACCTGACCGAAAAAGGTGAAGCCGAAGCGCGTGAAGCCGGCGAATTGATGAAAGCCAAGGGCGTCCTGCCCACCACGGCTTTCACCAGCCTTCAGAAACGGGCGATCAAGACGCTCAACATCGCACTGGAAGCCTGCGACCGTCTGTGGATCCCGGTGACGCGCGACTGGCACCTGAACGAGCGCCACTATGGTGGTCTGACCGGGCTCGACAAACAGCAGACGCGCGAAAAGCACGGCGATGACCAGGTCCACGTGTGGCGCCGCAGTTTCGACGTCCCCCCGCCGGAAATGGAAGCCGGCAGCGAATTCGATCTTGCCGCGGATCCGCGCTATGCCGGGATCGACGTACCGCGCACCGAAAGCCTCAAGCTGACGATCGAACGCGTCCTGCCTTATTGGGAAGAAGCCATTCTGCCGCTGCTGGGCAACGGCGAGACGGTCATCATCTCCGCGCACGGCAATTCCCTGCGCGCGCTGGTCAAGCATCTGTCCGCCATCTCGGATGACGAGATTACCGGGCTCGAAATCCCGACCGGTCAGCCGATCGTCTACGAGTTCGAGGGCACGAAGGTGTCGGGCGAACGCTACTACCTCAAGGACTCGTAAAGATGGGCGCGAAAGTTGCCATCGTCATGGGTAGCCAGTCCGACTGGGAAACCATGACCTGCGCCGCAGAAGTGCTCGACGAGCTCGGCGTGGAAAGCGACGTGCGCATCGTATCCGCGCATCGCACGCCCGACCGGATGTACGATTTTGCCAAGGGTGCGGCGGACGCGGGTTTCGAAGTCATCATCGCCGGCGCCGGCGGTGCGGCCCACCTTCCCGGCATGATCGCCGCGCTCACCCATATTCCCGTGCTCGGCGTGCCGGTGCAGTCCAAGGCGCTTTCGGGGCAGGACAGCCTGCTGTCGATCGTCCAGATGCCGGCCGGGGTTCCCGTGGGGACGCTGGCCATCGGCAAGGCAGGGGCGACCAATGCGGGGCTGCTGGCCGCGGCCATTCTTGCCAATCACGATACCGCCGTGTCGCAGCGCCTACAGGACTGGCGCGCGGCCCGCAGTGCGGCCGTGACCGAGCGTCCCGTCGGTTGATGCTGAAGCGCGGCAGCACGATCGGGATATTGGGTGGCGGCCAGCTTGGCCGGATGATGGCGGTCAGCGCGGCCCAGCTCGGCTATCGCTGCATCGCCTACGCGCCCGAGGGCGACAATGTCGTCAGCGACGTGTGCGACGACATCTTCACCAACAAATGGGACGATGCAGCCGCAGTCGCCGCCTTCGCGGCGCAATGCGATGCCGTCACCTGGGAATTCGAGAACGTGCCCGTCGCCACGGCGGTGTCTATCCCCGAAGACCGGATATTCCCGCATCCGCGCGCGCTCGAAACCGCGCAGGACCGGCTGAACGAGAAGCGCTTCGTCGAAGGGCTCGGCGGCAGACCGGCGGCGTATGCCCGCATCGATTCGCGCGCCGATCTGGAAGCCGCGATCGACACTCTGGGCGCACCGGGCATTCTCAAGACGCGGCGCGATGGATACGATGGCAAGGGCCAGTGGCGCATCGGTTCGGACCGCGATGCCCAAGGTCTGAACCTGCCGGACATGCCCTTGATTTACGAGGCTTTCGTCGAATTCGAGGCCGAGTTTTCGGTCATCCTGGTCCGCGGGCAGGACGGGGAAATCCGCTTCTGGGATTCCACGCGCAATTCGCATGATCACGGCATCCTTGCGACGTCCTCCCTGCCCGCTGGCGAAGCGATCGCGGCACAGGTCGATAGGGCGCGGGAGTTGGCGCGGCAGGTGGCCGACGCGCTGCGCTATGTAGGCGTGCTGACGCTGGAATTTTTCGCCACGCGGGACGGGCCGGTGTTCAACGAGATGGCCCCGCGGGTCCATAATTCGGGGCACTGGACGATCGAGGGCGCGGCCACGAGCCAGTTCGAAAATCACATCCGCGCTGTAGCCGGACTGCCGCTTGGCAGCACAGCCACGGTCGCCCGGTCGGTGACCATGACGAACATCATCGGGCGCGATATTCTCGAAACCGAACAATGGCTTAGCCAGCCCGACACGCATCTGCACGACTATGGCAAGGCTGAGGTTCGCGAGGGGCGCAAGATGGGCCATGTGACGAAGCTGGAACGGTGAAGCTGTTCCTGATCTATGCCCGCGCGGCCAATGGCTGCATCGGTCGGGACGGGGCGTTGCCGTGGCATCTGCCGGCCGATCTGAAGCGGTTCAAGGCGCTGACCATGGGCAAGCCGATGATCATGGGACGCAAGACTTTCGAGAGCCTTCCGGGCCTGTTGCCGGGTCGCAGGCACATCGTGCTGACACGCCGGGAGCGCTGGGATTCGACCGGCGCCGAACTGGCGAGGGATGTCAATCAAGCGTTTGATCTGGCGTTGAACACTGCCGAACAGGCGGCAGTGATCGGCGGCGCGGCGATTTTCGACGTCTTCATGCCGCTGGCCGACCGGATCGAGCTGACCGACATCCATGCCGATTTCGAAGGCGACACCTTCATGCCCGCCCCCGGACCCGAATGGCGCGAGATCGCCCGCGAGGATCACGCTGCCGAAGGCGATGCCCCCGCCTACAGCTTCGTCACGCTGGAACGGGCGCGGGAGTATGCCGCTTGAGGTTCCTCGACCACCGCGAGCCATTGCCCGAAAGCCTGCGCGGCGCGATCGTGGCGCTGGGCAATTTCGACGGCTTTCACCTGGGCCACCAGGCCGTAGCCGGCGAGGCGATCCGCTGGGCACGCGAGGAAGGCCGCCCGGCCATCATCGCCACTTTCGATCCGCATCCCGTGCGCCATTTCCAGCCCGATGCCCCGCCCTTCCGGCTGACGACACTGGAACAGCGGCAGGAGCTGTACCTCGCCGCCGGGGCGACCGCGATGCTGGTATTCCATTTCGATGGCGAGCTGGCCGGAACCACCGCAGAAAATTTCGTGCAGCGCCTGTTGGGCGACCATCTGGGCGTGGCAGGCGTGGTGACGGGCGAGGATTTCACCTTCGGCAAGGCGCGCGGCGGCAATTTCGACAGACTGGTCAGCCTGGGTAAGGAGGTCGGGATCGAGGCGCGCGGGGTGCCGCCCGTGCTGGATGGCGGCGAAGCCGTATCGTCGAGCCGGGTGCGCAACTCCTTGCGCGACGGCGATCCGCAGGAAGCCGCGCGGCTGCTGACCCGCCCCTTCGCCATTCGCGGCGTGGTGCAGCATGGCGACAAGCGCGGGCGCGAGATCGGCTATCCCACGGCGAACCTGCCGGTGGAACATTACCTGCGCCCCAGATACGGCATTTACGCCGTGACCGGGCGCATCCTGTCGACCGGGCAGGAGCTGAAGGGCGCGGCCAATATCGGCGTGCGGCCCCAGTTCGATCCGCCCAAGGAACTGCTTGAGCCCTATTTCTTCGATTTTTCGGGCGATCTCTACGGGCAGGAGATCGAAGTCGCCTTCCATCACTTCCTGCGCGGCGAGGCGAAGTTCGACAGTCTCGACGCGCTGGTGGCGCAGATGGACAGGGATTGCGACGAAGCGCGGCGGCTGCTGCCGCAGATCTAGCGATTCGTCATTCGCGCGCAGGCTGCAATACAGCCGGGAAATGCCGTGGCCCGCGCCGGATCCCTGCCTGCGCGGGGATGACGGTAAGAGGCGGGCGGGCAGGCCACTCCGCACTTTCCTACACGGCTGCTTTGCCCTAACGGCCAGCACCTATGTCCGAAAAGCGCGATTACCGAGATACCGTCTTCCTGCCGAAGACCGATTTCCCCATGAAGGCCGGCCTCCCCCAGAAGGAGCCGGGCATTGCCGCACGCTGGGAATCGGACGGGCTGTATCAGCAGCTGCGCGAGGCGCGCGCCGACCGCGAGAAGTTCATCTTCCACGATGGTCCGCCCTACGCCAATGGCGACATGCATATCGGCCATGCGCTGAACCACACGCTGAAGGACATGGTCTGCCGCACGCAGAACCTGCTGGGCAAAAACGCGCCCTATGTTCCGGGCTGGGACTGCCACGGCCTGCCGATCGAGTGGAAGGTCGAGGAACAGTACCGCAAGAAGAAGCTGGACAAGAAAGCGGTCCCGGCGAAGGAATTCCGCGCCGAATGCCGCGCCTATGCGCAGCACTGGGTCGATGTGCAGCGCGAACAGTTGAAGCGGCTGGGCATCATGGCGGACTGGGACAATCCCTATCTGACCATGCAGTTCGACAGCGAGGCGACCATCGTGGCCGAGCTGATGAAATTTGCCGAAGCGGGCAATCTCTATCGCGGGTCGAAGCCGGTGATGTGGAGCCCGGTGGAAGAAACCGCGCTGGCCGAAGCCGAAGTCGAATACGAGGACATTACCAGCACGCAGATCGACGTGGCGTTCGAGATAACTGAAAGCCCGATCGAAGAACTGGTCGGCGCGCATGCGGTAATCTGGACGACGACGCCGTGGACGATCCCGGTGAACCAGGCTTTGGCCTACGGGCCGGAGATCGAGTACGCTCTTTGTGAGGTTGTGGTTGGCGCCAGCGTTGAAGGCGATGCCTCGCTGAGCGAAGCTTTGGATACGCACCCCTTGGCTGCTTGGGTTGGTAAACGGGTCCTGGTCGCATCAAGCTTGCAAGAGACGGTCGAGAAGCGCCTCGATGCGGCGTTTGGCGAACAATGGCGTGTTGCCCTTAAAGAGGTATCCACCATCAAAGGCTCCGACCTCGCCGGAACGGTCGCGCGCCACCCGATGCACCATCTCGGCGGTTTCTACGCCAAGCCCCGCCCCTTCCTGCCGGGCGACTTCGTCACCACCGACAGCGGTACGGGTCTGGTCCACATGTCACCCGATCACGGCGAGGACGATTTCCTGCTGTGCCGCAAGCATGGCATCGAGCCGGTGTTCGCCGTCATGGCCGACGGGCGTTATCGCGACGACTGGGAATGGCTGGGTGGGGGCGATGTGGACGCGGACGGCAAGGAACGCCGCCGCAGCGTCATCAACAAGCCGTTCAATTCGCCCGAAGGCCCGATCTGTTCGGACCTGCGCGAAGCCGGTGGGCTGCTGTCCGCCAGCGACGACTACCAGCATTCCTATCCGCATAGCTGGCGCAGCAAGGCCAAGGTCATCTATCGCTGCACGCCGCAGTGGTTCGTGCCGATGGACAAGGACCTTGCCGGCGGCGGCACGCTGCGCAGCCGCGCCCTGCAGGCCATCGCCGACACGCGCTTCGTCCCCGAAAAGGGCCGCAACCGCATCGGTTCGATGGTCGAGGGCCGCCCCGACTGGGTGCTGTCCCGCCAGCGCGCCTGGGGCGTGCCGATCACGCTGTTCGTGAAGAACGGCACGGGCGAATATCTGCAGGATGCAGACGTGAACGCCCGCGTGATCGCCGCGGTGCGCGAAGAAGGCGTCGATGCATGGGATGAGGCGCGCAAGGCCGAATTCCTCGGTTCCGCGCACAATCCCGACGATTACGAAATGGTCACCGACATTCTCGACGTCTGGTTCGATTCGGGCTGCACCCATGCCTTCGTCCTCGAATCGGGACGCTGGCCGGACATGCAGTGGCCCGCCGACCTCTATCTGGAAGGCAGCGACCAGCATCGCGGCTGGTTCCAGTCGAGCCTGCTGGAAAGCTGCGCGACGCGTGGCCGCGCGCCCTTCGACCAGATCCTGACCCATGGGTTCACCATGGCCAGCGACGGGCGCAAGATGTCCAAGAGCCTTGGCAATACCATCGACCCGCTGAAGGTGATGGAACAGTATGGCGCCGACATCATCCGCCTGTGGGCGCTGAGCGTCGATTTCACCGAGGATCACCGCATCGGCGATGAAATCCTCAAAGGCGTGGGCGACCAGTATCGCAAGCTGCGCAATACCTTCCGCTATCTGCTGGGTGCGCTGGACGGTTTCGTGGGCGATATGGGCGATGCCGGGGAAATCCCCGAGCTGGAACGCTATGTCCTGGCCCTGCTGGCCGATCTGGACGGCAAGCTGCGCAAGGCCGTCGAGGATTACGACTTCAACGCCTATACCCGCCTGCTGGTCGATTTCTGCAACGAAGACCTGTCGGCCTTCTATTTCGATATCCGCAAGGACAGCCTTTATTGCGACGGACCGGATTCGGTGCGCCGCAACGCCTATCGCACCGTGCTGGACATACTGTTCCACGCACTGGTCCGCTATGCCGCGCCGGTGCTGGTCTTTACGGCGGAAGAGGTGTGGGGCACGCGCTATCCGGATGGCGGCAGCGTCCACCTGCTGGAATGGCCTGCTGTGCCGGGCGTCACCGCGGACGGGGCGAAGTGGGACAAGCTGCGCGCCTTGCGCGAGGACGTGATGGAAGCGATCGAACCGCTGCGGCGCGAGAAGGTCATCCGGTCCGGCCTGGAAGCCGATGTAATCGTTCCCGCCGACGCTGTGCCGGACGGTTTCAGCGACGATGATCTGGCCGAACTGTTCATCACCGCGTCAGTGACGCGTAGCGATAGCGCGGATGTGACGGTCACACGGACATCCGAAAACAAATGCGGGCGCTGCTGGCGCCTGCTTCCTTCCGTGACGGAAGACGGCGATCTATGCGACCGCTGCGAGCCCGTCGTCGCCCAACTGGATGCCGCCCGATGAACCCGATCATGAAGAACCGCATCATCGGCTGCGTGACGGCACTGGCCATCTTCGTGGTGGACCAGCTGACCAAGAATTACGTCACCAAGGGGCTGGGCATCGACCGTGTCGGCGATGCGATGGAAATCCTGCCCTTCTTCGACCTGCGCTTTACCCGCAATTTCGGCGTGTCGCTGGGCATGTTCGAAGCGACCAGCCCGGAAATGCGCTGGGGCCTGGTGCTGGTAACCGCGCTGATCGCCCTGGTGGTGACGGTATGGATGATGCGCGAGAAGCTGCTGGCGGATATCCTAGCACTGTCGCTGATCCTTGGCGGGGCGCTGGGCAATATCAAGGATCGCTACGATCTCGGCTATGTCGTCGATTTCGCCGATCTGCATTTCGGGGAATTCCGCCCCTTCCTCATTTTCAACGTAGCCGATGCGGCTATCACCATCGGTGTCGTCATCGTCCTTGCGCGTGCCTTCTTCATGGGCGACAAGGACAAGGCGGAGGTCGATGGCCTCATGAACAGCAAGGCGGCCGATGCCGCGGAGAGCAAGTGATGATCAAATTCGCCCGAATCGCCCTGATGGCCGGCCTCGGCGCCATGACCGCAGCCTGCGGCAGCGGGGGCCTTCTCGACCGCAACCGGCCCGATGAATTCGCCGTGCAGCGCCAGGCGCCGCTGGTGGTTCCGCCCGATTTCAACCTGCAGCCGCCGCAGCCCGGCGCCCCGCGCCCGAGCGAAGGCAGCGCCGCTGCCCAGACGCTGGACGTGTTGTTCGGCGGCCCGCAGGCCCGTAGCGGAGTGGAAACCAGCATGCTGGAACGCGCCGGTGCCGCCGAACCCGGCATTCGCAGCGCTGTGGGCGACCCGCAGACCGCGACCGTCGCCAAGGGCGCAGTAACCCGCGACATCATCGCCGCCCCCGAAGGCGACGGTGCAACCGCAAGCGCGGTGATACCGGGCTGAAGCCCGGGTTTTGTTTAGCCTCATGCGCCGGCGGCCGCGTGCGCGGCCTTAGGTTGTCCTCGCTCACACGCCCTTCGGGCGCGTCGCTGCGGGCGGCCAGTCGGCCTTGCCTTGCCTGCGGCTCGGACACTTTCGCCAGTCGGATGGTGTGCGCCAGATCCGGGCCGGTGAAGTTCCGGCAAGGGCGACCGCCCGCCCGCAGCGGGTGCAGCTTGCTGCACGTCTAGCGAGGACAAACCCGCGCAGGCCGGTTCGCAAACTAGAGAATCTCGAAATCCGCTGGACTGGCGAAGGTCGTCAGCCCGCCTCGCGGCTCACCAGCAGCTTGTCGATCCGGCGGCCGTCCATGTCGACCACTTCGAAACGCCAGCCCTGATCGGTGAAATAGTCGCCTTCGCCGGGCAGGCGCTTGAGCACATGCAGCGCGTAGCCCGCCGCCGTGCCGAATTCGCGATCGTCGCCATATTCGAGACCCAGCCGGTCGGCGAGCACATCGGCCGAGAGCGAGCCGGAGACCAGCAGGCTGCCGTCTTCCCGCTCGACCACGCCGGGCCCTTCGGCACCGTCCTGATCGCTGAGGAAATTGCCGACCAGCGCGGTGAGCAGATCGACCGGGGTGACGATGCCGTCGAGATGGCCGTATTCGTCATGCACCATGGCCATCGCTATTTCGGCCTGCTGCAGCACGCGCAGCGCATCGACCGCATCGAGCTGATCGGGCACGACCTCGGTCTTGACCATCAGGGCGCGCAGATCGATCGGTTCCTTGGCGATCAGGCGCGTCAGGATATCGCGCACCTTGACGACGCCCAGCACCCTGTCGGCCGAGCCTTCCGCCACGGGCATGAGCGAATGCGGGCTGGTGTCGATCGCCGCGCGAATGGCCGCCGCATCCGCATCGGCATCGATCCAGTCGACTTCGGTGCGCGGGGTCATCAGCTCGCGTACGGGCCGCTGGGCGAGGCGCACGACGCCCTGCAGCATCTGGTGCTGTTCGCTTTCGATCACCCCGCTGCGGGTGGCTTCGGCAAAGAGCATGTGCAGTTCTTCCGCCGTGACCGAGCTTTGCCCCGAGGGACGCACGCCGAGCAGGCGAATCAGCACGCCCGAAGACGCATCGAGCAGCCACACGAGCGGCGCCGCCACGCGCGCCAGGATCGCCATGGGCCGCGCCATGACCAGCGAGATGGGCACCGCCGCGCGCAGCGCGATCTGCTTGGGCACGAGCTCGCCGATGACCAGCGTGGCATAGGTGGTGATGGCGATGACCGATGCGAAGCCGATTTCCGCCGCATACTGCTGGGGCACGCCCAGCATGGCGAGCCGTTCGCCCGTGGGTCCCCCCAGGCTCGCGCCCGAATAGGCACCCGAAATGATCCCGACCAGCGTGATGCCGATCTGCACGGTCGACAGGAACTTGCCCGGATCGGATGCCAGGGAGATGGCTGTAGCCGCGCCCTTGCTCCCTTTGGAGGCGGCCTGCTGGAGGCGCGATGTCTTGGCCGACACGATGGCAAGCTCGCTCATGGCGAAGACGCCGTTGAGCACGATCAGCCCGATGATGATCAGCAGGTCTGTCCAGGGAAAGGGTGTCACGCGGCAACGGCTAGCACAAAAGTGCGCCGCTGCCAGCGCCCCGCGTGAAACTTATCTGACATGGCTGTGGAACGGCTGGTGCGTTGAAAGGTTTGAGGAACAGCGACGCGGGTGGGCGCGTCCGGTACCACTCGCCCGGAGCCGCCCCATGGGTCGGATGCCGCGCAGAAAAGGGGAAGAATAGATGAAGAACTCACGCATTCTCACAGCCAGCCTTGCAGCCGTTTCGCTGCTGACCGTCTCGGCCTGTGTCACCGATCCGAACACCGGCGAACGCAAGGTCTCGCGCACCGTGCTCGGCGGCGCCGGCGGCGCTGTTGCAGGCGGCCTGCTCGGCGGTCTCATCGGTGGCAAGACCGGCCGCATCATCGGCGCCGCAGCAGGCGGCATCGGTGGCGGCGTCATCGGCTACAAGATGGACCAGCAGATCAAGGAACTGGAAGAACAGACCGCCGGCACCGGCGTCGACGTTTCCGAAACCGATGGCGGCGAAGCCATTCTCGTCAACCTGCCCGACGGCGTCACATTCTCGACCGGCAGCTACACCATTTCGCCGGGCTTCCGCGATCTGCTCGACCGCGTGGCCGGCAGCCTGCGCCAGTATCCCAACAGCCTGATCGACGTATACGGTCACACCGACACGACCGGCTCGGCCACCACGAACCAGCGCCTGTCGGAACAGCGCGCTCAGGCCGTGGCCAACTACCTGATCTCCCAGGGCGTCAGCTCTTCGCGCGTGCGCTGGATGGGCTTCGGCGAAACCCGCCTCAAGGTCTCGACCGGCGACAATGTGAACGAACCGCTGAACCGGCGCGTCGAAATCAAGATCGTTCCGTTCGATCAGCGGGACATCGAAGCCGCGCAATCGCAGGGAATGTAATACTCCACAGCCCTTCGAGCTGTCGCAACCAACTGGGGCCGGTTTACGCCGGCCCCTTTTTCATTGTGCAGCCGCAACGCGCGTTGCGATCCGCTTGACCGCGGCGGCGTGGATGCCGGGGGCGCTGGCGAGTATGCCGAAGGCGCGGGGATCGCGCTTGTTATAGTCGAGCTTCTTGCCAAAAGCATCGCTGACCGCCGCGCCCGCTTCGCGCGCGATCAGGCCCGCTGCGGCGATATCCCATTCGAAACCCCAGCGCACCGTCGCCACGAGGTCCGCTTCGTCTGCAGCGACCATCGCGATGCGCAAGGCAATGGAGTTGGGTTGATCGACCGTCACCAGATCGGCGTCGGCTTTCGGCAAGACGTGCGCGGGCACCCGCGAGCCGGCGAATTCCTGGCGCGTGCTGGCAGCAAGCCTGTCGCCGTTGCGATAGGCGCCTTGCCCCGCCACCGCCTGCCAGGTTTCCTTGCGCGCGGGGGCGCACAAGGTGCCGATGAGCGGGCGCCCGCCACTGATCAAAGCAACGGAAACCGCCCAGCCGGTACGGCCGCGGATGAAATCGCGCGTCCCGTCGACCGGATCGACCAGCCAGATCAGATCATTGTCCAGCCGCGCTGGATCGTCGGCGGTTTCTTCCGACAGCCAGCCTGCCGATGGCAGCAGCGCCCCCAGTTCCCGCTTGAGAAAAGCGTCCACTGCGAGGTCGGCTTCGCACACGGGATCGCCGGGCTTTTTCTCCCACGCATTCAGATCGTTCCCCGCCCCCGGCCAGAGGTCGTAGGCGATCCTTCCTGCTTCGGAGACGATGGATTCGAGGCGCTGACTATCGATCATGAAAGAATGCCTGCTGCCTGCACCCGAAAGCGGGCCTTTTCAAGCGCGTCCAGACATGCTTAGGGCCCTCGCAACTCACTTTCCCCAACGCATGACGCGAAGGACGACGCTCCACCATGAACATCCACGAATACCAGGCCAAGGAACTGCTCGCGAAATACGGCATCGGCATCCCTGCAGGGCATGCCGCGCTGACGGTCGAAGAGGCCGTGGAGGGTGCGAAGAAACTGCCCGGACCGCTTTACGTCGTGAAGGCACAGATTCACGCCGGTGGCCGCGGCAAGGGCAAGTTCACCGAACTGGGTCCCGATGCGAAAGGCGGCGTACGCCTGTCGAAGAGCATCGAAGACGTGGAAGCCAATGCCAAGGAAATGCTCGGCAATACGCTGGTAACCGTACAGACGGGTGATGCCGGCAAGCAGGTCAACCGCCTCTACGTGACCGACGGTGTCGACATTGCCAGCGAATACTATCTGTCGATGCTGGTCGACCGCGCTACCGGCCGCGTTGCCATGATCGTATCGACCGAAGGCGGCATGGACATCGAAGAGGTTGCCCATTCGACACCCGAAAAGATCACCACCATCACCATCGATCCGGCGCAGGGCTTCATGCCGCATCACGGCCGGGCGATGGCCTTCGCGCTCAAGCTGACGGGCGATCTGAACAAGCAGGCGCAGAAGCTGGCGAAGCAGCTGTACACCGCCTTCATGGATCTCGACTGCGAAATGCTCGAGATCAACCCGCTCGTCGAAACCGAGGACGGCAACCTTCTGGTGCTCGACACCAAGATGAGCTTCGACGGCAATGCCCTGTTCCGCCACAAGGACGTGGAAGAGCTGCGCGATGTGACCGAGGAAGATCCCGCCGAAGTCGAAGCCAGCGAATACGACCTCGCCTACATCAAGCTCGACGGCAACATCGGCTGCATGGTGAACGGTGCCGGCCTTGCCATGGCGACGATGGACATCATCAAGCTGAATGGTGCGTTCCCGGCCAACTTCCTCGACGTCGGCGGCGGCGCCACCACCGAAAAGGTGACGGCGGCATTCAAGATCATCCTCAAGGATCCGGCGGTCGAGGGCATCCTCGTCAACATCTTCGGCGGCATCATGAAGTGCGACGTGATCGCCAACGGCATCGTGCAGGCGGCCAAGGACGTGAACCTGTCGGTTCCGCTCGTCGTCCGTCTTGAAGGTACCAATGTCGACGAAGGCAAGGCCATCCTCGACAATTCGGGGCTCGCCATCGTGAGCGCCGACGATCTGGGCGACGCTGCCCGCAAGATCGTGGCCGAGGTCAAGAAGGCGGCCTGATCGCCCGGCACAGATGATCTGCAGCTTTTGAAAGGCGGGCCCCGGAAACGCGGCCCGCCTTTCTATTTCCGGCGCCAGGGAACACTCGTTCGCGGCCAGCCTTATCTAAGCGAAAGCCCGTCGAACGCTTACTTGACGTTTACGTAAACGCAAGTTAGGCGGGCGCCACAGTTTCCAGTCGAGAGGAAGGCAGAACCCATGAAAATCCTCGTCCCCGTCAAGCGGGTGATCGATTACAACGTCAAACCGCGCGTCAAGGCCGACGGTTCGGGCGTCGATCTTGCGAACGTCAAGATGAGCATGAACCCGTTCGACGAAATCGCCGTCGAAGAGGCGATCCGCCTGAAAGAAGCGGGCAAGGCCGAAGAGATCATCGCCGTCAGCATCGGCCCGGCAAAGGCGCAGGAAACGCTGCGCACCGCGCTGGCCATGGGCGCCGACCGCGCCATTTTGGTGCAGACCGATGACGAAGTCGAACCGCTCGCCGTTGCCAAGATCCTCAAGGCCATCGCGGACGAGGAACAGCCGGGCATCGTGATGCTGGGCAAGCAGGCGATCGACGACGATTCGAACCAGACCGGCCAGATGCTCGCAGCCCTGATGGGCCGTCCGCAGGGCACCTTCGCCAACACCGTCGAAGTCGACGGCGACAGCGTTACCGTGAAGCGCGAAGTGGATGGGGGCCTGCAGACGGTCAAGCTGACCATGCCGGCAATCGTCACCACCGACCTGCGCCTGAACGAGCCGCGCTATGCGTCGCTCCCCAATATCATGAAGGCGAAGCAGAAGCCGCTCGATACCAAGGCTCCGGCCGATTTCGGTGTCGACACCGCGCCGCGCCTCAAGACCACCAACGTCTCCGAACCGCCGGTTCGCCAGGCAGGCGAAAAGGTCGAGGACGTCGACGCGCTGGTCGCCAAGATCAAAGCCCTCGGCATTGCATAAGCCAGACAGACGAGAAGGAAGACAGATATGAAAACCCTCGTTTGGGTCGAACACGACAACAAGAGCCTCGCCGATGCGACGCTCGCCGCCGTAACCGCTGCCGGCAAGCTGGGTGAAGTCCACCTGCTGGTCGCAGGCTCGGGCTGCCGCGCGGTCGCCGACGAAGCTGCCAAGATCGAAGGCGTGGGCAAGGTCCATCTCGCCGACGATGCGGCCTACGAGCATGCGCTGCCGGAAAACGTCGCCCCGCTGGTGGCCGATCTGATGGGCCATCATGATGCGTTCGTGGCGCCTGCAACAACCACGGGCAAGAACATTGCCCCGCGTGTCGCCGCGCTGCTCGACGTGATGCAGATTTCGGACATCCTTTCGGTCGAAGGCGACAAGACCTTCACCCGCCCGATCTATGCCGGGAACGCGATCGCGACTGTCGAATCGTCCGACGAGAAGCTGGTGATCACCGTGCGCGGTACGGCCTTCGAAAAGGCCGCTGCCGAAGGCGGCTCGGCAAGTGTCGAAGAGGTTTCGGGACCTACCGATGCCGGTCTTTCGACCTTCGTCAGCGAAGAAATCGCCGAAAGCGATCGTCCCGAACTGACAAGTGCCAAGGTCATCGTGTCGGGCGGCCGTGCGCTGAAGGATTCCGAAACCTTCGAACAGATCATCACCCCGCTCGCCGACAAGCTCGGTGCCGGGATCGGTGCCAGCCGCGCAGCCGTCGATGCGGGCTACGTTCCGAACGATTACCAAGTCGGTCAGACCGGCAAGATCGTAGCGCCGGAAGTCTATATCGCCATCGGTATTTCAGGCGCGATCCAGCACCTTGCAGGCATGAAGGATTCCAAGACCATCATCGCCATCAACAAGGACGAGGACGCCCCGATCTTCCAGGTCGCGGACATCGGCTTGGTGGCTGACCTGTTCAAGGCGGTGCCGGAGCTCACCGAAAAGCTCTGATTGAATTGACATAATGTTTATGTACCCTCCCGCAGCGCATTGTTGCGGGAGGGTTTTTTTGTTTCATCATGTTTCGAGGTTATCCATCTTTCTGGCCGTGGTCGCCACATCCCAACCTGTTCTTGCAAGCGCTCCGGATAGTATGGTCCTCGAACCATCGTCGCAATGGCAACTCGATTACGGGGATACCCGCTGCCGGATCGGCCGGATTTTCGGTGAAGGCGAAACTGAGACGGCACTTTATCTGGAGCAGGTGGAGCCTTCTGAAAGCCTCCATTGGATCGTCGGGGGCGGGATAGTCACCCGCCTCGGATCGAAGTTCACAACCCAGTTCGGACCTGGTTTCGATCCTTACATCACCCGATCGGACATTGGTTTAACAATATCAGGTTTCGGGGATGCCGTTCGCGGGACCGGATTTGAAGATTCCGAATCGAACGCCGAATCCGACGAGGAAGAGCCAATCGGTCTACCACATCTGGATCCTAACGAAGGGGCTTCGGTTGAATGGGTGAGACTGTCTCGGGGCAATCGGAGCTATCAGCTTAAATTAGGCAATCTCAAGCCCGTATACGAAGCAATGAATACCTGCATGGTCAGTCAACTTGGTCACCTATTGGGGCGGCGATCCAGAATTGCTTCGCAAGCGAAAAACTGCACCCATCCTGACAAACTTGAACCTTGTTGCGATGCAAATCCAGCGCCACTATCCCTCGCAGGCACTTTCGAGAGGCGCACAGGCAGATTTGCTAATTCGCGCGATGGTCGAAGCCGACGGCACGGTAAGCAAATGCCATATTACAAGCCTGACGCAGGCAGACTTGTTCGATACCGAGGCGTGCCGTGTCATGCTTAAGGATGCGAAGTTCGAACCTGCGACAGACATGGATGGGCGCCCGATGGCATCTTACGCAATTCAACGAGTGCTCTACCGAATGAGTTCTAACCGTTAGAATATCGCCTCGAGTGTATGGATCGTCACGCCGACTAATCCGCCCACCATCGTACCGTTTATGCGGATGAACTGGAGGTCGCGCCCCACGGCGCCCTCTACCCGATCGGTGATCGTCCGGGCGTCCCAGCGGCGGACGGTTTCCGATACCAGCCGCACGATCTGGTCGCCGTAGCGGGTGGCGACACCGACCGCGGTACGGCGGGCGAAGCGGTTTACCTGGCGTTGCAGCCGCGCGTCATCGCGCAGGGCGGCGCCCAGTTCGCCCAGCGTCTCACCGAGATAACCGCCGCCCGGTCCATTCGAATTGCGGATCGACGTGATCAGATTGGCCCGCAGCCTTTCCCACACACCCTGCCACCATTCGCCGATGGCAGGATTGTCGAGCAGTTCGTTCTTCATCCGCTCGACACGGTCCCGCATCTCCGGATCTTCGCGCAGGCCCCTAGCGAGCTCGTGCAGGCCTTCCTCCACCTTGCTGCGCAGCGGATGCTCGGGATCGACCAGAACCTCCGCCAGCAGCTTGTAGAGCCCGTCGAGCACCGAATTGGCGAGCCGCTCGTCTAGGCCGGTAAACCGCAGTACGGCGTTGGCGCGCTTGTGCACCATGTCGCGCACCATCGTTTCGTTGTCTTCGAGCACCAGGCCGGCCCAGCGGATGATCTTGTCGATCAGCGGCTTGTGGCGCCCGTCGGCGATCATCGCTTCGAGCATGCCGCCCAGTAACGGCGCCACTTCGAGCTTGCCGAGCTGGGTCTTTATCCCGCTGCGGACCTGTGTGCCGAGCCGTTCCGGATCGAGCGATTCGAGCACTTCGACGGCGAGTTCCCCCGCCCCCGAACGGATACGCGAATCCTTCATCGCGCCGGGATCCGCCAGATAACTGCCGACGGCGTGAGCGAGGTTCATCGAGCCCATCCGCCGGCCGACGACGGCGGGCGTCAGGAAGTTTTCGCGCAGGAAGCCCGCCATCGTGTCGGCGATGCGATCCTTGTTCTCCGGAATGATCGCCGTGTGCGGTATCGGCAGGCCGAGAGGGCGGCGAAACAGCGCGGTCACGGCAAACCAGTCGGCAAGCCCGCCGACCATGGCCGCTTCGGCAAAGGCGTGGAGATAGCCCCAAGCCGGATGCGCCTCGAGAAAGCGACCGGACCACAGGAACAGCGCGGCCATCAGCACGATGAGCCCGGTTGCCGTGCGCCGCATGGTGCGCGCACGGTCTACCGCTATGGGAGGGTCGCCGGAAGGCAGACCCGCTGGCGAGCGGCCCTTCACTCCGCGGGTTCGACCCCCGGCTCTTGCGAGCCGTTCCGCACGATCCCGCGCGTATCATCGCCTTCCTTGTAGGTCAGCATGCGGGTGCGCAGCCACGGGCCAACCCGCTTTTCGAAGCCGTCGGCAAGGCTGAACCCTGCCGGCACGATAAGCAGCGTAAGCATCGTCGACAGGATCAGTCCGCCAATCACCACGGTACCCATCGGCGCGCGCCATGCCCCGTCGCCGCCGCCGAACACGCCCGACAGGGCCGTCGGTACCATACCGGCCGTCATCGCGACCGTCGTCATCACGATCGGCTGTGCACGCTTGTGGCCGGCATCGATGATGGCGTGCAGCTTGCGCGTGCCCTTGTCCATTTCCTCGATGGCGAAGTCGATCAGCAGGATGGAGTTCTTCGATACGATGCCCAGCAACAGCAGGATGCCGATGTAGACCGGCATCGATTGCGGCTGGCCGAACAGCCACACCAGCAGAATGCCGCCGAGCGGAGCCAGAGCGAGACTGGTCATGTTGACCAGCGGGCTCATTAGGCGCTTGTAGAGCAGCACAAGGACGGCAAACACCAGCAGGACACCCGAGGCGATGGCGATTGTCAGGCTGGTCATGAGCTCGGCCTGCCATTCATCCTGACCCACGACGTCGCGATTCACCCCCTGCGGGAGATCCTGCAGGATCGGCAAGGCATCGATCTTCGCCTGTGCTTCGCCCGTCACCACGCCCTGCGCCAGATCGGCGCCGACAAGAACACGCCGGTTCTGGTTGTAACGCTGGATCGTGGTCGGACCCGAACCGAAGGTAATGTCGGCAACGCGGGACAGCGGCACCGACCCGCCGCTGGCGGTCTGGACCGGCAGATTACGGATGGTGGTCAGGTCTTCGCGCGATTGCTCCGGCAGCTTGACCCGGATGGGAATCTGGCGATCGGAGAGCGAGAACTTGGCGGCATTCTGTTCGATCTCGCCCATGGTCGCGATGCGGATCGTCTGGCTCAGCGCGACGGTCGTCACACCGAGTTCCGCGGCAATGTTCTCGCGCGGGGTGATGATCAGTTCGGGGCGGTTGATGTCCGCGCTGATGCGCGGCGCGACCAGCATGTCGATGCCCTTCATCTGTTCGACCAGCTTGGCAGCGGTTTCGTTGAGAAGTTCCGGATCCGACCCTGCAAGCATGACGGTCATATCGCGGCCAGACCCGAACCCACCCGATTGCGAGGCGAACCGGACGCGCGCATCGGCGATCTGCGCAAAGGTCGGGGCCAGGGCACGCTCAAATTGAATGGAGGTACGCTCACGGTCGGGGCGCAGCGTGATATAAATCGTCGCCTGTCCTTCGCGCACGCGTTCAAGCGCCCGGTCGACTTCCTGCTGCTGATAGAGGATCGCGGCGACCTGATCGGCTACCCGTTCGGTCGTCTCGAGAGTGGTCCCCGGGACCATCTCGATTTCGATACGGCTATTGTCATCGTCGATATTCGGCTGGAACTGTGAAGGCACGATGCCGAACAGCAGGATGGTCAGCAGCAGCGCGAAATAGCCGACACCCAGCATCCACACGCGGTGATCGAGGAAGCGGGCACGGAGATATTGCCACACCTGCGCCATGTGATCGCCGAAACGCCGAACAATGAAACCCAGGATTGCGAAGGCGGCCAGTGTGGCCAGCAGTCCGGCAGCGAGGGCCAGCGCCAGCTGGATCACGCCGACAAATTTTGAAAGGATCTCAGCAGGCAGGCTGGCATTGGGGCCAGCGATCATTGCCGAAATGCCAAACCCCTGCAAAAATCCCGAGACCGTCATCGTGACACCAGCGGAAACGGCCAGGGCGAGCAGCACGACCAGCAACAGGGACAGAACGTAGAGCCAGCGATGGCGCGGCCCTTCCAGCCCTTCGCGCGCAGCATACATCTTGCCCCGATCGAGCGACCACCGCAGCACGTTCATATAGCGGTCCATCAAGGGACCTTCACCGTGCGCGGCTTCGCCATGCGCCTTGAGGAAATAGGCCGCGAGCATCGGCGTGATCATACGGGCGACCGCCAGCGACATGAGCACGGCGACGACGACGGTGAAGCCGAAATTCTTGAAGAACTGGCCCGAAATACCGGGCATGGCGCCCACCGGGAAGAAGACCGCAACGATGCAGAAGCTGGTGGCGACCACCGGCAGGCCGATTTCATCGGCAGCATCGATCGATGCCTGATAGGCCGTCTTGCCCATGCGCATGTGTCTGACGATGTTTTCGATCTCGACGATCGCATCGTCCACCAGCACCCCTGCCACCAGGGCCAGGGCGAGAAGGGACAATTGGTTCAGATTGAACCCGAGCAGGTCCATGAACCAGAATGTCGGGATAGCCGACAACGGAATGGCGACGGCGGAAATCGCCGTTGCACGCCAGTCACGCAGGAAGAAGAACACCACTACCACGGCGAGGATGGCGCCCTCGATCATGGCGGCCATGGCGCTTTCGTACTGTTCCTTGGTGTATTTTACCGTGTTGAACAGCGGGATGAACTTCACACCCGGATTTTCGGCTTCGATCTCCTTGATCTTTTCGAGAGCGTCTTCATAGACGGTGACGTCCGAAGCGCCCTTGGCGCGGCTCATCGCGAAATTGACGACTTCCTTGTCCCCGACCTTGCTGATCGACGTCCGTTCGGAATATCCGTCGCGCACCTTGGCGACATCGGCGAGCTTGACGGTGCGGCCGCCACCCAGCTGAATCTGGCGCTGGCTCAGCGCATAGGCGTCTTCACTATTGCCGAGTACGCGAACCGACTGCTTGGTGCCGCCGACTTCGGTCGCGCCACCAGCGGCGTCGATATTGCTTTGCCGCAGCACTCCGTTGATCTGGCTCGCGGTAACACCCAACGCCTGCATCTTAGGCAGGTCGAGGATGACTTCTATCTCGCGATCCACTCCACCGAACCGGCTGACTTCCGCCATGCCTTCGATGCTCAGGAGTTGCTTGGCGACATTATCGTCGATGAACCAGCTCAAGCCTTCGATCGTCATGTCGTCCGCTTCGACGGCATAGATCGCCAGGAAGCCGCCGGAGACTTCCTGTTTGGTTACGCGCGGTTCAATAATCCCGTCAGGCAGGGACCCGCGGATCTGGTCGACCGCGTTCTTAACCTCGGCAACGGCGTCGTTCGGGTCCGTACCGATCTCGAACTCGATAAAAGTATTGGAATTACCCTCGCTCGCCGTCGAATTGATCGAATTGACCCCGTTGATCGAGCGAACGGCGGATTCGACCAGTTGCGTAATCTGGTTTTCGATTTCGGTCGGTGCCGCGCCGGGTTGGGAAATCGATACGCTGACCGCCGGAAATTCGATGTCCGGATTGTTGACCACATCCATGCGGGCAAAGCTGATCAGTCCCGCAAGCAGGAGGGCGGTGAACGCGACCAGCGGAATGACAGGATTGCGGATCGACCAGGCAGAAATGTTCCGGAAGCTCATCTACTTGTCTCCGCTCACTCGGCCTCGGCCGCGCGCGTCTTCACGGTTTCGCCTTCGGTCAGGAACCCACCGGCACGCAGCACGACTTTTTCACTGCCCGTAAGACCGTCGGTAATCACGATGCCCTTCGAAGTAACCGTACCGGTCGTGACCGGACGACGCTCCGCTTTGTTTTCGGCATTGACGATCAGGACGTATGGCCCCTCGCGATCGGACAAGACGGCGCTTTCCGGCAGGATCGGGGCAACGACGGTGCCGCTGGAGATGGTCGCGGTAGCAAATCCACCCGGCCGAAGCCCGGGAGCGTAAGACAGCGCTATGCGCACAGTGCCTTGCCTGTCTTCAGGGCTAATCGTGGGCGAAAGCTGCCAGACCTGCCCGGTATAAAGCTGGTTGGTGCCGACAGGGCGGATCTGCGCCCTCGTTCCGACGGAGATGGAACTGAGAGCATCTTCGTTCAGACGAGCCAGCATTTCCATTTCGCCGCCGCGCGCGATGCGGAACAGGGGGGCAGCCCCTGCGCTGACCGTCTGGCCGGTTTCGACACTGCGCTCCAGGACATAGCCGGAATCGGGTGCGACGATATTGAGGCGGGCGTTGCGGGCGCGCAATTCGCCGAGCTGTGCCTGCGCCACGCGGACGCGGGCGACCGCAGCATCGCGTGTGGCCGTCAGACGATCGACATCTGCCTTCGAAACGAAGCCGCGATCGACCAGCTGGAGCGCACGGTCGAGATTGGCCTGCGCCAGATTTGCATCGGCCTGGGCCACCTGGATATTGGCCGCGGCGCTCTGGACCTGCTGAGATTGTACGGACTGGTCGATGCTCGCGAGCACCTGTCCCTTGCGGACCCAGTCGCCGGCTTCCACCGGAACGGACACGACGCGGCCGCCTTCACCGACAACGCCCACAGGCATTTCGCGGCGCGCAGACAAAGTACCCGTGGCTGTGATTTCGCCATCGACCGTCGTCCGGCCGGGGGTGATCACGGTCACGGTCGGCGCCTGTGCATTTTCGTCACCCGCCGGCGTCGTCGTGCCCGCGCCGCGCAGGACGAAGAACGCCACGATCGCCACGGCAAGAACGAGCAGAGCAGCAATGATGATGATCCGGCGCTTCTTGCGCGCGGACCCTTCGAATTCGGCGGACTCACGGTCGAGTTCGACCGCAATCGGCTCGCCCTTTTCAGCCATCACTCCAGATTCGTAGTTCATCTTTTCCCTGCCCCAGTAGCGCCACGGATATGCGGTGTATTACATGCCTATATCACTTAGCGCAAGATTTTCGCAATCCGGGCGATATACCCGGGTCATGATTAGGGCAATCTAGGGTTCGACCGATGGCATGCATGGCTTGACGAATGTCACCGTCAAACCACAACGTGGAGCAGACACGAAAAGGGCGGAGCGCCTGGTAGCGCCCCGCCCTTCGCAAAATAAGTGTATCGTTCGGCTTAGCGGACGCGTCCGCGCTGAACCATATTGGCGATGCCGAGAAGCACGATTGCGCCCAGCAGCGACATCAGGAGGCCCGGTACGCTGAATTCGGTCAGCGTCGCGCCGATACCGATGAGCGAGCCGATGAAGCCGCCGATGAACGACCCGACGATGCCAACGATGATATTCCAGAAGATGCCCATCGAGGCATCACGGTTCATCACAAGGCTTGCGAGCCAACCGATGATACCGCCGACGATGATTGCGATAATCCAACCCATTACAATTCCTCCTGTTTACCCCGTCAAACCCTTTGGCCCTTCAACGGACCGTCGTGTCATACGGTTCCCTGCGTTGGGTGCAGGAATGCAAGATGAGCGTGTGGGTGGGTGTTTGGTTCCCGCGGAGCGATCCCGGGGAACCGGCCGGGATCAATATTTCAGCTGACGCTCGTAGAGGTCGCGATAATGCTGGATGCGCGTTACCCGCAGGCCCTGCATGCCCGAACGGTCGACCGACCGCTGCCATGACGCGAATTCCTCGAGGCTGAGCGAATAGCGTTCGAGCACCTCATCGATGGTCAGCAGACCGCCGTTCACGGCAGCCACGACCTCCGCCTTGCGGCGCACGACCCAGCGCTTCGTCTTGGGTGAAGGCAAGTCGTCAACGGTCAGCGGCTCCCCGAGGGGGCCGATAACTTGTGCAGGGCGGATGTCCTGGTTTTCGATCATTTGTTCTCTCTATCGCCGTGCACCGCATCGCTTGCGGCATCCGCAGCACTTAACCCGGTGGGTTTGCCATGGCTTAAATCTTCATGGTTAAACGCCGGTTTACTTTCCTCGCCGACCTCGCGGCGAGCTTCGCCGAATGCGTTGAAGCCGCCATCGACCTTGCCCAATTCGTCTCGCAAATCGCGAGTCGCGGCGAGTTTTGCGACCAGATCGGTCCAGCGGAACTGCCGCAAAACCGGAGTTTCACGCTGATCCTGGACCTGCGCCCTGTTGATGTGCCCCTCGAACATGCAAGATGGATAGCGCGCCATGGTAAACGATCCGTGAAACCATGATTGTGGGCCTTACGGGGTCCTACTGGTGGCAGGCGTGCAAGCCGTGTATGGGGCGGCAATGCACGCAACCGAAACCCTATCGCCGGACCAGGCCGCTGCACTGTTCGACCTGCCGCGGCCGGCTTCCGAATGCCGTATCGTCGTCGCCATGTCGGGCGGCGTGGACAGTTCCGTCGTGGCAGCGCTCGCGGCGCGCACCGGAGCCGAAGTCATCGGCATCACGCTGCAGCTTTACGATTATGGCGCGGCAACCGGGCGCAAGGGTGCGTGCTGCGCCGGGGACGACATTCGCGATGCGCGCGCGGTCGCCGAACGCCTCGGTATCGCGCATTATGTGCATGATCACGAAAGCGCCTTTCGCGAAGACGTGGTCGAAACCTTTGCGGACGATTACCTCGCCGGGCGCACGCCGGTGCCCTGCATCAGGTGCAACATGGGGCCCAAATTCACCGATCTGCTCGACATGGCGCGCGAACTGGGGGCGGACTGTCTTGCCACGGGCCATTATGTCCGGCGCGTGATGGGGCCGGCCGGGGCCGAATTGCACCGCGCGGCCGATCCTGCGCGCGACCAGTCCTATTTCCTTTACGCCACGACCGACGACCAGCTCGACTTCCTGCGCTTCCCGCTCGGCGGCATGCCCAAGACCGATGTGCGCGATCTTGCCGAAGGGGCGGGTCTGCGCAACGCAGCCAAGCCCGACAGCCAGGACATCTGCTTCGTTCCGGACGGCGATTACGCCAAGATCGTCAAGAAGATGCGGCCCGAAGGCGCACGTCCGGGCGCGATCGTCCATGCCGCAACGGGCGAAACCCTGGGCGAACACAAGGGCGTCATCCATTACACGGTCGGCCAGCGCCGGGGTCTCGAAATCGGCGGCCAGCCCGAACCCCTTTATGTGGTCGGGATCGATGCCGCCGAAGCGCAGGTGAAGGTCGGCCCCAAGCGCATGCTGGCGGTGGCCGAAGCGCATATCATCGAGACCAATCGTATCGGCCCGCTTCCCGACGTGCCGCTGACGGCCAAGGTCCGCAGTCTCGCCAAGCCGGTGCCGGTCGTGCTCGACGGTTCGCTGGGCGACGGCCAGCCAGTGGCGATACGCTTCGCCCATCCCGAATTCGGCGTGGCCCCGGGCCAGGCGGCGGTGATCTATGCCGGCGACAGGGTCGTCGGTGGCGGCTGGATCGATTCGACCACGCAGGTCGCCGCCTAGTCCTGCCACTCCTGCAACAGGCAGCCATAGCCTTCGCGGTACGTCGCGGTGTCGGACGCGATGAGCGGGATGGACGCCGTTACGCTTTTCGCTTCGGCATCCTCGCTCAGCGAGATCAGTTCCATTCCGTCCAGCTTGTCCTTGGCGCAATCGTCCAGGCTGCGTCCGGCCACGAAGCGGCACGAACAGGCGACCCGCGCGGCATAGGCCGATCCGGTGGCGCCCGTCTTGCGCAGGCCATCGCCCCACGCCAGCCAGGCAGCGCCCAGCAGCGCGGCGACCAGCAGGATCAGCCACAGCCAGCGGCGCGGGTTGCGGGAGTGTGTTTTGGCCGTTGCCAAGCGGGATTCCTTCGTGCGAGTGACGCCGGGCCATGACCCTGCGTTTCGCCCCCCTTATCGCGCTTGCCCTCGCCACCTCAAGCCTCGTCTCCTGCGGCTCGCCGGGTCCGGTCGAAGAACCCCCGTTGAGCGAAGAGGCCCTGGCCGCGGTGAGCAAGGATCCCGGCGCCCCGACCAAGGCCCTCGCCCGCGCGGCGGACGAATTGTTCACGCTGGACGGGCTCGGCGAAACGCGCGCGCTGGTGGTCTACCATGGCGGCAAGCTGGCGCTGGAACGCTACGCCCCGGGCTATGACAAGGATACGCGCTTCGTCAGCTGGTCGATGGCCAAGACCGTCACCGCCGTGATGATCGGCATGCTGGTGGCGGACGGGCAGCTGCGGCTCGATGCCCCCGCCCCGGTCCCGCGCTGGCAGCGCACCGGCGATCCGCGTGCCGAGATTACCCTGCGCCATCTGCTCCAGATGCGCAGCGGCCTCGAACATACCGAAGCCGGCGACCCGCCGTGGGAAAGCGGCGAAGTGCGCATGCTGTTCCTCGACGGGCGCGACGACATGGCCGATTACGCCACCGCCCAGCCGCTGGAGGCGGAACCCGGCGAAAAATTCGAATATTCCTCCAACACCACCGTGATTCTCGCCGCGATCGCGGCCCGCGCCCTGACCGACAGCAAGGATCCCGACGTGCGGCGCAAGGCGGTGGCCGATTATCTCAAGGCGCGATTGTTCGAACCGCTGGGCATGACCAGCGCCGTGCCCGAATTCGACCGTGCGGGGACACTGATCGGCGGCAGCCTGATCCATGCGACTGCGCGCGACTGGGCGAAATTCGGGGAGTTACTGCGCAACAAGGGATCCTATCGCGGCGAGCAGCTCGTCCCGCGCCAGTGGGTGGACGAAATGGTCGAACCCAGCCCGCGCAGCCCGCAATACGGGCTTCAGACCTGGCTCAATCGCCCTCTTCCCGAAGGCGAGGAACACCCGCTCTTTCCCGATCGTGCTCCCCACAGCGCCTTCTCGCTGATCGGTCACATGGGTCAGTATGTCTTCGTCTCGCCGTCGCAGAAACTCACCGTCGTACGGCTCGGCCATTCCAACGCCGAAGAACGCAAGGCCATGCTCCAGCAGCTGGCCGACGTGATCGAACTCTATCCTGCAAGCTAGGGCAGGACGAAACTGCCTTCGACCACGGTGATGCAGGATCCGGACAGGATCGCCCGGTCCCCATCCCGGCGGCAAACGGCATGCCCGCCACGTTTCGATGCCTGGAACGCGGTGAAGCTGTCCCGCCCCAGCCGCTCGGTCCAGAAATAGGTCAGCGCGGCGTGGGCCGACCCGGTGAAGCTGTCTTCATCCACGCCGCCGCCCGGCACGAAGACCCGGCTCACCACATCGGTTTCCAGACCCGGCGCCGTGCAGATGAACTGGTCGTTCCCCAGCGCGGCCAGACCGCGCAGATCGGGGTCCAGCGCACGCACCTGTTCCTCGTTTTCGAACAGATAGATGCCGTACCGATCGGGACTTAGCCAGACGTCTTGCGGCTGCGCCCGCAACAGGTCCACCGCCTGCGCCCAGGCGTCCGGCTCGGTCGGGATCAACGGCAGTGCCAACTCATATCCGGCAGCCCCGCGGGTTACCGCGAGCAGCCCAGCCCGGCGCGTACGGAACGTCACTTTATCGCCGCCATCGCGCATCAGCAGCGCATGTCCGCTGGCAAGCGTCGCATGGCCGCACAGGCGCACTTCTTCCGTCGGGGTGAACCAGCGCAGTTCCCAGTCAGCCTCGCCGCTCGCATCGCGCACGACGAATGCGGTCTCGGCGAAATTGTTCTCTTCGGCGATGGCCAGCAGTGTCGCATCGTCCAGCCAGCGCTCCAGCGGCATCACCGCGGCCTGATTACCCGTAAAGGGGCGCTCGGCAAAGGCATCGACATGGAAATAGGGCAGCTTCAAACTCACGCATCTTTCTCCAGCTTGGCGAATTCATCATCCTCGACCAGCGGATTGCCTGGCTCGTCCACATGGCCTTCCGGGTCGATATGGATGAGCAGTTCCATGCCCGGAAACTGTCCGCACAAATCCTCTTCGACCCGTTCGATGATCGCGTGCGCCTGCTCGATCGTCATTGCCGGCGGCAGGTCGACATGGAACTGGACGAAATCGCGGTTGCCGCTGGTCCGTGTACGCAGGTCGTGCAGGTTGGAAAGCTCGGGATGTCTGGCCGCCGCCTCGACGAAGGCGATCCGGCGCGATTCGGGCCATTCGCGGTCCATCAGCGCATCCACCGCCTCGCTCGCGCCGCGCCACGCCCCGAAGGCGAGCCAGGCGGCAATGGCGAGGCCGAACAGCGGATCGGCCAGGCCCAGGCCCGCATACTGATCCAGCATCAGGGCTGCGATCACCGACAGGTTCAGCAGCAGGTCGGACTTGTAATGCAGATGATCGGTCTGGATCGCCAGGCTGCGCGTCCGGCTCATCACGTAACGCTGCCAGCCGAGCAGGGCCAGGGTAAGCGCAATGGCAATCACCGATACGGCGATACCGTCCCCTGCAGCAGCGGTCTGGTGCTGCCCGGCAAGCTGCATGATGGCGCGCACCGCGATCCCGAATGCGGAAAGCGCAATCAGCATGACCTGGAAGATCGCCGCCAGCGCCTCCGCCTTGCCATGACCGAACCGATGGTCCTCGTCGGCGGGCATGGAGGCGACCCATACGCCGGTCAGCGTGGCGAGGCTGGCGATCAGGTCGAGTGCCGAATCGGCCAGACTGCCGAGCATGGCCGTCGATCCGGTGCGCCAGCTGGCCCAGGTCTTCAGCGCAACCAGTATCACCGCCACGGTGATGGACGCCATCGCCGCGGAACGGGCGAGTTTGGCGGTGGGCGCCGTCATGGATAAAGCAACGTATTGGACCATGCTTCTTCCGCGCTATCGCGCGAGAACAGGCGCCGGTCGTGAAGGCGGAATTCGCGATCCTGCCAGAATTCCATCCGGCGTGGACTGAGCCGGAAGCCCGTCCAGTGTTGCGGGCGCGGCAAATTACCTTCGGGATAATGTTCTTCCAGAGCGGCCACCCGGTCGAGGTAGACCTGGCGATCCGGCAGCGGGCGGGACTGGTCGCTGGCGGCGGAACCGATTTGCGAGACCCGGGCGCGCGAATGGAAATAGGCGTCGGCCATCTCCGCGCTGACTTCCTCCAGCGGGCCTTCTATCCGGATCTGCCTGCGCAGGCTTTTCCAGTGAAACAGCAGGGCCGCGCGCATATTGGCGCGGATCTGCTCACCCTTGCGGCTTTCGGCATTGGTATAGAATACGAAGCCGTCGCTGCCATGATCTTTCAGCAGCACCATGCGCACGGACGGGAATCCGTCGGGCGATGCGGTGGCCAGCGCCATGGCATTGGAATCGTTGGGCTCGCTTTCCTTTGCCTCGGCAAACCACACTTCGAACAGCATGAACGGGTCGCTCTGCGGAATGGCGCTGGTGTCGTTCTGCATCGGACGTTTCCTACACTGGGAAGAAGTTGGAACTGGGTTCAGGAGCAAAATTCACCGGAGCCCGTTTTTGCCCGACAGGGCCTATATACAGGAAATAGCCATCGACCATGGGATGTTCTCTATCGCCAATATCTTTTGCAGGAAACCACGCGCGCTTGCATGCGCATGGCGTAGCAATTAGCTAACACACCATGGCCGATCCCTACTCCACACTTGGCATAGCGCGTAACGCGTCCGAAAAAGACATCAAGAGCGCCTATCGCACGCTCGCCAAGGAACTGCATCCCGACCGCAACAAGGATAATCCCAATGCGGCCGAACGCTTCAGCCAGGTGACCAACGCCTATGATCTGCTGTCCGACAAGGACAAGCGCGCGCAATTCGATCGCGGCGAAATCGATGGCGATGGCAACCCGGCCAATCCCTTTGCGGGAATGGGCGGCAGTGGCGGATTTCGCCCCAATGGCGGTCAGCGCGGATACCGGACGGAAGATTTCCAGGGGTTCGGCGGTGAAGAAGTCGATCTGGGCGACATCTTCGAAGGCCTGTTCGGCGGGCGCGGACCGCGCGGCGGCGCAGGTGGACCATTCGGCGGCGCCCAGCAGCAGCGCCGTCAGCCACCCCAGAAGGGCGCGGATATCGGCTACAAGCTGCGTGTCCCCTTTACCGATGCAGCGACGCTGAAGGATCAGCGCATTACGCTGGCAGACGGCAAGACGATCGATCTCAAGCTGCCCAAGGGTGTCGAAGACGGCACGCAGATGCGCCTCAAGGGCAAGGGTCAGCAGGGTCCCGGCGGCGCGGGCGATGGCCTCGTCACCATCGCGATCGACCGGCACAAGGTATATCGGCGCGACGGCGACGATGTGCGGCTCGATCTGCCGATCACGCTCGACGAGGCAGTGAACGGCGGCAAGGTCCGGGTGCCCACGGTCGATGGCCCGGTCATGATGACCATCAAGGCCGGTACCGACAGCGGCACCGTGCTGCGCCTGAAGGGCAAGGGCTTTACCCGCAAGAACGGAAGCCGGGGCGATCAGCTCGTGACTCTCGAAATCCACCTTCCCGCCGATCTCGCGGAACTTGCCAAGCGGCTCGATGGGTGGAAGGACGATGGGGATCCGCGCAGCAAGCTCGGGATTTAGTTTTTGTCGCAGCAGGACTTGGTAGAAGATCAGGACCGCGAGGTTCGTTCGCTGTCGCCCGAACAGCGGCGCAAGGACGCACGCCACCTGCGCGATCGTCTGGAAGATCAGGTCGGGCCCGGCACGCGCGCATGGGAAGTGGCAAAGCGTACGCTCGTCGGCACCTATAATGACGGGTTCATCCACGCAGGCAACCTCGCCTACCTCTCGATGCTCGCCATTTTCCCCTTCTTCATCCTGGGGGCGGCGGTCTTTTCGGCCTTCGGTGAAGAAGCCGAACGCGCGGCGACGATCAATGCCGTCCTCAGCGCCATGCCGCCCGTGGTCGGCAATGTCATCGAACCCGTCGCCCGCGACGCGATCGAAGCGCGCAGCGGCTGGCTTTTATGGGTCGGCGGGCTGGTCGGCCTGTGGACGGTGGGCAGCCTGATCGAGACGATCCGCGATATTCTGCGCCGTGCCTATGGCACCCATGCCGAACATGCCTTCTGGAAATATCGCCTGCTTTCTTCGGGTGTGATTCTCGGCGCGGTATTCCTGCTGATGCTCAGCCTCATCGCGCAATTCCTCATCGGTACCGCGCAGGAAGTGATCGAAGCCTATTTCCCGCAGCTCGTTGATCGTGTGTCGGACCTGCGCCTGTCGCGCATCGTTCCGGCGCTCGGGCTGTTCGGCTCGCTTTACCTCATCTTCTATTCGCTCACGCCATCGAAATACCGGCGCAAGCGCTATCCCAAATGGCCCGGCGTCCTGCTCACCACTTTGTGGTGGATCGCCGTGACTACCTTGATGCCCGCGGTGCTGCGCAACTTCTTCTCCTACGACCTGACCTATGGCGGGCTTGCAGGGGTAATGATTGCGCTGTTCTTTTTCTGGCTTGTCGGGCTGGGTGTGGTTATCGGCGCCGAACTGAACGCCGCCTTGGCCGAAACGCCCGAGGAAGAAATGAACTTTATCGGGCGGGAAGACGAACGCCGCCGGGCTTCTCTGGCCCGTGAAATGCAAGAAGAGGAGCACGCCGAATGAGCGGGTTGATGACAGGAAAGCGTGGGCTGATCATGGGATTGGCCAATGACAAATCGCTGGCCTGGGGAATAGCGAAGCAATTGCGCGAACACGGCGCCGAACTGGCGTTTTCCTATCAGGGTGACGCGTTGAAGAAGCGCGTGGGCCCCCTTGCCGAACAGCTCGGCAGCGATTTCCTCATCGAATGCGACGTGTCGGACATGGCCGCGCTCGACACGGCGTTCGACACGCTCAGATCGCGCTGGGACACGATCGACTTCGTCGTTCATGCCATCGGTTTTTCGGACAAGAGCGAACTGCGCGGGAAATATGTCGACACGAGTCTCGACAACTTCCTGATGACGATGAACATTTCGGCCTATTCGCTCGTCGCGGTCGCGCAGCGGGCTGCGGCCATGATGCCCGATGGCGGCTCGATCCTTACCCTGACCTATTACGGCGCGGAAAAGGTCATCCCGCATTACAACGTCATGGGTGTGGCCAAGGCCGCCCTGGAAACCTCGGTGAAATATCTCGCCAACGACCTGGGTCCGCAGAACATCCGCGTCAACGCGATCAGCGCCGGGCCGATCAAGACGCTGGCCGCCAGCGGCATCGGCGACTTCCGCTACATCCTCAAGTGGAACGAGCTCAACTCGCCGCTGCGCCGCAATGTCACGATCGACGATGTCGGCGGATCCGGCCTCTACTTCCTGTCCGATCTTTCCTCGGGCGTCACCGGCGAAACCCATCACGTCGATGCCGGCTACCATGTCGTCGGCATGAAGCAGGAAGACGCGCCCGACATCGGGCTTGTCTGATATTTTCGTTCATCGTATGTTCTGCCTCGACTCGGAGGAGGACGTGCGATGCTCGAAGGTGGATGCCAGTGCGGTGAAGTACGATATCGGGTGTCGGGCGATCCGGCGCATCATGCGCTGTGTCATTGCCGGGATTGTCGCGCCTCATCCGGTGCTCCGGCAACAGCCTGGATGGCCTTTCCTGCCGAAAACTTCAATGTAATCAAGGGAAAAGCAGTTTCCTACAACTCCTCCGGCGCCTCCTGGCGGCACTTCTGCGGCCAATGCGGCACCGGTATGTATTTCATCAACGAACAGATGCTGCCGGGTATCGTGGACATCCAGTCCGCTACCCTCGATGACGCGCAGGCTCATTCCCCGGCCGCGCAGATCCAGACGGCCGAACGCCTCGATTACATGTCCGATCTCGCAGCCATGCCCCAGTTCGAACGGTACCCGGGCCCGTAAATCCCGCGATCAGGCCACGTCAGGCCATATCCCGCGCGTGTCATAGATAATCCTGCCCTGCCGTTCCTCGGCGGGTATCACCTTGAACACGTCGTGGTCGACCAGAGCAATGAGTACACCGCACTCCTCGAGCGCGGTGTCGATATCGACCAGTTCCGCGTCCGTACCGGCAAATTCCTGCGGTAGTTCGCCTGCATAAGGTTCCACAATGCACACCCTGTCCCCATATTCGCGTGCAAGGGATGCCGCCACATAACGCGCCGGGCTTTCGCGGAAATCATCGATGTTCGCCTTGAAGGCGAGGCCCAGGCAGGCAATTTTCTCACTCGGATTGGCTTCGGCCAGTGCTCTTGCACGGGCAAGCACGTGATGCATCTTCAGGTCGTTCGTTTCGCGAGCCTGGCGAATAATCCGCGCTTCCTCGGGCGCGCCGTGAACGATGAACCACGGATCCACGGCGATGCAATGACCACCCACACCTGGTCCGGGCGTAAGAATATTAACTCGCGGATGCCGATTGGCGAGACGTATCACCTCCCAAACATCGAGCCCCTGCCGGTCGGCGATCATGGAAAGCTCGTTAGCGAAGGCGATATTGACGTCGCGAAAGGCATTTTCGACCAGCTTGGTCATTTCGGCTGAGCGCGCATCCGTCGTGACGCATTCGCCTTTCACGAACCGTTTGTAGAAGGCGAGCGCCTTCCGTGCGCAGCGAGGCGTAATTCCTCCGATCGACCGGTCGTTATGCGTAAGTTCTTCGAGAATTTTGCCCGGCAGCACCCGTTCTGGACAATAGGCGATGCTGATGTCGGGGCGACCTTCTGCTATTCCCGGCATGACCAGGTCGGGGCGCACTGCGGCGATCGCATCGCGCACCGCTTCGGTCGTGCCGACGGGCGACGTCGATTCGAGAATAACCGTGTCACCCTGCTTAAGAACTTCGGCGACCTTTCTCGCCGCCGCCATAACGTAACTTGTATCAGGCGTGTGGTTGCCGTCCTTCGCAAAAGGGGTGGGCACCGCAATGACGAACACGTCGGCAGATGCCACTTCGGTCGATGCCTTGAGCAGGCCACGCTGGACAACGGCCTGTACCAGACCATCCAAATCGACTTCCTCGATGTGAATTTCGCCCCGATTGATCGTATCGACGACTCCTTGCGCCACGTCGACACCATGCACCGGACAACCAGCACGCGCGATGACCGCAGCAGTAGGCAGGCCAATATATCCCAGCCCGATCACACAGACGTCCGGCTTCATGTCACCACGCATGGTATTTCAATCCCTGAATTTTTCCGAGCATGCCTAGCGTCGGGTGGTAAATTTAACAGTAACGGCTATTTCCGTGGCACCAGAAGGTCGATGATCCTTCCTGCCGAGTGCCCATCGCCAAAAGGATTATGTGCACGGGCCATGGCGGAATAAGCCGCGTCGTCGTCAAGCAGCCGTTCGGTCTCGTAGACAATCTTATCTGCATCTGTGCCCACCAACCTGGCCGTTCCGGCTTCCACGCCTTCGGGCCGTTCGGTGGTTTCGCGCATGACCAGCACCGGCTTCCCCAACGCAGGCGCTTCTTCCTGGACACCCCCGCTGTCGGTAAGCATCAGATGGCTGATATCGAGCAAACGCGCAAAATGCGGATAGTCGAGCGGATCGATCAGGGCGACATTGTCGAGCCCACTGAGCTCATCGTTCATAACTGCCCGGACGTTCGGATTGAGATGCACGGGAAAGATGACCGCCACATCGGGTCGCGCGGCAATCCGTGCAACAGCTCGAGCTATGCTCCTCATCCCGTCACCGAAATTCTCGCGGCGATGGCTCGTTACGCCGATGATGCGTTTGCCGGCGAAGCGGGATTCCAGCGAAGCAAGACCGGAGGCGATTTCCGGGTGCGCCTGGGCATGTTTTGTGACCCAATGCAGAGCGTCTATGACCGTATTTCCGGTCACATGCACGTTCTTCGGGTCGACGCTCTCACGCAATAAGGCTGCTTGCGCTGTCTCTGTCGGCGCACAATGGAGTGTGGCGAAGGTTCCGACTGCGCGTCGGTTAACCTCCTCTGGCCATGGCTGGTAGATATCGCCACTGCGCAGGCCTGCCTCGACATGGCAAACCGGGATCTTGCGGTAGTAGGCGGCAAGTGCCCCCGCCAAGACCGTGGTCGTGTCGCCCTGCACCACCACCCAATCAGGCTGTTCGTTATCAAGCACTTTGCCGATTTCGAGCAGAGCACGTGCGGTCAGCGCATCGAGGGTCTGGCCCGGCTGCATCAAATCGAGATCGTGGTCAGGGATGACACCGGTGATATCCAGCACCTGGTCCAGCATTTCGCGATGCTGAGCGGAAATGCAGACGCGGCTTTCGAATCGCGCATCGTCGGCCAAGGCGTGAATCACGGGAAACAGTTTGATCGCTTCGGGTCGAGTGCCGAAGACGGTGAGGATTTTCTGGCGCGCGGTCATGCGCGCATGCCTACCCGCAAAAGGTTAAATGGCGATAGAAATTACAGCGGGTCTTCTTCACTGCTGCTTGGCTGGGGTAGCGCGGAGGCGTCCGGCGTTTCGGCGGCACGTTCGCGTTCGAGGCGTTCCATGTATTCACGCTCGATCATTTCTACTCGTTCCTGCTCGGAGGCGGCGTCTTCATCGATCGTCGAAAGACGCTTGGCACGTTCTGCCGCGATGATTTCACCGAAGCGCACACCGGCGCTGTTCGCCTTGTCGGCATAAGCAGCGTCGATCATCTGCTGCGTACAACCGGTGAAGCCGCCGGCGCCCGTTGGCGAACAGGACATGATTCCAAACGCACCGGCCATTTCGAAGCTCTCTACGCGTTCGGCCCAGGCTTTGTTATCGGGGCTGTCCGAAAAGCGGAGATTTTCAGGAATGCGGTACCGCTCGCTCTCAGCCTTGCGCGCGCAGACGACGATCTGATCAGCCGTGCTCTGCGGACATTCATCATCGCCATAGACGATGACCATATTGTAATTGTCATCCGATGCTTCCGGTACCTGCTCCTGTGCAGCTAGGGGGAAAGCAAGCGCAAGGCTGGCTATGGCAATCAGGGGCTTCGACATGGTCGTCCTCTCGGCGAATAGGTACGCAGAGCTTAGCGCTCTGCGGGGTGAACTGTCTATGAAGCGCGCGCCGGGCCCTGCCGGTTCCCGTTATACGCGTTCGGAGATACGGATTGCAGTCCGGCACCCCAATCGAATCAGCCCGGACAGCAGCGGATAGGCTGGAGCACGTTCAGCGCCGGCGGCTAGTGCGGCATCACGATGTTCACGCTCGTCATCGCGAAATTGCTCGATCATTCCCGCGAGTTCGGGATCCTCGCCGGTCTCGTGGAGGCGGTCGAGTTGCTTCGAATAATGATCGTCGATTTCGGTTTCGATTGCCGCGGTACAGGCCATGGCCGCTTCCGGTCCGATCAGGGCGGTAACTGCGCCCAAGGCAAACCCTGCCGTGTCCCAGAAGGGCTGAAGCACCGTCGGGCGGACACCGCGTTCGGCCATGAGCGCATCGAACTTCGCCCGGTGACCAGCCTCCTGTTCGGCCATTCCTGCGATTTCAGCAGAGTGCGGGCCACGATCACCCATGACCGCCAATTGTCCCGCGTAAATGCGGGTGGCGCCAAATTCGCCTGCCTGATCGACGCGAATCATACGTTCGATATGGTCGGGAACTGCTGTCATACACGTCGGTCCTTGCCGAGCAGCGCCAGAATGGAGAGCCCCGCCACAGTCGAGATGAGGAAATTATATCCCGCCAGGCTGATGCCGAAGAGGGTCCACGCAGGCTCGTCACATCGGACCAGCGGCGTGTTCATGATGTCGTCTAGCGCGTTGCCTGTGCCGCCCCCCGTCACCACCGCACAGGATGTCACACCCTGCCACCAGCCATATTCGACGCCCGCATGAAACAGCCCGATCCCGCCCGAAATCAGAATGGCCAAAGCGGCAAGACCGGTCCACGAACGAACTGGGGCAATGGCATAAGCCATCAAAGCAAGCGCCACGGCGGCGAAATGCGGCCAGCGCTGCCACCAGCACATCTCGCAAGGATATAGCCCGAAACCATATTGCGACAGATAGGCGCCGCCCAGCAGCAAGGCTGGAACGGCGAGTGCCAGGACGCGGGCGAGACGAACGTGCTGCGAAAGGCTCATGGAGCCGCGGTGTACCTTATTTGGCGCGGGCGGCAATGCTCTTGGGGCTGGTACGGCGCAGTGTTTCCAGTGCGTAATGCAGCTGGAAATCCTCGATACCCTTTTCCTTCAGCTCTTCAGCGGTCTGTTGGAAACGCGGGTCTTCGCGCATGTCCTTTTCAATCGCTTCGTCGGCAAGACCGATTTCGTTGACCAGGTGCCCGCGCAGGTCCGATTCGCGCATCTGGAAACGAGCGCGCTTTGCCAGATCGGGATCGGACAGCTGCGGCACAGCGATATCGGGCGTGATCCCGCCTTCCTGAACCGAGTGGCCCGAGGGAGTGTAATAGCGCGCGGTCGTCAGCTTGAGCGCGGCATCATTGCCGAGCGGCAGCAACGACTGGACGCTGCCCTTGCCGAAGCTGCGTTGCCCCATGACGACGGCCCGGCGATGATCCTGCAGCGCCCCGGCGACGATTTCGGAGGCCGAAGCCGAACCGGCATCGATCAGCACGACGATGGGCAGACCCTCGGCGATATCGCCGCGGAAGACCGTTTCCGCATCGTAGGAAATGTTTTCGCCCCGCGCCCGGCCGCGCTGGGAGACGATACGGCCGTCACTGAGGAAGAGGTCGGATAGCGCGACCGCCTCATCCAGCGAACCGCCTGGATTGGAGCGCAGGTCGAGCACCAGGCCGTTCAGGCGGCCCGTAGCGTTCTTCTGAAGGTCTTCCCATGCGCCGAACACATCGCTGCCCACATCGCGCGAAAATTCATTGACCATGATGTGGCCGATATTGCCATCCTCAAGCTCCCAGGTGACCGGCTCGAGCTCGATCACGCCGCGAGTCACCGACACATCGAAAGGTTCATCCCGACCGGGCCGGAATATCGTCAGCTGGATCGATGAACCTTCGGGACCGCGCATCTGCGCCACCGCCTCATCGAGCGACTGGCCAACGATGAACTTGCCATCGAGATGAGTGATGTAGTCGCCCGCCTTGAGACCGGCCTTGTCGGCGGGGCTGCCGCGGAACGGCGAGATGATCTTCACGGCACCATCGTCCTCGACAACGGAAAGTCCGAGGCCGGAATAATTACCGTCGATCATTGTTTCGAGGCGCTGGAGATCGCTGCCGTCGAGATAGCCGGAGTGCGGATCGAGTGAGGACAGCATGCCATCGATCATGCCGCGAATGAGTACGTCGTCTTCGACCGGCTCCACATAACTGGCCTTGATGCGCTGATACACCGCCAGAACCTTGGCGAATTCGGGACCGGCACGGCCATCGACCTGCGCAAGGCTGGCGGTAGTCGCAGGGATTAACGCCACGGCGGTCACGAGGGCGGCCGAACGGGCCAGGGCGGCGAATTTCATTGGCGGAACAACTCCTTTGCGCGCGCAATCTATAGTCTGTCTGCGCTGAATGCCAGATGAGCAGTGCTACCAACCCGGCATGGAGCGATTTAACGCCCGCGCGTCACCGCAAATGGTCGAGCGGGTTCACCGGTTCCCCATCCTGCCTGAGCTCAAGGGTGACCTCGCCCGGCGCTGCCGGTGCAAGGCCGAGCGGCGACCCTGCACCCACATTTTGCCCCACATCGACATCGAGCGTCCCGAGACCCGTCACGAGGCTGATCCACCCATTTGCATGCTCGACAATCACGATCCTACCGAATCCCCGATAAGGGCCGGCAAACGCAATCCTGCCCGCGCCCGGGGCGACGATCAGCGCGCGTGGGCGCGCCGACAATACAATCCCCGCCTGCCGTTGTCCGCTGGTCGCTGCCTCTCCGAAACCGGCCGCGATCTTGCCCGCGACCGGCAATTGGTACTGCGTGGGCGGTTCAGTGGCGCTTGGCCGCGGCGACGGGGCAGAAGAAACGCGCGCCATCCGTGGATCGGCGGGCCGCGGCAATGGCCCCGGCAAAGCAGCAAGCTGCGTGCGGAGCGATCCGGCCACTTCGAGCCGCCCTACGAGTTGATCGAGATCGATCGCCTGTTCCGCCAGGACCAGGGCCCGCTGCGCTTCACGATCGGCACCGCCGGCAGCGCGTCTTGCCTTCAGGCGTTCGCTTTCCGCCAAGGCCGTGAGTTGCTTGCGGCGCTGGATCAGGGCGGCTTCGCTGTCGCGCCGATCGGCCACTGCCTGGCGTGCTTCGGCCTGAAGCAATTTGGCTCTGTCGAGATCTCCCCGCAATGCCGCTGTGCGGTTGCGAATTACAGGTATCGTGCTGTCGAGCACGGCGCGCGTATAGACGAGGTCGCGCAATGAACCGGATTGGAGCGCGGATAACGCCAACGGGCGGCGCGACATCGACTGGAGCGCCCCGGTCAGGCGAACGAGCGGAGCCCGCCGCGCCGACAGGCGCCGATCCAGCAGTCGCCTTTCGCGATCGGTAAGCGCCAGACGGGCTTCGGCAGCAGCAATCGATGCCTCTGCCTGCTGCACCCTCGCCGCCAGAGCAGCCGCATCAGCGCGGGCCTTGGCCGAAGTCTCGCGCGAACTGGCCGCCTCGCGTTCCAGCCTTTCGCTGCGCGCGCGGGCGTTGCGCTGCTGCTGGCGCGCAGCATCGAGCGCCGCGCGCGCTTCATCCGCGCTGTCGAACCGAGAGGGTGCCTGCGCAATCGCAGGCAGGCCCAGCAGGCCTGCGACGGAAAATGCGGCAATGACGGCGAAGCGGCACCTCATGTCGCCCGTCCTGCCCGATCAACCGCTGCGATGATAGGGGTGACCGGCAATGATGGTCGTAGCGCGATAGAGTTGCTCCGCCAGCATGGCGCGAGCAAGCAGATGCGGCCAGGTCGCCTTGCCGAAGGCGAGCAGCAACTCGGCCTGGCTGCGCTCGTCTTCGGAATGCCCGTCGGCGGCGCCCAGTATGAAGCGGCATTCGCGCATACCGTCGTCCCGCCAGCGTCCGAGAATGTCCGCCAGATCTTCGGACGGTAGATCTTTCCCGCGCTCATCGAGCAGTACGGTCTTGTACGGCGTTTGCGGCTCGGGAATGCGGCCCCCGGTTTCGGGCAGTTCGGTGAATTTGACCGGCCATGTCAGCCGCTTCTCATAGCGCGCGACAAGTTCTGCCTCGGGCGAGCGCGCAATTTTCCCGCGGGCGATGACGTGAAGCAGAATGATCAACGCTCCCGAAATGGTGGCAGACTCGGCCCATTCGATCCCGGCAATGCCAGGCACCGCCCCCCGTGGAGCTATCTTTAATGAGGGTACTTGGTCCCGGTCTCTATCTCGAAAACGGGACGGTGATTATGCCATCCCGGCGACGGGCGGCGCATCACCGAATGCCCACATACGCTCCAGATTGTAGAAGCTGCGAACCTCCGGGCGGAAGATGTGGACGACGACATCGCCTGCATCGATCAGCACCCAGTCTGCAGCTGGCAGCCCTTCGAGCTTAACCGGGCCAAAGCCTTCCTGCTTCACCTTTTCGGCAAGCTTCTGAGCCATCGCGGCGACCTGACGGGTCGAGCGGCCCGATGCGATCACCATGTGATCGGCAATTGAGCTTTTCCCTTCGAGATCGATGGTCACGACTTCCTGAGCCTGATCATCATCGAGCTGTTCAAGCACAAGCTTGAGCAGCGGATCGGATTTTGCATCAGCCAAGGCAATCACCTTTGCCGAAGCAGTCCCGGAAGAAGCCGGGCTGGTTTGCGCCTGAGTCATAGGCGAATATGTTACTCCTGATTTGAGAGGCTTGGGCCATGAAGGATACAACGCGCATCATGGCGCGGTGGTTTCCTCCCCGGACGGTATCCTTCGATGCGTCAGCTGGTCCCTCGGAGACGGCCCGGCATAGCGTAAAGCCCAATCGGGATCAGCACGGCGGATGGCCGTGGCCGATCTTTCATCGGGATCGAAACGCAATGTCACCAGTGCCGGTGCGCTCCATTCGCCCCTATTCACAAAGCTGGGAAGAGGTACGGAAAAGAGCCTCAGCCAGGCCATCGCGGGGCTCGCGATAGCAGCGGCATCATAGCCGGGCCTGGCGATAACCGCAATCGGCATCGTGCGTGCAATGCCGCGCCAGTCACGCCAGCGATGGAACTGCGCCAGATTGTCCGAGCCCATGAGCCAGACGAACTCCCGTTTCGGGTATCGCCGCGTGAGGGCTCGCAATGTGTCCGCGGTGTACCGCGTGCCCAGTTCGCGTTCGATCGCCGTCACACGGATACGCGCCCGTTTCGCTTGCGCCATCGCCGAGCGAACACGGGTGGCGAGCAGCGCCATCCCTTCTGCCGGTTTGAGCGGATTGCCGGGGGATACCAGCCACCAGATCTCATCGAGCCGCAGCGAGCGCAGCGCGAACAGCGAAATACGACGATGGGCGCCATGTGCCGGATTGAAGCTGCCACCCAGCAGGCCGATCCGTTTGCTGATGCCGGTCAAACCGGGAGCCTGTCTCGTTCAGGAAACACATGCGAACGAATAACAGCCGTACTCCCGACGAATCGATGGGGCGCAAAAAGCAAAGGCATGGGGTTTAGTTCCCGCACTTGTTCGAAAATTTGCGCGCGGAGAAACGACTCGTCCCGTTCAGGGTTCAACTCGTGGATTCTTCGGGAACCTCGATTCGATTTCATTAACATCTTTCGCTAGCGACACGCCCGGGACGTTAAAGACCATAAGGGACGGGTCGTTTTGAGCAAACCATTTGCCACCACTGGCTGGGGGAACCGTGTGCGCGGCTGGTTCCCGGACCGCGAATTTTTCATGCGGTCGGAAGGCCAGGTCCGCTTCATCACCATATCGTCGAGATTGCAGATGACGGCGGCCGCTATTGCGCTGGCCGTCTTCGTTATCTGGATGACATCGATGGCCGTTGCGGGCTGGACCCAATATCGCGCCACCGCCGACCGTCTGTCATTGCTGGACCGCGAAGCGAAGGTGGCAACTGCCACCGAGCGCGTGGACGCCTATCGCAACGACATCGACGCCGTCGCCAGCGACCTCGTAAAACGGCAGGAATTCATCGAGGACATGGTCGCATCGCTGCCTGAGGACGTGAAAGCGGTACAGAACGTCAGCGATTCGTCGGGTGAAGCGGCGGCTATGGTGGACAAGGTCAGCGTATCCATTCCCGAAGCCGGACGGCTGGCGCGGATCGAAGCGCGTCAGCTAGCTTTCGTCGAAGGCCTTACGCGTTATGCCGACTGGCGTTCACAGCGCGCCGCAGCTGCGCTCAAGAAACTGGGCCTCAATCCCGATTCGATGATCCGTAATGCCGATCGCGGCGCGATGGGTGGTCCGCTCGAGAAATTGACGACCGGTGCCGGCGATACCATCGATCCGCGCTTCGAACGTCTCGGTCTTTCGATTGCCCGTATGGATGCGCTCGAGCGCGGCCTTGACGGCGTACCGCAGGTCGCCCCGGCCAATGTCCAGATGGTAACATCGAGCTACGGCTATCGCCGCGACCCGTTCACCGGCGTCGCCGCCATGCACAAGGGTCTCGATTTCCGCGGGCCGACAGGCACGCCGATCTACGCCGCATCCGATGGCCGTATCAGCTTTGTCGGTCGCAAGTCGGGCTATGGCAATGTGGTGGAAATCAGCCACGGTAACGGGCTGATGACCCGTTACGCCCATATGTCGAAATTCAACGCGAAGGTCGGTCAGACGGTCGAAGCCGGGCAGACGATCGGTGCGATCGGGTCTACCGGCCGCTCCACCGGCCCGCATCTGCACTTCGAGGTGCGAATCAACAACCGTGCGGTCAATCCGCGCACCTTTCTGGAGACAGCCCCCCATGTTCTCGAAGAAATCCGACGAACTTCCCAGCTCGACTCCGCCAGCTAATCCGGGAAGAGATCGTATGGCCAGCAAGAGCAATTCCACCTTCTCCGTCCTCGGGTCCGATCTGACGATCACCGGCGACATACAGGCATCGGCCGATCTGCATATCGATGGTTCGGTCGAAGGCGACATCGCCTGTTCCTCTCTGGTGCAGGGCGAAACCAGCACCGTTAAAGGCGCGATCAAGGCCGAGTCCGCCCGGCTGGCTGGCACTGTCGAGGGATCGATCACCGCACGCGAACTGGTAATCCTGAAATCCGCGCGGATCATGGGCGACGTTTTCTACGACGCGCTGACCATCGAACAGGGAGCTCAGGTCGAAGGCCGGTTCGCCCACCGCGATACGAAAGCCAAGGCGTCCGCAACCCCGCAAGGTGGCACAAAGCCCGAGCTCACCGTCGCCGGCTGAGACCTTATTTCCAGAAAACAGAAAGGCCGCCCGCGCAGATGCGTGGGGCGGCCTTTTCTTATTCGACTGCAGACACGCGTCAGTTTAGGACTTCGGCCCGTAACGCCTTGCGATCGAGCTTGCCGATCATCGTCTTGGGCAGTTCATCCCGTATCACAACTTCGGCAACGCGTTCATGTTTGCCGACACGCGCATTGAGCCATTCACGCAGCTGTGGTCCGCTCGCCACATCCCCGTTTTCGAGCGTGACATAGGCCACGGGTACTTCGCCGCGATAGCCATCGGGCCGCCCGATCACGAGCGCTTCCTTGACGGCTTCATGTTCGAGCAGGACGTCTTCGACCTGGCTGGGAAACACCTTGAATCCGCCCACGGCGATCATGTCCTTGATGCGATCGACGATTTCCAGAAAGCCGTCTTCATCCAGCGTGGCAACATCGCCGGTGCGCAGCCAGCTTTTGCCGTGGTGTTCGACGAATACGTCCTTTGCCGCTTCGGGCCTGTTCCAATAGCCCTGCATCACCTGCGGACCGTGGATCGCCAGTTCGCCCGGCTCTCCATCGGGTGCGATGACTGTGGGATCTTCCTTGTCGAGCAGGAGGACTTCGGTGCCCATCACGACCTGTCCGATCGTGCCCGGCTTGCGCATGCCTTCGTAAGGATTGGCCGAAACGACACCGGAGCTTTCGGTCAGGCCATATCCTTCGACCAGCCGCACGCCGGTGGCCGCTTCGAATTTCTCGCGCAATGGCCCGGGCAGCGGTGCGCCGCCCGATATGCAGACCTTGAGCGTCGAGAGATCCGTCTTGGCCAGATCGGGATGATCGACCAGTGCCTGGAACATGGTCGGCACGCCCGGAAACCCGGTCGCGCCGTATTTTTCGATGGTTTCGAGGACCTGTCTGGTTTCGAAGCGCGGGACCATGGCGATCGACGCGCCGGTCAGCACGGCATGGTTGAGGAGCGTGGTATTGGCGAATACATGGAAGAAGGGCAGCGCCCCCATGAGGACTTCGCCTGCCGGATCGCCAAACGGGTTCAGGCCCGCAGTCTGCTGGGCGTTCATGGACAGATTCGCATGGGTGAGCATGGCCCCCTTCGGGGTCCCGGTTGTCCCGCCGGTATATTGCAGAAGCGCCAGCGCGTGGGGATCTTGCGCAGCAACGCCGCCCTCCAGCCGCGCCCCTTCGTCGAGCAAGTCGTTCCAGCGTAGAATGTCACGACCATAGTCGACCCTGGCAACCTTGCTACGCGCGAAGAGCCGCAGCGCAATTCCCTTCAGCGTCGGCAGCATCTTCGCCAGCGAGCTGACAACCAGAGTTTCGAGCGCCGATCCGCGCAGCACCTTGGTGGCGGTGGCATAGAGTTCGGGCACATCGACGGTCACCAGTAGCCGCGTGCCCGAATCCGCCACCTGCTGTGCGAGTTCGTCCACCGTGTAGAGTGGCGAGAAATTGACCACCACCGCACCGGCCATCATCGCCCCGTAATAGGCAGCGACGTAGCTCGGCACATTGGGCAGAAACAGGCCGACGCGATCCCCTTCGCCGATACCCCGTGCGCGCAGCGCGCGCGAAAATGCCTGCGCATCGGCATAGAGTTCGGAATATCGATAGGTACGCCCGAGAAAATGCAGCAGCGGAGCCTGCGGCGATGCCTTGGCGCTGCGCCCGAACATATCGGGCAGGGACATCGCTTCGAAATGCGTATCCCATGCAGTCGGGTGATGGTTCGGCAGCTTGCTTACATCCATGTCAGTAGCATGGAGTATTGTTCTATAAAGGCAAGCAAAAAGGCGGGAGAAGCCGCTGCTTCCCCCGCCTTCGTGAAGTCTTCCGACAGACGAGTTCAGGCTTCGTCGGTAGGCTCGCCTTCGCCGGCTTCCTGCGACACGCGTTTCGCTTCGAGCCAGGCTGCCGCTTCCGCTTCCTGCGCGGCTTCGGCAGCGGCCTTTTCGTTGGCATCGCGTTCGGCGCGCAGTTCTTCGATCAGCTTTTCCCGATCGCTCGAACCCTTGACCTCGACGGGCAGCGCATCATCTTCTTCTTCGCTGACCGGCAGGTTTTTCGCGGCCTTGGCAACGACGGCGTCGAGTTCACGCTGCGAACAAAGGCCCAGCGTAACCGGATCCTTGGGCTGGATGTTCTGGATGTTCCAATGGCTGCGTTCGCGGATGGCGCCGATGGTATTGCGGGTGGTACCAATCAGCTTGCCGATCTGCGCATCCGAGATTTCCGGATGATTGCGAAGGATCCAGGCGATGCCGTCGGGCTTGTCCTGACGCTTGGAAACGGGGGTGTAGCGCGGCCCCTTGGTCCGGCTGACTGCCACCGGTGCGCGCTGCATCTTCAGGCGATAGTCGCTGTCCGCCTGGCCCTTTTCGATTTCGGCCAGCGTCAGTTCGCCCGAATGGACGGGATCGCGCCCGGTATATTTGCTGCCCGCCAGATCGTCGGCCATGGCCTGTACTTCGAGGATGTGCAGACCGCAGAATTCGGCGATCTGTTCGAAGGAGAGGCCGGTATTGTCGACCAGCCAGGTGGCGGTCGCATGCGGCATCAGCGGTTTGGGTTGGTCGGCCATGAATGTGCCTTTTCTCGTATCCGAAAATAGAAGGGCCGCCCCTCGCGGGACGGCCGTTACCTTGCCGATGTAGGCGACAGTCCCGGATTCGGCAAGCGTTTCGCTAGACGATGGGCAGTTCTTCCGCGTCGAACGCGGCGAGACCGTTCAGAAACTGCCCTGTCGCGCTAGCCCAGGTGAAGCCTGCACCATAGGCAGCGCAGACTTTCCGGTCGCAGAACAGCGCTGCGGCTATGGCGCGGTCGAGATCTTCGCACATTGCACCGACATCGTCCGTTATGATGTCGCATGGCCCTGCCACGGGATAGGCGGCGACCGGCGTGCCGCAGGCCAGAGCCTCTATCATCACGAGGCCGAACGTATCTGTCCTGCTGGGGAAGACGAAGACGTCGGCTGCCGCATAACAGCCGGCCAGTTCGCGGCCCGTGCGGCGCCCGAGGAAATGCGCATCGGGGTATCGCGCCTTCAGGGAAGTCAGCGCCGGACCATCGCCGACCACCACCCTAGTGCCGGGATAGCTGCCTGCGAGAAATGCCTCGATGTTCTTTTCCACGGCGACCCGGCCAACATAGAGCTGGATCGGCTTGGGGAGATCGGCGAATTCGGGCGGCGGCGGTGCATCGGGCGTGAAACAGGACAGATCGACCCCGCGGCTCCAGCGATGGAGCCGTGTCAGGCCATGCGCGCGCAGTTCATCGCTGATACTTTCTGTAGCGACGAGCACACGTTTCGCCGGGCGGTGGAACCACTGGATATAGCGCCAGAACCATTGCGCGGGCAGGCGCGTGCGTTTCGCCAGATAATCCGGAAATTGCGTATGATAGGCCGTGGTGAAGCAGATCGAATGCCTGGCACAATAGCGCCGTGCCGTCATGCCGAGCGGCCCTTCGGTGGCGATATGGATGGCCTCCGGCGCGAAGGATCGCAGAAGACTGGCGACAGCCCCCGGCCTGGTGAAGGCAAGGCGGATTTCCGGGTAGGTCGGACAGGGAATGCTGGCGAACTGATCGGGAGAGACCACCATCACCTCATGGCCATCCTCCCGCAATTGCTCGCACGTCGTCGTCAGCGTGCGCACGACACCGTTCATCTGCGGATGCCAGGCATCGGTGACGATGGCGATGCGCTGCGGGGTCTGGGGAGCAATCGACCGGCCCGGCCCTGGAATGGATTGCATCAGGGTCATGCAGCCTCGGGCACCGTCACGGCGACGTCATGACGCCCGGCGTCGCGCCGCGCGACTTCTTCGGGCCAGTTGAGGATTTCCATGCTTCCGTCGAAATGTTCGACCAGCGCATTGCATCCTTCGACCCAATCGCCATCGTTCCAGTATTCGACGCCATCGAAGTCGCGAAATTCCGCTGTGTGAATGTGGCCGCATACCACCCCGTCGACGCCGCGTTCGGCGGCTGCGCGGGCAACCACTTCCTCGTATTTGGAAATGAACTCGACCGCGTTCTTGACCTTGTGCTTGGCCGCGCGGGAAATGGACCAATAGGGCAGGCCCAGCCGTTTGCGCAGGCTGGCCACCCAATTGTTGAGCTTCATCATCAGGTGGTATGCGGCATCGCCGATGAAGGCGAGCCAGCGATGCGCCAGCATGATGGTATCGAATTCATCGCCGTGCAGCACCATCAGGCGCCGACCGTCGGCGGTTTCGTGGAAGGCGGCACGCATGATCTCCACCCCGCCGAAGTTCATGCCGGCGAAGGGGCGGATCATTTCGTCGTGATTGCCGGGAATATAGACAATACGCGTACCGCGCTTGGCGCGCTTGAGAATGCGCCACACGATGTCGTTATGTTCGGCCGGCCAGTAAAACTTCTTCTTCAGCCGCCAGCCGTCGATGATGTCACCGACCAGATACATGGTTTCGCTGTCGGTGTGGTCGAGAAAGTCGATCAGCAGTTCGTGATTGCACCCCTTGGTGCCGAGATGGACGTCGCTGATCCAGATCGTGCGGAAGCGGCGCCGTTCCCCCAGCGTGCGCTCCGGCACGCTGGGCCTGATCGATGGAAAATTCGCCACCTTGTGGGCGGCGTCGAAGTGTTTGGGCAAATCGTTCATGGGCCAGACCCCCGATCACTGTCGGGTATGCCCTAGCCCATGATTGTTACAGCCGATTCACAGTGCCGTTACGGAATGGCGACATTGCGACGATTGCGCGTCAGCTTCCGGCGACCTCCAGCACGATCTTTCCGATGTGATCGCCGCCTTCCATACGGGCATGGGCCGCCCCCGCTTCGGTCAGCGGGAAAATCTTGTCCATGACGGGCGCGATGGTGCCATCCTCGAAAAGAGGCCAGGCGTGATTGTGGACCTCGTCGGCCAGCAATGCCTTGAAATCGTCGGAGCGCGGCCGAAGCGTGGAGCCGGTCAGCGACAGGCGCTTGCGCATTACGGTCGCCATGTTGATTTCGGCCTTGAGGCCGCCCAGCACGGCGATGGTCACATGGCGCCCATCATCGGCCAGGCATTCGATATTGCGCGCCACATAGTCGCCCGACACCATGTCCAGCACTACATTGACGCCCTTGCCGCCGGTGAAGGCCTTGACCTCCTCCACGAAATCCTGGCTTTTGTAATTGATGGCGAGATCCGCCCCGAGGTCGCGGATCGCCTGGCACTTTTCCTCGCTCCCCGCGGTTGCGATCACCACGATATCGAATGCCTTGGCGAGCTGGATCGCCATGGTGCCGATCCCGCTGGTGCCGCCATGAACGAGCAGCGTGTCGCCATCGCTCGCCCAGCCGCGTTCAAAAACGTTGTGCCACACCGTGAACAGCGTTTCCGGAATGGCCGCAGCGGTGGCCATGCTCATCGTTTCGGGAACGTGGAGGCAATGGGCCGAATGGGCGAGGCAATATTCGGCATAGCCGCCGCCCGACACCAGCGCGCAGACCCGCCGATTGATCAGTTCGGGCGCTGCGCCCTTGCCGACGGCGACCACCGTGCCAGACACTTCGAGCCCCGGAATGGGCGAAGCGCCCGGCGGCGGCGGGTAGAAGCCCTGCCGCTGGATCACGTCGGGCCGGTTGATGCCGGCATGGGATACGCGGATAAGAACCTGATTCTCGCCCGGTTCGGGCACCGGCAATGTTTCGGGACGCAAAACATCCGGGCCTCCCGGATCGTCAAAGCCCATTGCGGTCATCGTCTCGGGCAAATCTGCTGCCACTCGCGCCCCCGTTATCTGTCTGGTCATAGTGGCGCTACTGCCACTTTTGCGGTGCAATACCGTTCGTACCCGTTGACAGCAACCGGGCATCCTTGCGAGATTGCCAATCGATGGATGACGATGACCGTCCACGCCCCCGAGGCGATGCCGCGCGCAAGCTCGCCACCGAAGACCTCGGCCCTTATTCGCAGGACGAACTGCAGGAGCGGATCAGGCTTCTCGAATCCGAAATCGTCCGAGTCGAGAAACACCGCCTCTCCGCCGCTGCCCACCGCGATGCGGCAGAGGCGTTGTTCGGGCGAAAGGAATAGTTGGCGATGCGGGGGCTGATATTTTCCGGCTCCGCACCCATATTCGCCATGCATACAGCAATGGCTAACCTCCGGCCCGTAGGCTGTTTCCAGTTCGCCCCAAGCGAGTCGCCCAAGAAAGACAACTGAATGCCCAGCTTTGCAGCCAACCTCGAAAAGACCCTCCACGCAGCGCTCACCGACGCAGGCGAGCGCCATCACGAGTACGCGACTCTGGAGCATCTCCTTCTCGCGCTCATCGACGATGACGATGCCGCGCAGGTGATGAATGCGTGCGGCGTCGATCTGAGCGAACTGACGGCCGTCGTGAAGCAGTATCTCGAACAGGAATATCAGTCGCTGCAATCGGACGAAAGCGCCGACCCGCAGCCGACCGCCGGTTTCCAGCGCGTCATCCAGCGCGCGATCCTGCATGTACAGTCTTCCGGCAAGGATACGGTAACCGGGGCCAATGTACTCGTCGCCCTGTTTTCCGAACGCGACAGCTACGCCGTCTATTTCCTGCAGCAGCAGGACATGAGCCGGCTCGATGCGGTCAGCTTCATCAGCCACGGCATCGGCAAGGGCGGCAAGCAGATCGAAAACCGGCCACCCGACGGCGCGGAAGGCGGCGAATCGCAGGCCGAGGAAAAGGCCGGCGAAAAGGGCAAGAAGGAAACCGCGCTCGACCAGTTCACGGTCAATCTCAACAAGAAGGCCGAAGACGGACGGATCGATCCGCTGATCGGCCGCGGCCCCGAAGTCGACCGCACCGTCCAGATTCTCTGCCGCCGGAGCAAGAACAATCCGCTGTATGTCGGCGATCCGGGTGTCGGCAAAACGGCGATCGCCGAAGGTCTCGCCCGCAAGATCGTGGAAGGCGACGTGCCCGAAGTGCTGCAGGATGCAGTGATCTATTCGCTCGATATGGGCGCGCTGCTTGCCGGTACCCGCTATCGCGGCGACTTCGAAGAACGGCTCAAACAGGTCGTGAACGAACTCGAAGGCATGCCCGAAGCGATCCTGTTCATCGACGAAATCCATACCGTGATCGGTGCCGGTGCGACCAGCGGCGGGGCGATGGACGCCTCGAACCTGCTCAAGCCCGCATTGTCCAGCGGTGCGATCCGCTGCATCGGATCGACCACCTACAAGGAATTCCGCAATCACTTCGAAAAGGACCGCGCCCTGCTGCGGCGCTTCCAGAAGATCGATGTGAACGAACCCACGATCGAGGATACGATCAAGATCCTGAAGGGTCTGAAGTCCGCATTCCAGGATCACCACAAGGTGACCTACACGGTCGATGCGCTGAAAACCGCGGTGGAATTGTCGGCGCGCTACATCAATGATCGCAAACTGCCCGATAAGGCGATCGACGTGATCGACGAAGTCGGCGCGATGCAGATGCTCGTGGCCCCCAGCCGCCGCAAGAAGAAGATCACCGCCAGGGAAATCGAAGCGGTTATCGCGACCATGGCGCGCATTCCTCCCAAGTCGGTATCGAGCGACGACAAGAAGGCGCTCGAGAATCTCGAACGCGACCTGAAGCATGTGGTTTTCGGGCAGGATGCGGCGGTGCACAAGCTGTCCACCGCGATGAAGCTCAGCCGTGCAGGGCTTCGGGATCCGGACAAGCCGATCGGCTCTTTCCTGTTCTCCGGCCCCACCGGCGTCGGCAAGACCGAAGTCGCCCGCCAGCTTGCCTCCATCATGGGGATCGAACTCAAGCGCTTCGATATGTCCGAATATATGGAGCGCCACAGCGTTTCGCGGCTGATCGGTGCGCCTCCGGGCTATGTCGGCTACGATCAGGGCGGATTGCTGACCGATGCAGTCGACCAGAACCCGCATTGCGTGCTGCTGCTCGATGAAATCGAAAAGGCCCATCCGGATCTCTTCAACATACTGTTGCAGGTCATGGATAATGGCCGCCTGACGGATCATCACGGCAAGACGGTCGATTTCCGCAATGTCGTGCTGATCATGACCACCAATGCCGGGGCAGCCGACATGGCACGCAGCGGTATCGGGTTCGGCGATGTCAGCAAGGAAGATGCGAGCGAAGAAGCGGTGAAGCGGATGTTCACACCGGAATTCCGCAATCGTCTCGATGCGATCGTGCCGTTTGCCTATCTCGGTAAATCGACGGTGGGCCGCGTGGTCGACAAGTTCATTCTCCAGCTCGAACTCCAGCTGGCCGAACAGAATGTCGACATCCAGTTCGATAAGGAAAGCCGTTCCTGGCTGGCGGACAAGGGTTACGACCGCCTCTATGGTGCCCGTCCGATGGGCCGGTTGATCCAGGAAAAGATCAAGCAGCCTCTCGCCGAAGAACTGCTGTTCGGCAAACTGGCCGATGGCGGCGAGGTGTCGGTAACAATGAAGGACGGCAAACCGTCCTTCGAACTGACCCCCGCCCCGCCCAAGGCGAAGAAAAAACCAGCGGCCAAGAAAAAGGCCGCCCCGAAACGCAAGTCGGCTCCGAAAAAACCCGAAGCCGATACGCCGGAGGGCGCCGACGAAACCAAGGGCTGATCAAGCCTGCAAATCGACGAAGGGGCACCACCGGGAACGGTCGGTGCCCTTTTTTCTATCCGCGATGGTCATTCGGTAAATATCTTCCGACGGCGGGCCGCCGGGAATATCTTCGGCGCGAATACCAGCTAGCGAGACCCCTCGATGGGGCTCTGTTGATCGTTCACCGAGCCACGCTTGTGAAGGTGGACAGCTTCACTTACGCCCTACCGGTACATAGTCGGGGGGATGCATGTCTGTTCTCAAAATATCCAATCTGGTCAAGCGGTTCGAAGGCGTGGTCGCTGTCGACGACCTGTCGTTCTCGGTTTCCCCAGGGGAGATTTTCGGATTTCTCGGTGGTAACGGCGCCGGCAAGACAACGACCTTGCGCATGGTGCTCGACATCATCCGTCCGACGTCAGGGACGATCAGTGTGCTGGGCAGCCCGCCCGACCGACGCAATGCGCAGGCCATCGGTTTCCTCCCGGAAGAGCGTGGTCTGTACGCCGGAATGAGCGCGATCGACACGATCGTGTATTTCGGACGGCTGAAGGGGATGAAGCCCTCCGATGCCCGTAGTCGCGGAATGGAACTTCTCTCCCGCTTCGATCTCGCCGACCGCGCCAAGAGCGATATCGGCGACATGTCGAAGGGGATGGCCCAGAAGGTCCAGCTTGCCACTTCGCTCGTCAACGATCCCGAATTGCTGATGCTGGACGAGCCGTTTTCAGGACTCGACCCGGTGAATCAGGGGCTGCTGGAAAACGAAATCCTGCGCGCATCCGATCGGGGCGCAGCGGTCATCTTTTCTACCCATGTGATGCAGCACGCCGAGCGCCTGTGCGATCGCCTGCTGCTGCTGCGCAAGGGCCGAAAGCGGTTCGAAGGCACGCTGGATGAAGCGCGCGCGGCCTTGCCCGCACGGCTGATCGCCATGGCCAAATCGGATCTTTCGCTGATCCCCGGCGTCGCCCGCGCCGAACGGGGCGAGGCACATGGCGATGGCTGGCACGACTGGACCCTGCATCTATCCGATGGCGTCGATCCCGCTACGGTCCTCGAACACTGCAGTGCCAATGCAATTGCGCTACGCCGCTGGGACGAACACCGGGCGAGCTTGCACGATGTGTTTGTTCAGTTGGTCGGGGCGGATCCCGATCAAGCGGCGATGGAAAGGGAGGCCGCCTGATGAGCCCGTCGATCGACATGAATAATGTGCTGCTGGTCGCGGGGCGCGAAATTCGGCAGATCCTCAAGATGAAGAGCTTCTGGCTCACTCTGCTGATCCTTCCCGTCGCATTCGCGCTCGGGCCGATTTTTGCCGAGAGTTTGAATGACGATGAGCCCACCCGGGTAACCGTGGTGGATCGGTCCGGAGGCGATGCGGCGAAGGCGCTGGAGGCGCGGTTTGCGGCCGAAGATGCCCAATGGCTGCTGCGCGACCTGTCGCGCTACGTCCAGCGCTACGGACTGGAACAGGCCGATCCGAAAGCAAGCTGGGCACAATATGACCGCTGGTATACCGACGCGGACATCGCGGCGTTCGAGCGTGCGGGCGGGCTGGACGCCGCTCTTGAAAAGATCGCTGCCGTCCGGCCGGAGGGCGTCCCCCAATTCGAGCCCGATCCGCCCGCCTATGCCTTTTCCGCTCCGTCAGCAGAACTCTCTGCCGCAAGGGGAGAGGATTTCGGTACCGAGGCCCGTGCCCTGTTCGATGCAGATGACGATACTTCGCCGGAAATCGTTGTTCTGATCGGCGAGAATTACCCCGCCGATCCGCGTATCCAGCTCTTCTCCGCCAACCAGCCCCGCGGCAGCTTCGTCACTACCATGCAGGAAGTGCTGACAACCGATCTGCGGGCGCGCCTGTTGGCCGCTCAGGGCGTCTCACCTGCGAATGCGGCGGCCGTGCAGAGCGCAGCCCCCGTCATCGCGGTCGATACACCTCCTCCCGGCGGCGGCGCGCGCGAGGCTTTGCTGGTACGCTCGATCGTGCCGCTGGCCCTCGCCTATATCCTCGTGATGAGCCTGATGCTCTCGGGCAGCTGGATGCTGCAGGGCTCGGTGGAGGAGCGCTCAAACAAGCTCCTCGAATCGCTGCTTGCCTGTATTCGCCCCGAAGACCTCATGTATGGCAAGCTCTTGGGCTCGCTCAGCGTCGGTCTGCTGATGATCCTCGTCTGGGGCGTCTGTGCAGGCGTTGCCGCTTATGCGACGCAGGGCGCGATATCGGATATGATCCGCCCCGCGCTCGATCCGGTCTCCAGCCCCGGCATCATCGCTGCGATCCTGTTCTTCTTCATCGCCGGATATATCGCGATTTCAGCCCTGTTCGTGGCAATCGGCGCGATGGTCGATTCGATGAGCGAGGCGCAAGGCTACCTCATGCCCGTAATGCTCCTGATCCTGCTGCCGGTGACCTTCCTGATTCAGGCGATCCTGGCGGGGAATTCGGGCTGGATCGTACAGGTTCTCACCTGGGTTCCGCTATGGACGCCGTTCACCGTGCTGGCGCGCCTCGGCATGGGCATCGAGTGGTGGGAAATGGTCGGCTCGGGCGTCCTGCTTGCCGGTGCCATCGTAATCGAGCTGGTCCTGATCGGCCGGCTGTTCCGGGCCAGCCTGCTCTCCACCGGCCAGAAACCAAGCCTGAAGCGCGTTATCGAGCGTCTGCGCGCCTCTCCTGCTCGATAGCGGGCACCTACGCGGGAACGCTTGTGCGTTCCCGCGCTTGAATCGGGGATGGCCGCCGCCCCCTTCTCCTGGATCAAGCCCGAACCGCACGGTATTCATATCGTCCCGGCCGATTGCTGGGTCGATCCCAGCCGTGCGGTCGACCGAGCGCTGGTGACGCACGGCCATGCCGATCATGCGCGCGGCGGGCATGGGCAGACCGTCGCCACGCCCGAGACGCTGGCCATCATGGAGTTGCGCTACGCCACGCGCGACGGAGCGACGCCAGTCGCCTATGGCGAGACCATCCGCCTCCCCGGCGGCGTCGATGCGACCTATATTCCGGCAGGGCACGTCCTCGGCAGCGCGCAGATCCTTCTGGAACATGCGGGGGAGCGCGTGATCGTCACCGGCGATTACAAGCGGCGCCACGACCCCACCTGCCCGCCTTTCGAAGTCACTCCATGCGACATCTTCATCACCGAGGCGACGTTCGGCCTGCCGGTCTTCTGCCACCCGCCGATCGAGGACGAGATGGCCAAGCTGCTCGATCGCCTCGCCGCGCACCCGGACAGCTGCGTGCTGGTCGGCGCCTACGCCCTGGGCAAGGCGCAGCGCGTCATCGCCGAATTGCGGCGCGCAGGGCACAGGGACCCGATCTATCTCCACGGCGCGATGGAAAAGATGTGCCGGCTCTATGAAGAACACGGGATCGACCTCGGCGAGCTGCGACTGGTTGCCGATCATGCCAAGGACGATATGCGCGGATCGATCGTCATCTGCCCGCCGTCCGCCCTCAACGATCGCTGGTCGCGCCGCCTGCCCGAACCGATCACCGCCATGGCCAGCGGCTGGATGCGCATTCGCCAGCGCGCGCGCCAGCGCAATGTCGAACTGCCGCTGATCATTTCCGATCATGCCGACTGGGGCGAGCTTACCCGCACGATCCAGGAAGTCGGCGCGCAGGAGAACTGGATCACCCACGGGCGCGAGGATGCCCTGCTGCGCTGGTGCCAGTTGCACCAGAAGCGCGCACGCGCGCTGGCCATGGTCGGCTACGAGGACGAGGACGATTGACCGGAACGAGCACGCGGTTCGACAGTTTTTCCAACCATTCGCGTAAGGCGAAAAAGGGAGATTGCGATGCGTAAGACGTTGGCAACACTATCGATGGCCGCAATTCTGGTGGCCGGTTGTTCGGTAAAGGAAGACGACAACCAGGCCGAAGGCTCCACCATTTCGACAAGCGATCAGGCTGACGAAGCAGCCGCCTCCGACGATGGCGCGCTATATGCCGATGGCGAAGCAATGCCGCTCGATATCGAACAGACGCACCCCACAGGCACCAGCATCGCGCTCGAATCGATCCGCGCAACCCCTACCGAAACGCTTGTCACCATGACGATCAACAATGGCGCCGATTTTCCGGTGACGCTGAACGGCTTCGGCGGCGCCTATCTGTTCGGTCCGGATGGCGGAAAGCTTGAAGTCCAGGCTCCCGCCAATAACGAAAGGCTCGAAATCCCTCCCGGTCAGCAGGTTCGGGCAGAACTCGTCTTCAAGGGCCGTCTGAGCCAGGGTGGGCCCGCAACTCTCTTCTTCAACGAAGCAAAGTATCTGGAAGACGACGATTCGCGTTATCCGGGCTTCCGCATTCCGATGCAGCTGACCAGCGCCGCCTTCACCGAAGACGGAGCAAAAAAAAAATCTAGTTCGCTTCGGCTGATCGGCTCCGCGCCAGGCGCGGCGGCGCGATCGGCCAGCTCGGTCTCCACGCTGCGCTCCGAACTGGAAGCGAAGGAAACCGATCGCGGTACGCTCGTGTCGCTGCCCGGCGACGTCCTGTTCGATACGGACAAGGCCGAAATCCGCCCTGCCGCCCGGCCCACGCTCGACAAGCTGGCTGAACTGATCAAATCCGATTCCTCGGCCAAGGTGGCCGTGGAAGGCCATACCGACAGCCAGGGCGACGATGCCTACAACCAGCGCCTGTCCGAACGGCGGGCGCAGGCGGTCCGCGACTATCTGAAGGATGTGCGCCAGGTCCCGGCAGACCGGATGACCGTAAAGGGCCTGGGCGAAAGCCGGCCCGTGGCGCAGAACATGACGCCGGACGGGAAGGAAAATGCCAGTGGCATGCAGAAGAACCGACGCGTCGAAGTGGTCATAGCCAAGAGCTGACGGCTTGGAGCAGTTCGCCGCCCTTATCGATGCGCTGGTCTATACGCGCAGCCGCAACGAGAAATTGCGGCTGATCGCCGAATATCTTCGGGCGACACCCGATCCCGATCGCGGCTGGGCGCTGGCCGCCCTGTCCGACGGGCTGGATTTTTCGGCCGTCAAATCTTCCACGATCCGCAATCTGCTCAAGGATCGGATCGATCCGGTGCTATGGACGCTGAGCCGCGATTTCGTGGGCGATACCGCGGAAACGGCCAGCCTGCTGTGGCCCGCGCCCGAACATCCCCCCTCGCCCCCGGGCGTGACCGAAACGGTCGAACTGCTCGAAGCGATGAACCGCAAGACCGTCGTCACCGAACTGCCCCGGCTGCTCGACCGGCTCGATGCATCCGGCCGCTATGCCCTGCTCAAGCTCGCCACCGGGGGTATGCGGATCGGCGTATCCAGCCGTTTGGCCAAGACCGCCTTCGCGCAGGCTTTCGACGTCTCGGTCGACGAGGTGGAGGAATATTGGCACGGCCTCGCCCCGCCCTACCCCGAACTGTTCGACTGGGCCGCCCATGGCGAAGCGCCGCCCGACATGGCGAACCTGCCGACCTTCCGCCCCTTCATGCTGGCCCACCCGCTCGAAGAAACGGTGGTGGATCTGGCGGATTATGCGGCGGAATGGAAATGGGACGGTATCCGCGTGCAATTGGTACGGGCGGGGGACGAAACGAAACTGTTCTCCCGCTCGGGCGACGATATCTCCGCAACCTTCCCCGAACTGCTCGATGTGCTGCCCTTTCCCGCCGTTCTCGATGGCGAACTGCTGGTGCGCGGAACGCATCAGGGTGGGAAAGAAGGGGGCGCAGCCAGCTTCAACGCGCTGCAACAGCGGCTCGGGCGCAAAACGGTGTCCAAGAAGATGCTGGCCGAAGCGCCCGCCTTCGTGCGGCTTTACGACGTGCTGCTTCTCAACGGCGAAGATCTGCGCGCCCTTCCCTGGACCAAGCGGCGCCAACGCCTGGAAAAACTGATGAATCGCCTGCCCGAAAGCCATTTCGACCTCAGCCGGGTGGTCGACGCGCGCGATTTCGAACATCTGGGCGAAATCCGCGAAGGCAGCCGGGACGACGCCATCGAAGGGCTGATGCTGAAACGCAAGGACAGCCCCTACATCGCCGGACGCCGCGTGGGATATTGGTACAAGTGGAAGCGCGATCCCCTGCTGGTCGATTGCGTGCTGATGTATGCCCAGCGCGGCAGCGGCAAGCGGTCGAGTTTCTATTCCGATTACACCTTCGGATGCTGGGATGGCGATCCCGATGCCGGGGCGGATCTCCTCCCGGTCGGCAAGGCCTATTCCGGTTTCACGGACGAGGAACTGAAGAAGCTGGATCGCCATGTGCGGCAGAACACCGTCAACCGCTTCGGGCCGGTGCGCGAAACGGACAAGAGCCTGGTCTTCGAGGTGGCCTTCGACAGCGTGCATGACAGCAAGCGCCACAAATCCGGCCTCGCCATGCGATTTCCCCGCATTCACCGCATCCGCTGGGACAAGCCGCCGCACGAAGCCGATCGCATCGAAGCGCTGAAGGCGCTGATCAAGGATTGATTTCAAATCCGCGGTGGGCATGGTGCCAGCGTGCACCGTTACGATCCCGCCCGCAGGAAACTCGCTCTCGGCCTCGCCTTTCTGGCAGGCACGGTGGATGCGACAGGCTTCATCAGGACCGGCGGATATTTCGCCTCCTTCATGTCGGGCAATACCACCCGGCTGGGCCTGCATATCGCCGGGCAACCGTCGATCGCCTACATCCCGTTTGCGCTGATCTGCGGCTTCGTCACCGGCGTGGTGCTGGGATCGCTGCTCGCATCGCGCTGGCCCGACTGGCGCAAAAGAGCCCTGCTGGCCGCCGTCACCCTGGTCCTCGGCGCCGGTGCGATCGCCAGCATGCTCGGATCGACGGTCGGATTCCTCGCCGCATCGGCGCTCGCCATGGGAATGGCGAACAACGTCTTTACCAAGGATGGCGAAGTGACCGTCGGCGTGACCTACATGACCGGCGCACTGGTCCGGTTCGGACAGGGCCTTGCCGCGCGCATGTCGGGCCGTTCTCGGGAAGGGTCGCGCGGCTACGGGTGGCTCTGGATGGCGCTCGCTCTGGGCGCGGTTGCCGGGGGGATGCTCCACAAGCTTGCGCAGGATCACTCGCAGGCGATCCTGTGCGCAATGGCCTTCCTGCTTTTTTGCTACGCCGCCTTGGTCGAAAAAGGTCGAACGGACGATCCGCCTGCGGACGAGGGGATCTAGAGAGCGATCCGCAGCAGTTTCTCGCGCGAAGTTGCGCCGCGCAACAGTTCCACGCGAGACGGCGCCAGATCGAGCGCGCGCGCGACCAGCCGGACCACGGCCGTGTTGGCGGCCCCGTCCTGCGGCTTGGCGCGTACTTTCACGCCGACGCCGGTGCCGATGATCGTGATGGTTTCGCTTCGTGCGCCTGGGGTGGCCCGCACGGCAAGGCGTCCCTGCTCGTCGATCAGGGCGCGCAGGGCGTCCGCGTCGGGTAGGTCAGCGGGTAAGCGCTTCATCCACCGCTGCCGCGTGATGCCTGGCGTTTTCGGCGTAATGCGCCACGCCCATCCGCATTCCCGCGATTGCCGCATCGTCGAGATCGCGCATCTTTCGTGCAGGCCGCCCGCCCCATAATTCGCGCGGGCCCATCACCTTGCCTTCGGTCAGCATAGCGCCTGCGGCCAGCATGGAATCGCTGGCGATAACCGCCTTGTTCATTGCGATGGCCCCCAATCCCACGAAGCCGCGGTCCTCGATCATGCAGCCATGCACCATGGCCATATGCCCGATTAGCACGTCGTCGCCGATGATCAGCGGCGATCCGTCCGGATCGCCCGGGCGCTCCGGATCGCAATGGCAGACACTGCCGTCCTGGATATTCGTCCGTTCGCCGATGACGATCCGGCTGACATCGGCGCGCAGCACGCAATTGTACCACACCGAACTGTCGGCACCGATCTCGACATTGCCGATGATGGTGCAGCCGGGCGCGATGAAGGCGCTGTCATGGATTTTCGGCGTATGGCCGTGAATCGAAATGATGGTGACGCCCGGTCGTGACACAGGGGGGCGGCTCGCGGTCATCGTGTGCTCTCCCATTGCTCGCGTGAAAGCGAATACTGGATCGTCGGATTGTCCTCGGCCGGATAGGCGGGATCGGAGAAATCCAGATCTTCGCGGCGCACCATGCCGAGCTTTTCCATCAGTTTCCAGCTGCCGATGTTGGCGTGGCTGGTCAGCGCGACCACATGGGGCGCCCCGACACGGGTGAATGCCCAGTCGAGCACGGCATGCATCGCTTCTTCGGCATAGCCGCGCCGCCAGCGATCCTCCCGCACCAGCCAGCCGATCTCGTGATCGCCCTGATTCTGCGCCAGCGGATTGTCGACCTGTTTGATGCCGCAGTGGCCGACCATTTCGCCGCTGGCCTTTTCGATCATGAACAGGAAGCTGAAACCATGCTGCGCATAGAGCGCGCGCGATTTCGCATGTTTCGCTTCGATCTCGTGCAGCTCTTTCACGCCGCCGAGACGCGCCATCACGGTCGGCGTATTCAGCACGCGATCCTGTTCCGCCGCATCGCCTTCTTCGATCGTGCGCAGGATCAGCCGGTCCGTTTCGGCAATGATGTCAGCCACGGTCCGTGCTCCATGCATCGCGGTCGATCGAATAGACGATGGTCGGGTTCCACGGTTCTTCGTAGCGGTTGTCGACATAGTCGAGCTCTTCGCGCCGGGTCATGCCCAGCCGTTTCATCAGGCCCCAGCTCGCCGTGTTGCCGGGAACCGTCAGGGCGAAGACTTCTTCTGCACCGAATGTGTCGAAAGCGGCATCCAGCGTCGCCGTGGCCGCTTCTCTGGCATAGCCCCTGCCCCAGGCATCTTCGCGCAGGCGCCAGCCCACCTCCAACTCGCCCGTCAGCGTCGATCCCGGCGCGTCGGCGCGCTTGATACCGCAGAAGCCGAGCATGGCGCCGTCTTCCTTGCGCTCGACGACCCAGAAGCAGAATCCGTTCTTCGCGCGGCAGGCCTCGACCCGGGCGCGCTGCTTGGCGCGGCCTGCGTCGTCGAGCACGTCGCCCAGCCATTGCATGACAGCGGGGGTGTTGGTGACGCGGAAGAACTCGTCCCAGTCGGCATCGCCGCGCCAGTCGCGCAGGATCAGCCTTTCGGTCTCCAGACGGAACTCAGCCATTGAGGAGCTGTGCGGCGCGCGGGGCGTGATAGGTCAGCACGCCGCTGCATCCGGCGCGCTTGAAGGCGAGCAGCTTTTCCATCAGCAAGGCATCGCGGTCGCCCACGCCCGCTGCAGCACCGGCTTCGATCAGCGCATATTCTCCGCTCACCTGATAGGCGAAAACGGGGACGTGGAATTCCTGTTTCGCGCGCCAGATGATGTCGAGATAGGCCAGCCCCGGCTTGACCATCACGCTATCCGCCCCCTCGGCAATATCCATCGCGATCTCGCGCATGGCCTCGTCGCCATTGGCAGGATCCATCTGATAGCTTTTCTTGTCGCCCTTCAGCAGGCCGCCCGACCCCACGGCGTCACGGAACGGGCCATAGAAGGCAGAGGCATATTTGGCCGCGTAAGCCATGATCTGGACATTGGGATGCTGGTTCATCTCCAGCGCCATGCGGATTGCCCGCACGCGCCCGTCCATCATGTCCGACGGTGCGATGATATCGGCCCCGGCATTCGCCTGGTTCACGGCTTGGTCCACCAGCACCGCGACCGTATCGTCGTTGAGGACATAGCCGCTGTCGTCCAGCAGCCCGTCCTGCCCGTGGCTGGTATAGGGGTCGAGTGCGACGTCTGTCAGAATGCCGATGTCCGATCCACAGGCATCGCGGATCGCCTTGATGGCGCGGCACATCAGATTGTCGGGATTGAACGCCTCGGCCCCATCGTCGCTGCGCTTGTTCGGCTGGGTGTTCGGGAACAATGCTACACATGGAATCCCCAGATCAAACGCTTGTTTCGCATGCTTTGCGATACCGTCGACGGACCAGCGCGATACTCCGGGCAGGCTCGCCACCGGCTCCTCCACACCCTTGCCGTCGGTGACGAACAGCGGCCAGATGAGGTCCGCCGGCGTCAGCACGGTTTCGCGATACATCGCGCGGCTCCAGCTGCTCGCACGGGTGCGGCGCATGCGGGTGTTGGGATAGCTTGCGTTTGTCATACACGCGCTCTGCCGCAAGCACGCACGCGGCGCAATCGCCGGGCTACTTCTTCGGCAGCGCAAGCCTGTCGATTTCGCGCACGGGCGCTTCGGCAGCGACCTCGGTGGCGGTCTGTTCCAGCTCGGCAAGCGCGGCCCCGGGCTCGACCGTCTTCATCTTGGCCAGAGTATCCTTGAACCGCTGCAGTTCAGCCCCCGCAAGCTGCGCCCGCGTCACATACTGGACCGATGCGGGATCGATGGCGCGCCCGTTGCGATACATCTCGTAATGGAGATGGGGCCCGGTCGACAGGCCGGTCGAGCCGACATAGCCGATCACCTGCCCACGCCGCACATTCTGCCCGCGGTCCACGGCGATGCGGCTCATGTGGCAATAACGCGTATCGATGCCGCCACCGTGGCGCAGCTTCACCGCATTGCCGCATCCGCCAGCGCGCCCTGCCGACAGCACGCGGCCATCCGTGACTGCGACGATGGGCTGGCCGTGGCCCGCCTTGAAATCGAGCCCCGAATGCATCCGGCGATAGCCGAGGATCGGATGGCGGCGCATGCCGAAGCGCGAACTCATGCGACCCGGCACGGGCGCCATCAGGCCGCCGCGTTGCTCCCCGACGCCCGATGCCTCGTAAAACTCGCCATCCTTGCCCCAGCGCATCAACTGGACGGCAGGCTTTTCGCCCCGGTCCAGACCCGCATAGAGCAATTGGCCCGCCTGCCGTTCGCCGGTGGCGGCACGGCGATGCGCGACGATGAAATCGAATGTATCTCCGGACCGTACTTCCCGGTCGAGGTTCACGTGCTGGCCCAGCGTCTTGAGATAGGCCTGAACGGCGCTCGCCGGTGCTCCCGCCGCGCGCGCCGAGCGGTAGAGACTGTCGCCCACCACACCGCGTATCCGCAAAGGCGTATCGTCAACGCGTATAATCTTGCGGGTAAGTGAAAGATCGGCGCCATCGTCAAGGCGGCCAACATCCAGTTCGAGATCGAACCGCGCGCGAAATGTGATCGACTGCAACGGCCGGGGTTGGCCAGGTGCCGTACGGCGCCCCAAGGTGATGTCGAACTGCGTGCCCGATTCCAGGTCCGACAGGGGGATTGCCCCTGCGACCAGCGCGGCTACGCGATCGGTGTCGCCCACGCCGACACCAGCCCGGCGCAGCATGCGCTCGAAGCTGTCGCCCTTGGCCAGCGTCGCGACCATCTCGATCGTGGGTCGCTCCGGCGCTGCAGCAAGCGGCGCGACGAGAGCGGTCGCCCCCATGTGCCGGCCACTGTCTGCACCGAGCCCCAGTGGCAGAATCATCTGGCTGCGAAACTCGTCGCGTACGGCGTCATCGATATGCGCAGGCGGCGCAGCCTCGAGCGGCGCGAAAGTCGGCCAGAAAGCTAGAGCGGCCGCACTCAGGCCGAGAAAGGTCCCTAGGCCGCGGAACCAGCGTTTGCTGCCGATTTCACTGCCAAGGTCGGGTGCCAGGTCCAGTCTGGCGATGCGGCCCGAAAGGCGTTCGCGCATGGCGGACCACGAAAACTTGGGAAGAGGCAGGTTGGGCAGAATCTGGTCGTGCGCAAGCGCTGCGGCCGAGCCATTTCGCCCACCCGTCGCCGACTGCAGATCCGCTTCGTTACTGTCCGTATGGGACGTATACACGCCTGTCCCTCCGTATTGGTCACCCGATGCGTGTTCGGTGCGACCCAATCCCGCTTAAAGAGCCTGTGCCCGCTTTGCCTGCCAAAACAAAGTAAAGACGGGCTTAACTTGCGGCCATGCGAGTCCGGATTGCGGTGAATCGAACTTCCGGCGCGCCGCACGGTTGCCCTGAGGCCCGCTCACTGCCACCTAGGGCACGTGCAGAGAAGCGCTATCAAGGCAGTCCTCGGACCCACCAATACCGGCAAGACGCATCTGGCGATCGAGCGCATGGCCGCGCATTCCAGCGGCTGTATGGGCTTCCCGCTTCGCCTGCTTGCCCGCGAAGTCTATGACCGCGTTCGCGCGATCAAGGGCGATGACGCCGTGGCGCTGATAACCGGCGAAGAGCGTATCGAGCCCAAAGCGGCGCGTTACATGTGTTGTACCGCCGAAGCGATGCCGCGCGATGGAGCGGGCGCCGCCTTCGTTGCTCTGGACGAAGCCCAGATCGGAGCGGATCGCGAGCGGGGGCATATCTTTACCGATCATTTGCTCAATACGCGTGGGCGCGAGGAAACGATGCTGCTGGGCGCGGCCACGCTCGAACCGCTGGTGCGCCAGCTGGTGCCCGAGGCGGAGATTTCCGATCGTCCCCGGTTCTCCACCCTTACCCACATCGGGCCGCGCAAGCTGTCGCGCCTTCCGCCGCGAAGCGCGATCGTCGCTTTCAGTGCCGAGCAGGTCTACGGCGTGGCCGAAATGCTGCGGCGCTTTCGTGGCGGCGCCGCAGTGGTCATGGGTGCACTCAGCCCGGAGACGCGCAACAAGCAGGTCGCCTTGTTCCAGAATGGCGAAGTCGACTACATCGTTGCCACCGATGCGATCGGCATGGGGCTGAACCTTGACGTCAACCATGTCGCCTTCGCCGGACTGTCAAAATTCGACGGTGTCCGGATGCGCCGGCTTTTCCCCGCGGAAATGGCCCAGATCGCCGGGCGGGCTGGTCGTCACCAGCGTGACGGGACTTTCGGCACGCTCGCCGGGACGAACAAGCACGGCACGGCGCCCGAATTCACCGAAGAAGAAGTCTATGCGATCGAGGAACATCGGTTCGCACCGCTCACCCACCTCTACTGGCGCGAGCCGGAACCGCGCTTCGATTCGCTTGCGACGCTGATCACGGATCTGGAGACGCCGCCGGGCGATCCTGCCTTGCGCCTTGCCCCGGAAGCCATCGACCTGGCCACGCTCAAGCGCTTGGCGGACGAGCCGATTGGAGCCAATGTCCGGGGCGCAGGTATGGTGCGCCGGTTCTGGGAAGCCTGTTCCCTGCCGGACTTCCGTCAACGCGGCGCCGATGTTCACGCCCGTTTCGTCGCGCGATTATGGCAGGACCTTGCGCAAGGCTATCTCGGCGCCGATTATGTCGCGGCGCGCATCAGCGAACTCGACAACATGTCCGGGGACATCGATACGCTGCAGGGGCGGATCTCGGCGATTCGCACTTGGGCCTATATTTGCCAGCGACCCGATTGGGTGCTGGCGCGTGACGAAATGGCGTCGCGAGCGCGCGCCGTCGAAGCCAAATTGTCGGATGCGCTCCATGCGCGGCTGACCGAAAGATTCGTGAACCGAAGGACGGCGATATTGATGAAGTCGCTAGGACAGGATGCAGGCATGCTGCCGATTGAATTGAATGACAGTGGCGAGGTTAGCGTGGAAGGCGAAGTGCTGGGCCACGTTGAAGGATTGCGGTTCAAGGTGGATTCCTCTGCCCGCCACGAAGACCGGCGCATGCTTCTCGCGGCCGCGGAAAAGGCGCTGCCCAAACTGCTTGGGACGAAGGCTGACCAGCTGGTGGCTGCAGACATGGAAGGCATCGAGCTTGCACGCGGCGCCATACGGTGGAAGGGCGAGGTTCTGGCCGAACTCGAACGTCGAGACGGGAGCATAAAGCCACTGCTGAAACCCAGTCGTGAAGTGTCTGCATTGCCCGAAAATGCGCGCAACAATTTGATGGCCGGGCTGGAAAAATGGCTCGACAAGAAGCTCCAGCCTCTGGAGCCGCTCGAAAAGATGCACCATGCGGCAAGCAATCCGGATGCCGGGTCGCAAGCGCGCGCTCTGCTGCTCAATCTCATTGCCGGGCATGGTTACGTTACGCGCGACAGAGCGGGGATCGAGCATCTGCCCAAGGAGATGCGACCGTTCCTGCGAAAGATAGGGGTGACCTTCGGAGCCCTGGACGTCTTCGCGCCAGCCTTGCTGAAACCCGCTCCGCGGCAATTGCTCAATATGCTCGGCGTGGATCGCCGACCTTTGCAGGAAGCGATGCTGCCGGTGATTGCGGAAACCAAGAAACTACCCTCGGGCTATCGCGCCGCGGGTACGCAGGCCATCCGAATCGATCTGGCAGAGAAGATACTGCGCGCGGCGCATGAAACGCGGGCGAAGGCGCAAAGCAAGGACCGCAGACGCAAATTCGTGCTCGACTATGCCCTGCCGATATCCATCGGTTTGGAGGAAGATAACATCTCCCGCTTGCTAGGGAACGCTGGTTTTCGGGTGCAGAGAGCAAAGCCGCTGCCCGAAGGCCAATTCGGTCCGCCGCGACCCGATCGCTGGGAATGGCGGCCATCGCGCCGCAAACAAGAGCGACCTACCCCCGTGAAACCCCGTGAAGGGAGTGCCTTTGCCGCACTTGCCGATCTGGTGCGTACATGACGAGATACGTGTGAGGATCGACAGGCTGCTGTGCCATTTGCGCTTCACACGAACGAGGAGCGCGGCACACAGGCTGATCGACGAGGGCCATATTCGCCGCAACGGCGAACGCGTCAGGCGTTGTTCGCGCGACATCGTCGAGGGCGACATCCTCACCTTGCCGCTCGGTAACACGGTAAAACTGATCGAAATCCTCGCGTTGCCGGAACGCCGCGGGCCGCCCCGGGAAGCACAAGCCTGTTATCGGGAGCTTGACCCCAACGGATAATCCGCCCTAGCAGCGCGATCAGGCAAACAGTTCCAGGGATTACGCCACCAATGACCTATGTCGTCACCGACGCCTGCATCAAGTGCAAGTACACCGATTGTGTAGAGGTGTGTCCGGTCGATTGTTTCTACGAGGGCGACAATATGCTCGTCATCAATCCCAGCGAATGCATCGATTGCGGCGTTTGCGAGCCCGAGTGCCCCGCTGAAGCGATTCTCCCCGACACGGAAAATGGCCTGGAAAAATGGCTTGAACTGAACACCAAGTTCAGCGCCGAATGGCCCAACATCACCCAGTCGAAAGAACCGCCGGCCGATGCCGACGAGCACAAGGACGAAGAAGACAAGTACGACAAGTACTTCTCGGCCGAGCCCGGCGAAGGCGACTGATCGCTTGCGGCCGTTGCCGCTCTCAGTTGAACGCTGCATCCTTGCCAATTGCGATTCGCAATTTTGTTGCGGCTGTGCTATATAATGCAACAACTGAGCCGGCTTGCTCCCGGCCAGGTGAGATAATTGAAAGGGCACGCCGCTTCCAGCAACGTCACAACCGGGTTTACACTGCACTCTCGCATGGGTCGCAGTCGGGCCTTTCTTGACGCTGCTGCCTTCGCGCCGCGCTCCGACGAAAGGAAAGATTGCATGGCTAGCAAGCCTGATGCCTTCGACGTTGGCGATTACGTTGTTTACCCCAAGCACGGTGTGGGCCGTGTCATCGAGCTCCAGAGCGAAGAAATCGCCGGCATGCAGCTCGACCTTTATGTCCTCCGCTTCGAAAAAGAGCGCATGACGCTGCGCGTTCCGGTCAACAAGGTCGAATCCATCGGCATGCGCAAGCTGTCTTCCGACAAGACGCTCAAGGAAGCGATGGAAACTCTCAAGGGCAAACCCAAGGTCAAGCGGACCATGTGGAGCCGCCGTGCGCAGGAATACGAAGCCAAGATCAACTCGGGTGAAATCGTGCTGATCGCTGAAGTGACTCGCGACCTCTTCCGTCCCGACGATCAGCCGGAACAAAGCTATTCCGAACGGCAGATCTTCGAAGCCGCGTCCAGCCGGCTCGCGCGCGAACTCGCCGCAATGGAGAAGACGGACGAGCCGACTGCGCTCGAGAAAATCCTCGACGTGCTGCGCGAACATGCCCCGCAATATTACGAGAATGCCGAAGACGCGTAACGCGCTTGATTAATCGAACACGTAAGGGGCGCCATGCGGCGCCCCTTTTCGTTGGTGCCACTCCGGCCATAATCCGCCAAGCGATTACATTTGTCGACGAACGCGTTGGACGTAGTCATTCCGCGGTGCGAATGATGCAGTCTGCAATTTGGAGACTGCACATGGTACGCACTTTGACGATAGCTGCACTCGCGCTGGCAACCGTTACCGCCATCCCGACAACGCCCCTGCTTGCAGAAAAGACATGGCGCTCGACACTGGATGACGGCCGCCTGATCGGCGAGACGAGCACTGCCACGCAGCGCTTCGAAAAGGTCACTCTGGCAGGCAACGACACGGTGTCAGTCACGCGAGGCAATCAGTGGCGAATCCGCGCCTCCGGCAGCCCAGCCGTGCTGGCCGAACTGCGTTATGTCGTCGATGACGGGCAATTGGTCATCGGCCGCCGCTGGCGCCGTGAACCGATAAAGGGCACAGCTAGAATCGAAGTCACCGCGCCATCTGTCACCTCTGCCACGCTTGCTGGATCGGGCAATCTCATTGTCGATAGCATGAGCGGATCGGATATCGGCGCCACGGTTGCTGGCTCCGGTACGCTGGAGATCGGCCGGGTGAAAGCTTCGCATCTGTCAGCAGCAATTGCAGGGTCAGGCGACCTCAAGATCGCCGGCAATGCAGACGACGGCAGTATCAATATCGCCGGGAGCGGGGATATCGATGCAACGCGCCTTCGTGTCGGTCGATCGGCCGTATCGATCGCGGGATCGGGCGGTGCCAGGTTCCGCGCCGACGGCCCGGTGAAGGCAAATATCGTGGGTAGCGGCAGCGCCATCGTTACGGGTACCACTGACTGCTCCCTGACCCGCATGGGGTCTGGACGTCTGACCTGCTCACGCTGAGCCGCATCGCTCACCGAACGGAATCGGATGACCGAATACATCTTTCCTGCCTTGATGATGATCGAGTACTGTATTATATCAGCAATACGGACTGCCGCAGCGAGAGGAATACTACCCCGATGATCCACCGAATTCTGAAAGGCCTTGCCCCGCTCGCAGCCTTGGCTGGAGCAGCACTTGTCACAGGGTGCGACAACATGAACATCCACATCGGCGATGGCGACGGTGTGCCGCTGGCCGAGCTGGATATGAGCGGTGCGGCGCCGACCGAACTTGTTCTTGCCGGACCGGACAAGGTAATTGTCACCGAAGGCGAAAAACTGGACATCGCCGTGTCCGGAGAAGACGCGGCAGTCGACGCGGTGCGGTTTTCGCTCGACGAGGGCTCTTTGGGCATAAGCCGCGCCAAGGATATGGGCAAAATCGGTGGTGTGGCCACCGTCCGGGTGACGATGCCCAGCCTTACGGCGATGGTGCTTGCAGGATCGGGCGATATCGAGGCAGCCTCCATGCGGGGCAAAGCCGATGTCACCATCGCTGGATCGGGGAAAGCCAAGGTCGCACGGTTCGACGCTGATTCACTGGATCTGACCATTGCTGGATCGGGAAGCTTCGAAGGCGCCGGAACCGTCGATATGCTGGATATGACCGTAGCCGGATCCGGCAAGGCCGATATGGCCGGCCTCAAGGTCGGCAATGCCGACATATCCGTCGCCGGCTCAGGCGATGCCGAATTCGCTTCGGACGGCAAGGTCGATGCGAGCATCATGGGCTCGGGAACAATCACGGTAAACGGCCGCGCAGACTGCACGGTAAGCGCGATGGGTTCGGGCACGCTCAACTGCCGCGATATCCGGACGGCGACACAGGCACCCACTGCACCTGACGCCCCTTCGAGCCCGACTGCGCCGGATGCTCCCGCAGCGCCCGAAACGTAAGTTCATCGACGGCTCACGCTATTTAGGCTAGGCGGCGCGGCGAGAGGATTTCGCCATGCGCCGTCTAGCCTTAATCATTCTGCTGCCTGTAACCCTTGCCTTGCCCGGTTGCCTTGCAAAGACCGTGGTGGATGTTGCCACACTGCCGGTGAAGGCAGTCGGCAAGGGTGTCGATATGGCCACTACCAGCCAATCTGAAGCCGACGAGAAGCGCGGCCGCGAAATTCGGCGTCGGGAAGCCCGGCTTGCCCAGTTGGAACGGGACTACGACAAGCAGCTCGACCGCTGCAAGGATGGCAATCGCCGGGCCTGCGACGATGCGCGCAACAGTTACGCCGAGATGCAGCAGATCATTCCATCGATACCGGTCGAGCCCGAGTGATCAATCGGGCGGAGTGGCGGCACGGCGTAGCCGGTCGTTGATCGCAATTCCCACGCCCACTTCCGGAATTTCTGCAACCGCAATGCGAGGTTTGGCCGACAAGGCGCCATCGTGAAGGCAGGCATAGAGGCGTGACGCCGCTTCCGTGAGATCACCCCTCTCCGACAACGAGCAATCGCCAGCCAGATCACCGAAGCCGATCAAGAACTCGTCTGGCGCAACTTCTGAAGCCATTAGCCGAACGGGCTTGCCCGGTGCGTAATGGCTCGCAAGCTGCCCCGGCGCTTCGATATTCTTTCCATCTGCCGCCGAGGCCGCGAGAAGTATGGGACCTGGGCGCAAAACGACGACAGATCCATCCGCACGAACCGCCGCAATCGTCGATTCCAGGCCCTGCTCGCACACGCCGCCGTCGATCACCGCGTCGATCCTGCCGTCGAGCGATGCGAGAACATGTGCCGTCGAGGTCGGGCTGATGAAACCGCTGCGATTCGCGGATGGCGCGGCGATCGGCAGACCGCTTTTCTCGAGCAAGGCGCGCATGACGGCGTGCGAGGGCATGCGTATCGCGACCGTTTCAAGCCCCGCTGTCACAGCCTCGGCAAGACCGGCATCTCGGCGGCGCGGGAGCACAAGGGTGAGCGGTCCCGGCCAGTGCTCTGCCGCCAGCTTCTCCGCTACGTCGGAAAAGTCGGCCAGCTTGCGCGCCAGTTCCAGCGATGCCACATGGACGATGAGCGGATTGAAATCGGGTCGACCTTTTGCGCCATAGATCCGCGACACCGCCTCGTCGTTATCTGCGCGCGCGGCAAGGCCATAGACCGTCTCGGTCGGTACGGCGACGAGACCTCCATCGCGCAATATCCGTGCAGCGCGTGTAATTTCGTGCGCATCGGTCCCTATCGTTTCCGTAACGTATTTGCCGCTCATGCCCGCGCGCTATATCTCGTTCGGCACAAAGCCAAGAGGATTACCCGTGACCTACACCCCCGCCACCCAGGACCAGTTGCTCGCCATCCGCGTAAACGCCGGAATCGACGATTTGGCGAACAGCGAAAAATTTGCCGCCGCCGAACCGGATATGGTCGAGGCCATCGTGGCCGGCATTGGCGAATTTGCTGCTGGGGAATGGGCGCCCCTCAATCGCATCGGCGATATCGAGGGCGCAAAACTGGAGAACGGTGTGGTCCGCCTTCCTGACGGATTTGCCGAAGCCTATGCGCATTATGTCGAACAGGGCTGGAATGCCATTTCCGGACCCGTCGGGTTCGGCGGACAAGGCCTGCCGTTTACCCTGTCATGCAATGTTCTCGAAAACCTCGGCACGGCGAACATGGCCTTCAACCTGCTTCCAATGCTGAGCGTTGGCGCCATCGAATCGCTCGACCATCATGGCTCTGCGGAACTTCAGGAAAAATACCTTCCCAAACTGGTGAGCGGCGAATGGTCGGGAACTATGAATCTGACCGAGCCTCAGGCTGGTTCGGATGTCGGTGCACTGCGTACGACCGCCAAACCCATCTCGGAGGGAGAGCACGCAGGAAAGTATCTGATCAAGGGTCAGAAGATCTACATCACCTGGGGTGAACACGATCTCGCCAAGAACATCATACACCTTGTACTCGCCCGTCTGCCCGACGCGCCCGATGGTACCCGCGGTATTTCGTTGTTCGTGGTGCCGAAGTACCATGTGAAGGAGGACGGGTCGCTCGGATCCCGCAATGACCTGCGATGCGTAAGCATAGAGCACAAGCTCGGCATCAACGCCTCGCCGACCTGCGTCATGAGCTATGGCGACAATGACGAATGCATCGGTGAACTGGTTGGCGCTGAAAATCGCGGGCTGATGGCGATGTTCACCATGATGAACAATGCGCGCATAAATGTCGGCAATCAGGGGGTCCAGATCGGCGAACGGGCGACGCAGCAAGCCTTTGCATACGCGCAAGAACGCGTGCAATCCGCACGCGCCGGATCGCCCGACAGATCATCAGTGGCCATCATCGATCATCCCGATGTCCGCCGCATGCTGCTACGAATGAAGGCCCTCACTGAAGGCGCGCGTGCGCTGCTGTATTATACGGCGGGACAGGTCGATCGCGGGACGCTGGGCGATGCCAGCGCGCGTATGCGCGGCGAGGTTCTCACCCCGCTGATCAAGGCCTGGGGAACCGATATCGGTATCGAAGTGGCAAGCCTGGGCGTCCAGGTCCATGGCGGCATGGGCTTCATTGAGGAAACGGGGGCCGCACAACACTGGCGCGATTCGCGCATTGCGCCGATTTACGAAGGTACAAACGGTATCCAGGCCGCCGATCTCGTCACCCGCAAGCTCGCGCTCGACGATGGTGCTGCCTTGGCGACGCTGACAGCCGACATTGCCCGAGATGCGCAGGACGAACCGACGCTTGCTGCGCTTGCTGCCGATTGCAACACAGTGGCGAAATGGATGCGCGCTGATGCCAGCGTGGACGATAGCCTTGCCGGGTCGGTTCCCTTCTGCACCATGCTCGCGGTGGCCGTTGCCGGGTGGCAATTGCTGCGCCAGCTGCGGGCGATACAGGACGGTGCTGCGCCGGAGTTGGCGGCCACCAAGGCCGCTAGCGTTCGGTTCTTTCTCGACCGAATTGTGCCCGAGGCACGCGGCCTGACCGCGGCAGCGACCGCAGGAGCCGAATCGCTTTACACGCTGACCGCCGAGCAATTGGCAGGGTAGGCTATTCCGCCGTCACCCGGCGCGCGTAATCGTCTGCACCGAAGGTAGCTTCCTGTCCCCGCAGTTCGCGCTGCGGGGGCAAACGGTCACCAGTGATCCGGCCGATTGCGCCCTGCCCCTGTGCACCGGGGGCGAAGACACGCCAGATGATTCCGGCAGTGTCGTCGGACACGAGCAGAGACCCATCGCTCGCCCATTCGACCCAGGTCGGGCGACCGCGCGTCGTTCCATCGTCTTTGAGGAAACCGGTCAGCACGGGCACGGGCTTACCGGTAGGGTTCCCGCGCTCGTCGAATGCAACATAAACGACGTCATAACCCGACGGCGGCTTGCGGTTCCAGGATCCATGCTGGGCGACGAATGCCCCGCTGCCGAACCTGTCGCCCATCTTTGCGCCTTCTTTACTGAAGACAAAGCCGAGGGCAGCCACGTGCGGTCCCAGGGCATATTCGGGGGTACGAACGTAATTGATATATTCGGGGATCGGATATTTCACGCGGCGATCGAAGTTGTTGCCGTAATAAACCCACGGCCAACCGTAATTCGCGCCGATCGGCACATTGGTGAGATAATCCGGCACCAGGTCAGAACCGAGCATGTCGCGTTCGTTGACGGTGGTCCATAATTCTCCCGACCATGGGCTGAAATCGAGTCCGTTGGCATTTCGCAAGCCGCCTGCGAACATGCGCTGGCGGCCAGTCTCGAGGTCGATTTCCCAGATCAACGCACGGCCTTCTTCGGCTTCGAGACCCTTGTCAGCAATGTTCGTATCCGAACCGACAGCCGCGTAGAGGCGATTACCGTCGGGATGCAGCGCCAGGTTGCGCATCCAGTGTCCGCCCCCAGGCGCAAGATCGGCGATCTTGCGTGGCTGGCCCGATACACGAGTGGCCCCCAGCTCGTAAGCATAGGCAAGCACAGCGTCGTTGTTGGCGACGTAGAGCGTGCCATCACCCCAAGCCAGACCAGATGGAGAGTTGAGGCCATCCAGCAGTACCTGGCGAATTTCGGCTTTGCCATTGCCGTCCGCATCGCGAAGCAGAACGACCTGGTTCGGCGATTCTCCAGTGGCACCTGCGCGCGACATCAGCAGATTGGCAATCCATCCGGTGATACCGCCGCTCTCTTCGCTTTTCGGGGCGCGGGTCAGCGAAACGAGGATGTCGCCATTTGGCAGCGCCTGCAGGGTACGCGGATGATCCAGCCCTTCCGCAAACCGGTTGACTGCAAGCCCTTCCGCAGCAGCGGGAACTTCGTTGGCAGCCCATCCCACCGGCTTGGCGACCGCCACAGTGGGAATGCTTTCCGCATTCGCTTCCTGCAATGTCGGGTCGGTCCCGACGACATCATCGAACGGAACGTCGGCCGTATCGCCGCGTGTGAGGAAATAACCCGCGACGGCAATGACCAGCAGGATGACAACGAGCGCGATGCCCAGTTTCTTGAGAATACTCATGCGCCCCGGATAAGCGACCGCGCGCCGCGGAGCAATGGGGCTTGCGAGCAGCCAGTTCGCCGCTACATCGCCCGTCATGTACGATTTTCGCCCTGCTCCCGATACGCCCAAGCCCGAAACCTACCGCCAGCTGCTCGATGCAGCCGATGCGCTGACCGCGGGCGAACCGGACGCGGTGGCCAATATGGCGAATATCGCGGCCTTGTTGTGGGATTTCCTGCCGGATCTGAACTGGTCGGGCTTTTACAGGGTCGTGGACGGGCAATTGGTGCTTGGCCCCTTCATGGGTCGCCCGGCCTGTATCCGCATTCCGCTCGGTCAGGGTGTCTGCGGCTTAGCTGCGAGCGAAGGCAAGACCCAGCTCGTAGAAGATGTGCACGCCTTCCCCGGCCACATCGCCTGCGATGCGGTAACCAATTCCGAGCTCGTTGTGCCCGTTGCGCGCGATGGGCATGTCATTGCGGTGATCGATCTCGACAGTCCGGAACCGGCCCGCTTCGACTCTGAAGACGCCGCGGGCATCGAGGCCGTCGCAGCCATGTTATCTACGCGGATCTGACAACCCCTGCCCCATCACGGCACACCCGCGAGCGCGCTTTTGCGCGCGGGTTGGCGGCTGCTAACGAATGTCGATCACGAACGGGCTCGAGCCGAGTCGCCCGAAGGAGCACGCATCATGAACGCCCGCGCCGCCATTGTTCTTACTGTCTCCAGTCTGGCGTTGATTCCGTTCGGCGCCTTCGCACAAAGCACCATACCCTATGAGGTCGGGCAGTATGAATTCGCACAGCCTTTGCCGGAACTCGATGATGATGTCGTTACGGAAACGGTGACAGAGGACGCAGCGGAAGCCGAACAAGCTGTGCAGAGCAACGCAGCCCCCGTCTTCGTGAGCAATCCGACGATCCAGACGATCGATCCGTCGGATTCAGCATATGCTGGCAATGAAACCGTGCCGGCGGCTCGCTCCATCCCTGCCCGCGCAGGTGCCGATTTCGTTACCACGCCAACACCGGCAGCAGGGCCGGTTCCCGTCATCTATCGCGATGCGTCCCATAGCGCGCCGACGCCTGGTACCATTCGGACGGAAAATGCCCCGGGGACGACCACTTACAATGCCGCGACCTATCTGCCGGCGGGTGGTCAGGTTGTTGCCTTCGATCGGTTAGCCTGGCTGGATGAATGCCGCGCTCGCCTGGACACGTATGACAATGAAAGCGAGCGCGGAAAGGTTATGGGTGCCTTGATCGGAGGTGTCGCCGGAGGCGTTCTGGGCAACCGCATCGCCGGCGCGGGCCATCGCGCCCCAGGTACGCTCATCGGTGCGGGCGCAGGCGTTGCCGCAGGCATGGCCGTTGGCGATGCCATTGACGATCGCAACCGATCGCGCAGCGACAGCTACGGGCAATGTGAAGCCTATCTCGACGATTACATGCGCAGTGTAACCGCTGAAGCGGGAAGCGTTCAGTACGTTCAGCCCGGGCAGTACATGCTGGTGCCGGTTACCGTTTCGGTGCCTCAACGAGTAATTTACCGCGAGCGTACATCTGGCAACTAATCCTTGAGCGCGATGGCGCGTGATGTGCAATGCGCCACAAGTTCGGGCATTTCGAAGCTGTCGGGATCGAATTTCGGCAAGCCAGTCCGGCAATTGTCGCGCACATCTGCCCCAGGGGCGATCCAGTCATCAGTGGACAGGCCGTTAAAATCCACCAGGCCATCAAACGCGACCATGTATTCACGGCCCGATGGCAAGGCCACGATGGTGCTGCCGACCGGTAACGGTTCGCCGCGTTCATCGATTACTCGCATCAGCACGGACCGATACGCCTCTATGTCCATATCGACCAGAACCACGCCACCGCGCGATGCCTGCATCCTGCGGAATGTGGACCTTGCTACGGCGGCCGAAGGAAGCTTGTCGGGGGCGATATCGAACTGCATCGGTACGAGAGGGGTGATGCGCGTAACCAGCAGCCGCCCGCTGTCGTCCGAACGGCCGACTTCCCGATGCTCATGGGTCACCGTAACGCCCCCCACGTTGCCGGTGCGCACCAACGCATAGGCATCTGATGCCCTGTCTCGCGCAAAGATCCGCTTGTCGGCGATGACCAGCGATCCTTCCGCGCGCACGCGCGCGGCAACATTCCCCGCCGCATATTCGGCATCCGCTGCCACGCGCGCAAACGGTGCGCGATAGGCGACCGTCCCCGCATACCGCGAACGCTCGCCGACCCTTGCATGTGCGGCATAGCCGAACTCGCCGATTTCGGTATCTGGCCGGAAATAGCTGAGCTGTGCGGCCACGGTCTCCGCCGCCGTGTGCTGCAACGATGCGCTGCCGCTCGTGCGCGGCCCGAACCTCATGTTGAGATTGAGCCCCGCCACAAGTTCACTACGGCCCGCGGACTTGCGAAAGCTGACATCGGCTGCGAGCGTCATCCGGTCGGTCAGTTCATGACGCGCCGCCGCGCGCAGAACGGATGTGTTCTCTGCCGAAATCAGTTGCGACGGATCGAAAGGCCTCGACAGGCGAGCTACAGAGAACTGAAATCGTGTTGAATCGGCAAGGTCAAAATCCAAAGACCCTATGAATTGTCTGGGGACCGGGCCGTCGCCGGACTGGGCCGCAATGTCGCGATATCCTTTGGTCGGCAGCACTGCCTCTACACGGCCGGAGACACCCCTCCCGACCGATTCGGCACCGAGCTTCAACAGAGCTCCCATTTCACGAGAAGTGCGGCTGTATCGCGCCTCGCCGTAAAGCATGGCCACCGCGCCAATTGTGCCTTGCGCCTGAGCGCCCACATTCCACAGTCCGACGCCCGCTTCGCCGGACATGCCGACGGTGAGTGACCTTGTCAGTCCTCTTCGGACGTAGAACGTTCCGACAAGGTCTCGATAGTCATTGCTACGTGTACCAAATCTTCGTCGGATCCAGCCGGTGGCCGCCCCCCACTGGCTGAGGCCTTTGTCCAGCATTTCCGGGGCGGTATAAATTCGCGCTGTCTGGACCGTCTCCTGCCCAAGTTCATCGCGCAAGACGACGGACACTTCGCCACGCCCCGCGGCCATCGGGATGTTGTGGACGCGAAACTCGCCCGCCTCGATCTCCGAAGATTGGAAGCGGCGGTCGTTGACGATTAGATCGACGGATGTCGGTACTGCCACCTGCCCTCGAAATTGTGGCAGCGGATTGGTGATGAGATCTGGCCTGAGCGCGAAATCTGAGCCGATCTGTATGCCGCCAACTCGGAGCGGGCGCTGCACTTCGCTACCTAGGGTGATCACGTCGCCAGCGCTGATCAGAAGAGCCTTTTCGGGCAGGGCAAGTGTCGCCGTCGTGTTGAGGCGAACCAATTTGTCCTCCGAAGCGTCTACGTTTGTGCGATAGGTGAAGGCACTGCCAAGGATGAGGTTTCCGTAAGTCACCCGTGGTGCGACATATGCGCCCAAATCGCTTTTGCCACCGGATCGGGTGGCGGTCAGGCTGTAATCGACGATCCCGGCGAGGAGAGGCGACATCTCTCCGGGGTCATAGTTGCGCCGCGCAACATTTACGTCGTTGGGCCCATCGCCTTTTCGATATCTCTTTACCGTGAGCTGCTGGGTAATCCGGTCGAATTCGAACCGGGCTATCTGCATTGTCTTGAGTTTGAGATATCCGCTAGTTTCCTCTTCTATAGGTAGGCCAGCAGCCACCGCGGATTCGGCCAGAATGGCAACCTCACCATCGATCCACTTGAGGTCGACCATGCGTTTTTGCTCAACGCCGTCGACGAAGATCGCACTCAGCCCGGGCCCATCTTTTTCGGCCTCCACGGCACTCTTGAGAGTGAGATCCCTTTCGATCGCAAACGGATCGTTCGCTTGGGCGAACAGGCTGACGGGCGCCATGAAGACGCCCGTCGCAACCAGCCAAGCCGCAGCGAATGATTTAGCTGCAGATAACAGGGACCTGGACACGCTGCGTGTCGCCCTCGATACGCGCCTGAAGGGTTAGCGGTCCTGTGGGACACCCCGCTGGCAGCTTCCATTCGAGCCATGAGCCGCCGTGCACGTAATGGAGCGATGCTCCATCGATTTCGACCGGTGAATTAACCGTATTGGTAAGGGCCAAACTAACCATACGAGCGGATTGCTGACCGCGATTTGCGACGCGCAACGTATCGCCATTAACGGTCCATTCTAGATCGGCGGGGCTTGCCGCCGCTCGGTCCACGAACATTGGAATAGTAAAACGGATACGCGTCATCGCGGTACCGCTTTGCGCCTGCTCGGGATCAGGTAGCTGATCAATCGCCACTCGATAACGGCGTTCACCCTCAGGCGGGAGCGCGCGGCGTTGTACGCGAAAGAATTGCGTATCGCCGGGCTGAATGACCACGATCGCCGGTGAAACGAGTACATCCGTCGTGGGAGCATAGACATCTTCGCCATCGGATTGTGTCCAGTCGAATGCCCTGACCTGGATACCGATCGGTCGATCCGAAGGATTGATAACCCGGAGCGTCTCCTGCATTTTCTCACCGTCCATCTCGAGGCGGAGCGGCGCTACCGTTACGCGCGCCGACGGAGCCGATGAGGCAGCGTTGGACGGCGCCTCCTGAGCAAGCACTCCGCTAGACGGGATGAGGGAAGCCGTAGCCAGTATGGCTGCGAGACATATTTTCATGATTGGCTATCCGGAGTGGCGACCGGCGGGCCGAAACCCGCCGGACGAGGATCAGAAGGTAACCGTGACGGCAACCGAGTCCGAATAGGTGTCGGCCGCTACGTTGCCTGCAGTCGAAGGAATGCGACCGCCAATGGTGAGCGTCTGCGCGCTGCCAGTCCCGGTTCCAGCCGCGATGGCATTGTTGACCGCGAGAAGCGTGCCCGAAGCAGGAACACCCAAATAGAGGCTGTACGGAATCTTGTCCGTGCCTGAGCCGGCCATATAGCGCTGGCCCGAAACTTCATGCCCGCCTGCACCCATAGTTACGTTGAAGTCGGACCCGTCGGTGCAGGTGAGCGACATCGAGGTGCTGGTGTCGTGGTTGGCGCCGTTGAGCACGCCCAGTCCAGTCCAGGCCAGTGTAGCGTCGCTTACCTCGCATGATTCGAGAACTTCGGCGGTGACGGTCAGAGTGGCCGAGTTGGTACCGGCAACGGCGGGCGTTGCAGCGACCACACCGGCAGCACCGGCGGCGACCAGAATAATCTTACGCATTTGTCGATCTCCTAAACCCTGTTCCAAGCGGGTGATTCGGAAAATACTTACCGGCGGTATAGATTCCGTTAAGCAGCCCGCGGGGGTTCGGATTGACAGCGCGTCCGAGCAGATCTCTCCACTAAAGTATTGATTCTACGAGTGGCAAAAAGGTGTGGCGGGAGAGATGCGCTAGAATTCGACGGTTACTGTGACGCTGTCTTCATAGCGTCCGGTCACAGCAGACCCGTCGAAGGTCAGTTCGCCATAGACGGGAAAAGCGATCGATCCGGTCGAGCCTGAATTGCCGCGAACCTGCCCTGCACGTTGATCGGTCCAGCGGCGGGAATAGGCTGGATCGGAGTAGAGATTGTATCGCATGTACGCACCGCTCGTCGCATTGCGCATTCGGCGGTTGATGCCTTGGCTGTGCTGGCCACGGTCCATGGAGATCGCAAAATCGAGATTGGCGGTACACTGAACATCGACCGCACCTGTGGAGCGCAGGGTTCCTCTCGTTCCGATGATCAAGCCAAATGCGACGTCTGTAGTCGTGACGGTGCACCCGTCGACGATTGCCACATTGACCTGGAGATCGGCCGCATTTTCCCGCGCCTCAGCGGGAGTGTGAGCAGCGCCGAGAGCTGCCGCGCCGATCAAAATCGGACAAAGGCGAATGGGAAGTGCCATAGCAGGTCAGTAGTGACCCGTACTGCACCATTAGGGTAAACAAAGGGTTTGAGGGCACGTTGGCGCGCTGCCCTGCTAGATGTCCCCACCCGTAAGTCTCTGACAGATAAGATCTAATTGATCTAACGTGCGATACCGGATTGTCACGCTTCCGGTGTTCGGTGTGGCATCCGTAGTAATCTTTACCGGCATGCCGAGGAATTCTTCGAGATGCCCCTGCACGGCCGAAATATCCGCATTTCCCTCCGTTGTCTGCTCCGGACGTGCCTTTTCGCCGCCACCACTCTTACGCGGTTTTCGTGTCAGGGCTTCCATCTGACGGACGGACAGGCCTTCGGAGACAGCCTTTTGAGCCATCTCCGGCGCATCTTCACGTCCGATAAGCGCGCGCGCGTGGCCCATGGAGAGTGAACCTTCTGCCAGAAAGGCGAGCACGGTATCCGGAAGCGCCAAGAGACGTTGAAAATTTGCGACGTGGCTGCGTGACTTGTCGACCAGCTTGGCAATTTCAGCCTGGGTCATGCCCTCGTCTTCCGCGAGCTTCTGATAGGCCCGCGCTTCTTCGACAGGGTTGAGGTCCTCGCGCTGAAGGTTCTCGATGAGGGCGAGAGCCATGACCTCGCGTTGGTCAAGTTCACGGACGAGTGCCGGGATCTGATGCAACCGCGCTCTTTGCGCAGCGCGCCAGCGGCGTTCGCCGGCGACGATGCGGTAACGCCCCCTGCCCAGCGGCGATACGATGATCGGCTGAATGACACCCCGCTCGGCGATCGACGACGCGAGCGAATCTAGCGCTTCTTCATCGAAGCGGGTTCTTGGCTGTCCGGGAAGCGGTTCGATGTCGGCCACCGGGATCGAAGCCAGGCCTTCCGACATGGTTGTGCGCCCGGAACTGTCCGGGATCGACGACTGATTACTGTCGTTACTTGATTCCCGCGCCACCAGCGGTTCCTCGCGACGCGTTTCCCCGAGCAGGGCGCCAAGACCTTTGCCGAGCTTCTTCTTGCGGTCGATGGGATGCGCTCCTCGTTCAGCGTTTGTCTGGCTCATGCGGCTTTCCGGTTTTCAGGCAACCGCCCGATAAGCTCACGAGCGAGACCGATATAAGCACGGCTGCCCGGGCAGTTGTGGTCGTAGACGAGAGCCGGCATGCCGTGGCTCGGCGCTTCCGACAGGCGGACATTGCGCGGGATTACACTCTCAAACACGAGATTGCCGAGACAATCGCGAACATCGTCGGCAACCTGGTCGGTCAGGCGATTGCGTCGATCAAACATTGTCAGAACGACACCGACGATGCCCAGCGAGGAATTGAAACCCTGCTGAACCCGCTCGACCGTCTGAAGGAGCTGGCTGAGCCCCTCCAAGGCGAAGAATTCGCACTGCAGGGGCACAAGCAGGGTATCAGCAGCACACAGGGCGTTGAGTGTCAAAAGCCCCAGAGACGGCGGGCAATCGATGAAACACACGTCGTAACCGGTGAAACCACCGGGAGTTTGTTGATGAAGTGCATGCGTAAGACGAGCGGTTCGATCGTCGACGGAGACCAGTTCGACTTCAGCGCCAGAAAGGTCCTGCGTAGCCGGTACGATATCCAGACCGGGAATTTCGGTCGGTTGGGCGCATTCGGACAATGTCGCCTGCTGAAGGAGAAGATCGTAGCTGGTATTTTCACGTGCGGAACTGGCAACCCCGAGGCCCGTCGAAGCATTGCCCTGAGGATCGAGATCGATCAGCAGCGTTTTCCACCCGGTTGCCGCCATCGCTGTGGCGATATTGATCGCGGTGGTCGTCTTGCCCACCCCGCCCTTCTGGTTGGCTATGGCGATGGTGATCATTGATTCTTGCTCCATTGTCCGCGGCCGACGACAATTCCTGCGTCCTGATCGGTGAGAGATTGTTCCACGTGAAACATCTTACCGTGATTCTTCGGCAGGTCTTTTACTTCTTGCGATGCAGACCGCCCCTTCGGCAACACCCAAAAGGTATCCTTTGTGGAGAAGCGTGCGGATAACGCGAGCAACCGATCCAGAGGCGCAAAGGCCCGGGCAGAGATTGTGCTGGCAGGGAAGGCCTCCACACTCTCGAGACGGGCGCCTTCTACACGACAGTTCTGCAGGTCGAGCTCGGCGATCATGCGCTCAAGCCATTCCACCCGTCGCTTGCGCGATTCAACGAGCACAACCGACAGTTGAGGGCGCATGGCGGCAATCACGAGACCGGGGAAACCGCCCCCACTGCCGAGGTCGAGCCACGCGGATTCACCCCCGCCCCAATTCAGGAGTTGGGCCGAGTCCGCGATGTGCCGCTGCCACACTGTTTGTAATGTTGCACGTGCAACAAGATTCTGACGCTCGTTCTCCTGCGCCAGCTCAGTGGTGAGTGTTTCGAGTTTGTCCATAGCAGCGGCGTCACACAGTTCGGACGCGTAGTGCTTTGCCTGATCTTCGTTGGTGATCATGCCGCTCTGCTTTCCAGCTTGCGCGCATGGACGAGCAAAGCCGCCATGGCTGCGGGCGTTACGCCGCGAATCCTACCGGCAGCTGCGAGGGATTCTGGCTTCGCCCGTGAGAGCCGCTCTATCATTTCATTCGACAGGCCAGGAACCTGATGGAAGGGAAAATCGCTGGACAGAAATTGCGCCTCGTTCGCGCGCAAATCGGCCAACTCTGCATCCTGCCGCGAAAGGTAGGGGGCATAGAAGGCGTCTTCCGCCATCTCCACGGCCAGAGGATCCGACGCATCAACCTCGGCGATCCATGGGCGCAGGTCTTCCAGAGTAGCATGACCGCCGCCAATCCATTCCGAAACCGGACGGGGACCCACATCACGTTTCACGTGAAACCCCGCATCTGCCAGTGTTTTCGAATGAAGCGGAGCCTCGAACTGCCGGGAATAGCGCACCCTGCGCTCTTCACGTCGTTCATACCACTCCGCCCGCTCTGCGCCAACGATGCCACTGGCAATTCCCAAGGGAGTCAGCCGCGTATCCGCATTGCTCGCACGGAGCCGCAAGCGATATTCCGCCCTCGACGTCAGCATACGATATGGCTCGGTAATGCCCTGCAGGGTCAGATCATCCAGCATAACCGCGATGTAAGAATTGGACCGATCCATCTGGACGGCTTCGCCGTCAGTGACACACGCGGCGGCGTGCATTCCGGCTACCAGACCCTGCGCGGCAGCCTCTTCATAACCGGTCGTCCCGTTAATCTGGCCCGCACAATACAAACCGGGGATCGCGTGTAACTCAAGACATGACGAGAGAGCGCGCGGATCGATATGATCGTATTCGACGGCGTAGCCTGGAACCGCCATCTCGACCCTTCCCAGACCATCCATCTCCCGCAGCATAGCTAACTGCACGTCCGCAGGCAGAGAGGTAGAGATGCCGTTGGGATAAACGAGACTGGTATTTAGCCCCTCTGGTTCGAGGAAAACCTGGTGACCATCCCGATCGGCAAAGCGGTGAATCTTGTCTTCGATCGACGGACAATAACGGGGGCCCGCAGCCCCAATAGCCCCAGAGAAAAGCGGCGACCGATCGAGATTGGCGCGAATAATCTCATGAGCGCGTTCGTTGGTGCGCGTGATAGCGCAGAAAATCTGCGGATTGACGCGCCGGGTAGAGAGCGCACTCATGGTCCAGACTTCCTCGTCCGAAGCTTGCTCTTCCAGACCCGCCCAGTCGATGGTCCGACCATCCAGCCGGGGCGGTGTGCCAGTCTTTAGCCTGCCCATCGGAAGCGCTGCATCGCGCATCTGGGAAGCGAGCCGGTGCGCTGCGCCCTCCCCGATACGGCCGCCTTCGAACCGCTCTTCCCCTCGATAAAGAACGCCGCCGAGGAACGTGCCCGTGCACAATATTACCGCGGAAGCTTCGAGCCTGTCGCCACTCGCCAGCTCGATTCCGGCAACACGATCTCCTTCCAACCGGAGTGCGGCTACCTCTCCCTCTACCAGTTCAAGCAAGGGGTCCTTGCGAACCACCTGCTGGACGGCCTGGTGAAACAGATGCCGGTCCGCCTGTACACGGGGGCCCCATACCGCACTGCCCTTGGACCGATTGAGCATGCGATAATGAATCGCCGCAGCATCCGCGGCCCGTCCCATGACTCCGTCAAGAGCATCCACCTCCCGAACCAGATGACCTTTGCCCAACCCGCCGATAGCCGGGTTACAACTCATCGATCCGACCTTGTCGATATCAAGCGAGACAAGCGCAACGCGCGCACCCATGCGCGTAGCAGCGCAGGCTGCTTCGACGCCGGCGTGACCGCCACCGACTACAACTACATCGAACTGGTGCATGCAGGCGCTTTACTGAAGGCACGCTTGCGCGTCAAAGGCCCATGTTTCACGTGAAACACTATTTACCGATGCAAAACCGACCAAACAAAGCGTCGAGCATCTCTTCCGTAGAATCCCGACCAACCAGACGATCAAGCGCCCGCCGCGCGGCCCTAAGATTCTCGGCAGCGATCAACAAATCCGAATGTGTATCTACATCCTCCAGGCTCTGCGCCGCGGTCTGGGCCCATTCCCGCTGCCTGCGACTGAAGGCAATCTGATCGACCGGAGGTAAAATTTCCCGCGCCTTCTCAACCAACATGTCCGTCAATTCAGACAAGCCAAATCCAGTTACAGCCGAAACTTCCAAGCCTTCGGATTGCCCTGCCCCAAGGTCGGATTTCGCGCTGATCTGGGTCGCGCCAGCAGGCAGATCATCCGGAGCGCCGAGCCATAGAACAATGTGCCCACTTGCAACCTCCTTACGCGCACGTTCGATGCCCATCTCTTCGATGGCACCTGCGCCGCTATCGCGCATACCGGCTGTATCGACCAACACAAGGGGAACGCCGCCGATAGAAACCGGGCGTTCAAGGACATCCCTCGTGGTCCCCGCCTCACTCGTCACGATGGCCGCATCGTCGGAGAGCAATGCGTTGAATAGAGACGATTTTCCGGCGTTCGGCGGGCCCGCAAGTACGACGCGAATACCGTCCCTCAACCGCTCTGTCGCCGGGCGCTGGGATGTCGCCCGGATTTCGCCAATCAGTTCGTCGAGTTCACGTGAAAAGGATGCAGGAAGCGATACATCATCCTCATCCGCGAAATCGATCACAGCTTCGATCGACGCCGCGAGGCCAAGTACACGGTCCCGCCATCCTTCAATGCGGCGGGACAAATCTCCCCCAGCTGCGAGCAGCGCACCGCGGCGCTGCAATTCGGTTTCAGCTGAAAGTAAATCGGCCAGACCCTCGGCTTCAGCCAGATCGATACGGCCATTGCTGAAGGCGCGGCGGGTGAATTCACCAGGTTCCGCTTCCCGTAACCCGTCGATACTGGACAATGCCGCAAGAAGGGCCGCAACCACCGCCCGCCCCCCGTGGCAATGAATTTCCGCAAGATCCTCACCCGTGGCCGTGTTCGGTCCCTCGAACCACATCACCAGCGCCTGATCCAGCGCTTCACCTTCGCCATTCCGCACTATCCGCAACCGGGGCGAGCGGGCTGGCGGAAGACCATTTGCCATTCGCGACAGAGCTTCCCCTGCCCGAGGACCGCTAATCCGTATAACCCCGATGCCTGCAGGCGGCGCGCCGCTGGACAGCGCGTAAATCGTGTCAGCCATCGGGCGAGTAAACCTCAGTCGCTATCTGAAGGCTTGCTCTGCGACGAAGATCGACCGGCGTTGGCCCCTTCCATGAAACTCTGGAACAGTTTGAAACCGGCCTGCCCCATCGGGGCGAGCTGCTTGGCATATTCCTGCAGCTGATCGGTGCTGCTCACGCCCTTCATCGCTTTCGACATCATGTCGACATAAACGGCGTTCGCCTTGCCCACATCGGGAAGACCCATGAAAGTCCGCGCCTCTTCAGGCGTGCAATCGATTTCGACATGGACCTTCATCGCGTTTCCTCCGTTATGGTATGCGAGATCCTATTTGGGTCCGCACACCGCGTCACGCAAGCACAGACACCAATCAAATCGAGGGAGCCCCCCGCCCATGAGCGAAACCGTCACCGTAACGAGCCTGACCGACAATGAAGAATTCGACGCCTATGTCGCGCGTCCTGCGGACACGCCGAAGGCTGCCATCGTCGTGATCCAGGAAATCTTCGGGGTGAACGCCGGCATCCGGCGCAAATGCGACAAGCTGGCGGAAGACGGCTATCTTGCCGTTGCGCCGGATCTGTTCTGGAGGCTCGAGCCGGGCATCGAGCTCGACCCCGATGTCGAACCGGAATTCCAGCGCGCGCTCGACCTGATGGGCAAGTTCAACCAGGATCAAGGCATTCGCGATATAGAGGCGACCATTCATCACATCCGCGAACGCGAAGGTGTCAAGAAGGTCGGTGCCGTCGGCTACTGCCTTGGCGGCCGCCTGGCTTATATGACCGTAGCGCGAACCGATGCGGACGCCACGGTCGGCTATTACGGGGTTGGTATCGACGAATTGCTGCGCGAGAAGAATGCCATCGCCAATCCGCTGATGCTGCATATTCCGACCGAAGACGGCTTTGTCGACAAGGACACGCAGAAAGCGATGCATGACGGTCTGGACGATCATCCCAAGGTGACGCTCTACGACTATGAAGGGCTGGACCACGGCTTTGCCACCGAATTCGGCAAGCGGCGTAGCGAAGATGCCGCCCAGCTGGCCGACAAGCGTACGGCAGAGTTCTTCGCCGAACACCTCGCCTGATGCGCAATCTCGCGCATATGCGCGAATCGTCCGAACTGTTCATGCGGTTTGGCCCGACGTTGGTCGTCGTGCTGCTGACCGCCCTGTTCGGTATGGTCGGATCGCTGCGCTGGGGCCTGGTCTTCACGATCCCGTTACTGGTCGTGGCGGTGTATGACTTCTGTCAGCGCCGCCATACCTTGTGGCGGAATTATCCGCTGCTCGCCCATGTGCGCTGGATGATGGAAGACCTGCGCCCCTATGCGCGGGCTTATCTGGTGGAGGGTGACCTCGAAGGGCGGCCCTTCAACCACCAGCAGCGTGCGCTGGTCTATGCGCGATCGAAGGGCCAGCTCGACAGCCACCCGTTCGGCACGGAACTGGACGTATATTCGGACGAATACGAGTGGCTTGCCCATTCGATGACACCGAATGCCGATGTACCTCCGGAATGGCGGGTCGATGTGGGCAGCAGCCAGTGTGACAAACCCTACTCCGCGGCGCTGCTGAACATCTCGGCAATGAGTTTCGGATCGCTGTCGGCCAACGCGATCATGGCCCTGAACAAGGGCGCAGCGGCGGGCAATTTCTACCACGACACAGGCGAAGGCGGCATTTCGCGCTATCACCGTTCGCATGGCGGGGACCTCGTCTGGGAAATCGGCAGTGGCTATTTCGGATGCCGCAAGGACGACGGATCGTTCGACCCGGACCGGTTTGCCGACAATGCGCGCGACGATCAGGTCAAGATGATCGAAATCAAGATCAGCCAAGGCGCGAAGCCGGGTCACGGCGGTGTATTGCCCGGCACCAAGGTAACGGAAGAAATCGCCGAAGCGCGCGGCGTGACCGTTGGCACAGATTGCATCTCGCCCGCGGCCCATTCGACCTTTTCGACACCGATCGGCATGCTGGAGTGGGCCGCAAAACTGCGCGACCTTTCCGGAGGCAAGCCGATCGGCATGAAACTGTGTGTCGGCAAGCCGCACGAAGTCTTTGCCGTGATCAAGGCGATGCGGGAAACCGGCATCGTGCTCGATTACATCGTCGTCGATGGCGCAGAAGGCGGCACGGGTGCGGCGCCGGTCGAATTTTCGAACCGGGTGGGCATGCCTTTGCGCGAAGGGTTGATCCTGGTTCGCAATGCTCTGGTCGGGTCTGGGCTTAAGCCCGCGATAAAGCTGGCGGCGGCGGGAAAGGTGCATTCCGGCGCGGGCATGGCGATGAATTTCGGGCTTGGCGCGGATTTCTGCAATGCCGGCCGCGCGTTCATGTTCGCGCTTGGCTGCGTCCAGTCGCTCAAATGCCATACCGATGCCTGCCCTACCGGGGTCGCCACGCAGGATTCGACCCGGCAGCGCGGGCTCGTGCCGATGGAAAAGGCCGAACGCGTAACCCGCTTCCAGCGGCATACGCTGCATTCCTTCCGCGAAATGGTGATCGCCATGGGGCTCGATAATCCCTGGCAGATCGCGCCTCACCTGATGTCGGAGCGGATCAACGGGGTGCAGTCGGACAGTTTCGAGCATCTCTATCGCTTCCTCGAACCCGGCGAGCTGCTCGACTCTCCCGAATCCACCCCCTATGCCAAAGCCTGGGCGGCCGCGCGTTCGGACACGTTCAGGGAGGTAGCATGAGCGCAGAACTCGGCTTGCAGAAGTGGCACAAGGTCATCGAAGAAGGCAGCGCGCCGGACGCGCTGGCAGCGATCATCCGCGAAGACGCGGTATTCCATTCGCCGGTCGTGCATATGCCGCAGGAAGGTCGCCAGATTGTTATCGCCTATCTAGCGGCGGCCGGGCAGACGCTCGGCAACGACAGTTTCCAATATGTGCGCGAGCTCGTCGATGGCGATAACGCGATGCTCGAGTTCACGACCGAGATGGATGGCATCCACGTGAATGGCATCGACCTCATCCGATTCGACCAGGATGGCATGATCGCCGACTTCAAGGTGATGGTGCGGCCCCTGAAGGCCGTCAACAAGGTCTGGGAACAGATGGCGGCGATGCTGGAGCGTCAGAAAGCCTGAGGGTTCAAGCACTTACGCAGCCATGCGCGGCGTCATGATGGTTTCGACCAGACGCGCTATCGTCGCCTGCGAAATTTCGGTCTGCCGCAGTTTCTGCTCGAGTATCCGGGCGTCACCGCCAGATACGGCCAGCCGCTCCATCCGCCAGTTCGGGAAACAGCGGCCGCGCCCTTCCCGGCGCTCCAGCACCTCGAGGCGCTGGTGCCTGCTGTCGGCCTTGAGATCGTCAAGCAAAGCGTCGAGCGACGCGGCGGGACCTTCGACGAACTGAACGAATGTGTCGTGGGCGTAGACCAGAAAACCGGTCACATCCCGCGTGGGATTGTTCCGCGCGGACGTCTCGATGATCTTGAAAACATCGCCCGACTGGAAATCGTCGCTCGCGTATGAAACGTAAATCAGTTGCTGCATAAATCTTCCTTGCAGCAACTGATACGTCCGACGTGTCTAACAGGTCGTTAACCGCAAATGGTTGTATTTACTGGTTCATATTGGCAAAGAAATCTTCGTTGGTCTTGGAATCCTTCATCTTGTCGAGAAGGAATTCCATCGCGTCGATCGTGCCCATCTGCATGAGGATACGGCGCAGGACCCACATCTTGGAGAGCTTGTCCTTCTCGACCAGCAGCTCTTCCTTGCGCGTGCCGGACTTGCCGACGTCGAGAGCGGGGAAGATGCGCTTGTCGGCGACCTTGCGATCGAGCACGATTTCGGAGTTACCCGTGCCCTTGAATTCTTCGAAGATGACCTCGTCCATGCGGCTGCCGGTATCGATCAGCGCCGTGGCGATGATGGAAAGCGAGCCGCCCTCCTCGATATTGCGGGCCGCACCGAAGAAGCGCTTGGGCCGCTGCAGGGCGTTCGCATCGACACCGCCGGTCAGTACCTTGCCCGAGCTGGGAACCACGGTGTTGTAGGCACGGCCGAGACGGGTGATCGAATCGAGCAGGATGACGACATCCTTCTTGTGTTCGACCAGTCGCTTGGCCTTTTCGATGACCATTTCCGCAACCTGGACGTGGCGATTGGCCGGTTCGTCGAAGGTCGAGGAGATAACCTCGCCGTTCACGCTGCGCTGCATGTCTGTGACTTCTTCCGGGCGCTCGTCGACGAGCAGCACCAGCAGGAAGACTTCCGGATGGTTGTCGGTAATCGCCTTGGCGATGTTCTGCAGCAGCACGGTCTTACCGGTACGCGGCGGCGCAACGATCAGCGCGCGCTGGCCCTTACCCTGCGGCGAGATGATGTCGATCACCCGCGCGCTCTTGTCCTTCACCGTCGGATCGAGCGTATCGAGCGTCAGCTTTTCTTCGGGATAGAGCGGCGTGAGATTGTCGAAGTTGGTGCGTGTACGCACATTGGCCGGATCTTCGTAATTGACCGAAGTCAGGCCGGTCAGGGCGAAATAGCGCTCGCCTTCCTGAGGTGCGCGGATCTGGCCTTCGACCGTATCGCCGGTGCGCAAGCCCCATTTGCGGATCTGGTTGGGCGAAACGTAGATATCGTCCGGTCCGGCAAGGTAATTCGCTTCGGGCGAACGCAGGAAGCCGAAGCCGTCCTGCAGCACTTCGATCGTGCCGATGCCCATGATTTCTTCATTGTATTCTTCATCGTCCGCCAGCTCGCGCAGGATGCAGAACATGAGATCCTGGCGGCGCATTGTGCCCGCCGCTTCGACGCCCAGTTCTTCGGCCATCGCGACCAGATCTGCCGGAGCTTTTGCTTTGAGGTCTTTAAGATGCATGTGGTTATACTCGGTATTCGGTTGGGATGGCCGGCGGGTCGGTAGGGGCTTGGAGAAAGCAGACCCGGCCTCGTCAGGATGCGAAGCCCGTAGCCGGTTGATGATGCGCAGTTACGCCCGCGTCAGGGAGGCGTCAATTCACAAAGCGACGTATCGAAGCTCAGAACGGTTTGACGACAACCAGCACGACGATGATGGCGAGCGCGATCCCGGGAAATTCACCCCAGATCCGCAATTGCTTTTCCGTCATCGGGCGCTCGCCCGCTGCCATCTTCTTGGATCGTGCGACCATTATGCCGTGGAACGCCGTCAGAAGCACCACAAAGAACAATTTGGCGTGAAACCATCCTTGGTCCCATGCACCGATCGACATCGCCAGAAGCAGGCCCAGAACCCAGACAACGATCAGGCTGGGTGTGAGGATCACCTTGCGCAGCAGACCCATCCTTTTCGCCCACAGAGCCGATTCTTCGGATCCGGGCGCCGCTGCATGCAGATAGATCATCTGGCGGGGCAGCATGAACAGACCGGCCATCCAGAACACCATGAAAATGATGTGGCCGGCCTTCAGCCAGTAGTAGGTCATGGCGAGGACATCCTGCATTGCCCGAACATGTAATGACCGCTCACGCCCTCGTCACCCCTTGAAACTACGAACCGTCGCAATCAGCCGATCGACATGTTCGATCGGGGTGCGCCGGTCTATCCCGTGACCGAGATTGAAGACATGCGGGCGGTCTGCAAAGGCTTCGAGGATCAGCCGGACGCGTGGCTCCAGCCGATCGCTGCCGGCGAGCAGCAGCAGCGGATCGAAATTGCCCTGCACGGGCATGCCGGCGGGTAATTCGCGGGCCGCCCAGTTCGGGTCGATCGTTTCATCCACTCCCACTGCTTGGACCCCGGTTTCGCGGGCGTAGGCCGGCAATTTCTCCCCTGCCCCCTTCGGGAAACCGATCACCGGCGTATCGGGATGGCGTGCACGCAGCGCGGCGACGATCCGCGCATTCGGCGCAATTACCAGCCGCTCGAATTCGTCGGGTGCAAGACTGCCTGCCCAGCTGTCGAATAGCTGCACCGCTTCGGCGCCAGCATCGATCTGTCCCGAAAGATATTCGATCGTTTCGCCCACGATCGCATCCAGGATCGCGTCGAGCTTGGCTGGATCGCGATAAGCCATGGCCCGGGCATCGTGCTGGTCGCGGCTGCCCTCGCCCGCCACCATGTAGGTCGCAACCGTCCAGGGGCTGCCTGCAAAACCAAGCATCGTCACACCATCGGGAAGTCGCTGGCGACAGCGCCGGACGGTTTCGTAGATCGGATCGTAGCGCGAACGGTCGCAGGTCAGGGCATCGAGTGCTGCATCGACCAGCGGCGGCGACAGCTTGGGACCCTCGCCCGCCAGAAATTCCAGATGTTGCCCCAGAGCGTGCGGCACGATCAGGATATCGGAAAACAGGATCGCCCCGTCGAAGCCAAAGCGGTCGATCGGCTGCAAGGTGATTTCGCAAGCCGCTTCGCTGTCGTAGGCCATGGCGAGAAAGCCGCCCTTTTCCGCCCGCAGCGCGCGATATTCGGGCAGGTAACGACCAGCCTGGCGCATGAGCCAGAGAGGCACCTGCGCACCGCGCTTGCCGTTAAGCGTATCGAGAAGAAGACCGGGCATCGATGAGTCCAATCCAATAAATAATATTATTTATATAGAGGTTGAAGGAGTCTGTTGGCCCTGTGGATTTCAGGGATAACTGGCCCCTGCCCGATTTCTCCCGCGCTGCAAAGGGCAACCTCCGTAATGCGACTCGCCCGCCGTGTTGAGTCGAGTCAAACTTATCCTCGCTGTCCCCACCCCTGCGCATAAATCGGATTTGCTGTGCGGGAATCGGCCCGTGAAAGACTCGTTTCGTGGAGGGTTTTTCGTCCCGAACTTGTCGCCAGCTTTCTCCCGTGGTTTATGCCACCCGTTCTCCACAGGCTGCAGGACCGCCAAAATCTCCAATCGCGTGCATCTTCATCTGCTGTCAGATTCGACCGGCGAAACGCTCGAAATGCTCGCTAAAGCGGCCCTCGCGCAGTTCGAGGATGCCGATGTCGTACGCCACTTCTGGCCGATGGTTCGCAGCCGGCAGCATCTCGAACGGATCCTGCCCGAGCTCAAGGGCAATCCGGGGCTCGTATTGTTCACGCTTGTCAATCTGGACACTCGCACGCGGCTCGAAGAAGCATGCGGCCAGCTGGGTCTGCCGGCTGTCCCGATCCTCGACCGGGTGACGGAGGCGCTGGAGAAGGCGCTAGGCCAAGAAGCGCATGGTCGGCCGGGCCGGCAGCACGCCATGGACCAGGCTTATTTCAATCGGGTCGAGGCAATCCAGTTCACCATCGCCCATGATGACGGGATCGGCTGGGAGAACTGGGAGGAAGCGGACATTGTCCTGGCTGGCGTCTCGCGCAGTTCGAAGACCCCGACCAGCATCTACCTCGCCAATCGCGGGTACAAGGTCGCCAACATTCCGCTGGTGGTGGAAAGCCCGCCGCCGCCCAAGCTCTACGAATTGCAGAACCCGATGGTGGTGGGGCTCACGACTGCGCCCGAGCGGCTTATCCAGATCCGCCGCAACCGGCTGCTTACTCTGAACGAGGAACGGGAAACCGACTATGTCGATAACCAGCGCGTGAAGGACGAATTGAAGTTCGCCCGCCGCATGTTTGCCGACAATGGCTGGGCGGTGATCGATGTAACGCGCCGTTCGATCGAGGAAACTGCCGCCGCGATTATTCGGCTCCATAACGAACGAAAGGCGCGGGGTACGCGCCAGGGAGCAAAGCCCATATGACGAAACTCGGCGGAACCGGCATCGTGCTCGCCTCGAACAGCGCGTCGCGCAAGGCGATGCTCGAAGCAGCGGGCGTGGCGTTTACCATGCAAGCGGCAGATGTGGACGAGCGCGCGCTCGAAGCGGAGATGGACGATGCCGACCCTGCCGAGATTGCACAGGCGCTGGCCGCGGCGAAGGCAGCCTCGATTTCCGCAAGCCGGCCGGGCGATCTGGTGCTGGGATCGGATTCGCTGGTCGAGATTGATGGCAAGCGGTTCGACAAACCCAACAGCCGCGAGAACGCGGCAGACCATCTACGGTCTTTTTCGGGTGGGGTGATGACATTGCACAGCGCTGCAGCGCTGGCGCGTGATGGCCAGATCCTTTGGGTCGGGTCCGACTTTGCAAGGTTGCATGTGCGTGAATTGAGCGACGCGTTCATCGAAATCTATCTCGATGCGGAATGGCCCGCAGTAAGCCAGTGCGTTGGCGTATTCCGTATAGAAGGCCCGGGCGCGCAGCTCTTCGATGGGATCATGGGAGACCAGTTCACCGTGCTGGGGATGCCCCTGCTTCAGGTGCTCGATGCCTTGCGGGAAGAAGGCGTCTTGCTGTCGTGACGCGCCATGCCGAGGTGATCGGCGATCCGATCGCGCAATCCAAATCGCCCGCGATTCACGGTTTCTGGATAGAACGGCTGGGGCTGGAAGCCGATTATCGCGCGACGCAAGTCGATGCGGGTGGACTTGCGGACTATGTTGCAGACAGGCGCAGGGCTTCGGATTGGTGTGGATGCAATGTCACCATGCCGCACAAGCAGACAATCATGCCACTGCTCGACCGCCTCGAACCACTGGCAAAGCAGGTTGGCGCGGTGAACACCGTCGTAAAAGCGGCTGATGGAAAGCTGGTTGGGCGCAATACCGATGTGGCGGGATTTCTCGAACCCTTGACCGATCGACTTCGCCAGCAGCATTATTTCCGCATGGCGCGAGTCATCGGAACCGGCGGTGCTGCACGGGCGATCGTTTCGGGTCTCGCAAGAGAGGGCTTCACCCTCGTCGTCGCGGGACGGGACCGGGCCAAGGCCGACGCCCTGCTGGAGGAACTGGACCCAAGCGGGGAACACCATGCAGCACAGATCGACCACTTTGCTGCGGCCACGGACTTCGTCTTCGACGACCGCAAGGGCTGCTGCGATCTGGTCGTCAACGCTTCGCCCCTGGGAATGAAAGGCAAGCCGCCGCTGCCCTTCGACTGGAGTCATGCTCCGCCGGGTTCGATTGCTTACGATATCGTCACGGACCCCGTGGATACACCATTTTTGAAATCCGCTCGCGAAGCCGGGTTCGAGACCATCGATGGACTGGCGATGCTGATCGGGCAGGCGGCCGCAGCATTTACGCACTTCTTCGGAATAGAGCCGCCGCGTGAATTCGATGGGGAATTGCGGGAAAGACTTATGGCGTGACCCGCCCCCTCATCATCGGCCTTACCGGCTCAATCGGCATGGGAAAATCGACCGTAGCGGCCATGTTCGAGGCTGCAGGGGTGCCCGTATTCGATGCCGATGCCGAAGTGAGGGCCATGCAGGGACCCGGCGGCGAACTGGTTTCTGCCATTGAGCATGCGTTCCCCGGCACTACGGACGAAAGCGGCGTTTCGCGCGAAATGCTCGGCGCGCTGGTCTTCGGCAATGCCGCACAATTGGCTCGCCTGGAATCCATCGTCCACCCCGCCGTCGCACAGAAGCGTCAGGCCTTCATGATCGAACATTCGGGAGCGCCGGTCGTCGTCTTCGACATTCCGCTCCTGTTCGAGAAAGGTGGCGCCGCTGCAGTGGACCGGGTGGTGGTCGTTTCGGCATCGGCTGAAAAACAGCGCCAGCGGGTTCTTGCCCGGCCCGGCATGACCGAGGAAAAATTTACCCAGATCCTCGCCATCCAGACTCCCGACAGCGAAAAGCGCGAGCGGGCGGACCATGTGATCGATACCGGCACCAGCCTTGCCGAGACGGAAGATGCGGTCCGCATGCTGATCGAGGAATTGAAGTCAGCGCCAAGGCGGCAAGGCTCGCTGTAACCCCCTTGTAATCTGCGGTCACGGGGCCGATAGAAGTATGGATGCGTGAGATCGTATTCGATACCGAGACAACCGGCCTGGATCCCAAGACGGGGGACCGAATGGTGGAGATCGGCTGCATCGAGATGGTCAATCTCGTGCCGACGGGCGCAACATATCACGCCTATTTCAATCCCGAACGCGACATGCCGGCCGGCGCCGAAGCCGTTCATGGTCTTTCGGCAGCATTCCTGTCGGACAAACCACTGTTTCGCGAAGTGGCGCAGGAATTGCTCGACTTCATCGGGGATTCGCCGCTTGTCGCGCATAATGCCGGCTTCGATTTCGGTTTTCTCAATGCGGAGCTGGCACTGATCGCCATGGAACCGGTGTGTACGACGCGTATGGTCGACACGGTGGCCATTGCGCGCAAGCGTCACCCGGGTGCCAAGCTTTCGCTCGATGCGCTGTGCAGCCGCTATGGGATCGATCGCAGCCACCGGGTCAAACATGGCGCGCTGCTCGATGCCGAGCTGTTGGCGCAGGTCTATGTAGAACTGAAGGGCGGCCGTCAGATCGGATTGGAACTGGCAGCTGAGGCGGCGATGGCCGAGATCGCCGGCGAACAGACTATCGTTGCGGTGCGAAAGGCTCCCACGGGGCCGCGGCGCGAACCGCGTCCGCATTTCGCCAGCCAGGCGGAACTTGCGCGGCATCGGGAATTCATGGCGGGAATCGAAAACCCTCTCTGGGGCTAGATTCCCGGCAGGTGGAAACCGGCAGACGGGCCGGAGAGTTGGGGTCGCACGGGGGACGATAAAGGAGAAAACGACAAGATGGACATTCGCGTTTCCGGCCACCAGATCGACACTGGCTCCGCCCTGCAGGAACATGTCGACGATCGACTGAACTCCATCGTCGATAAATATTTCAACCGCGCAATTTCATCGCACGTCACCTTCGGCAAGGGGCCGGGTGGCGCCTTCACCTCCGATATCGTGACTCATGTGATGCAGGGCCTCATCCTGAAGGGTCATGCCGAAGCGCATGATGTGCATCAGGCTTTCGATGCCGCCGCGAGCAAGATCGAAAAGCAGTTGCGCCGGTACAAGCGCCGGATAAAGGACCGTCACGAACAGGCCGCCCACGCGGTGCGCGAAACGGAAGCCGCCTATACGATCCTGGCAGCGCCCGAACCGGACAATGACGAGGAAGTCACATCGGACAGCCCGCCCATCGTCGCCGAAACCAAGGCCATGATACCCGAATGCAGCGTTGCCGATGCGGTCATGCTGCTCGATCTGCAGAACGCCAATGGCCTGCTGTTCAAGAATGCCGGTAGCGGGGCCCACAATATGGTCTATCGCCGGCACGACGGGTCGATCGGCTGGGTCGAGCCGCGCTAGGGGAGAGAAGGAGCAATGACCGGGGCCGCATCCAGCGGGGCACAGCGCCATCACCGGGCGCTGGAAAGCCTCTACGCTTCGGCGCCGGTCAATGCGCTCTTCGCATCCCGCCTCGAAATCACGGGCGAAGGGGCTGCGCGCATCACCTTCAATGTGACCGAAGACGTCTATCACGCCGCTGGGGCAGCCCACGGCACGATCTATTTCAAGATGCTCGACGATGCCGGCTTCTATGCAGCCAACACCTTCGTTTCCGACCGTTTCCTGCTGACGACATCGTTCAATCTCCATTTCACCAAGCCGGTGCGGATCGGCGAAGTGGTCGCGGAAGGGCGCTGGGTGAGCGGGCGCAAGCGGGTATTCGTGGCGGAATCACGGCTGGTCGACGCCGAAGGCGACGAGATCGGCCGGGGAACCGGGACATTCATGCGCTCGCACATCCCCTTGTCCAGCCTGCCCGGTTATCTAGCCGAAGGTTGACGGCGATGTCCGAAGCCCGCCTGCCTGCCCATTTGGAAGTATCCGGCCTCGTGCGCGCCGTGGAATCGGCGGGCGGCTTTGGAATGGTTATCCAGAAGGGGGAAAAAGACGCGGGCGTCATCCTCGTGTTAACCACACATAATGGCGCGAATACAATGCTCTGGGAGCGTATGCCGCAGCGTGACGGCTCCCGCGCCTTCATGTGCACCCGTGAGCAAGATGCTGAAAACAAAACCAATTTTGATGAGTACATAACCCGCAGACGCAATTCCGACCCGGATTGCTGGGTGATCGAGCTGGACGTCGAAAACGCAGAACGCTTCATCGCACAGGGCGCGCATTAACTTGACTTGATTGCAATTGAGACTATTTGGCCGCTCAACTTCGATGCGCAGGCGGCGTAGGACGGCAATGGGGTCGGTACGCATGCACGCAGACGGGGGGTGGTCGGCAGGCCAGTAAACGGATCCGCATTTCAGGACGCAACCAACGCGCCAAGGACCCCGACCTGCGACAGACTGCCAACCGCTTAGTTGTCAGTGACAAATGATTCGCAAGACTACCGGTTTCACCGCGATTATCGCGGCAATTACCCTTACTATTCTTGCCGGAGCCGAAGGTTCCGGGGCCAATGCCCAGGTTGCGGCACATGCAACCGATCAGAATGCTACCGAGGCACAGCTTACCGAAGAAGTAGTGCCCGTCTTCGTAGAGAAGGCCGTAGTGCAGGAACTTCCCGGCGACGCGGAACTCCCAACTGAAAATTCAACCGATTCTAGCTCCAGCGCCAGCAGTCTGCGTGAGCTGGTTTCGACCGTACCCACCGCGGGCCAGCTTTCCGAAGAGTTGCATTGCCTCGCCGGTGCCGTCTATTTCGAGGCGCGCGGCGAACCGCTCGAAGGTCAGCTTGCGGTCGCTCAGGTAATCGTCAACCGCGCCGAAGATCGCCGGTTCCCTTCCAGCTATTGCGGCGTGGTTTACCAGCGCTCGCAATTCTCCTTCGTGAAGGGCGGCCGCATGCCCAAGGTCCGCACCGGCTCGGCCGCGTGGAAACGGGCAGAAGCGATCGCTCGCATTGCCCATCGCGGTTTGTGGGACAGCAAGGCGGGCGACGCGCTGTTCTTCCATGCAAATTACGTGCGACCGCGCTGGAGCCACCGCAAGGTCGCCCTTGCCACCATCGACACGCACGTCTTCTATCGCTGAGCGGCTGTGATGCCTGTTGTGCAGGGGAAGCCCAAACAGGGCCCCCTCGCGCAGCCTCAGTCCCGCAGGTCCACCCAGACCGGGGTATGGTCGCTGGACTTTTCCCTGCCGCGATAGGCCTTGTCGACACCTGCGGCCGTCATGCGGTCGGCCAGTTCGGGCGACAGCAAGAGATGATCGATGCGGAAGCCGTGGTCACGCTGCCATGCGCCGGCCTGGTAATCCCAGAAGGTCCACACGCCGCCCCGGGGGTTGAGCGTGTCGATCGCATCGGTCCAGCCATCGGAAAGAAAGCGCGCATAGTGATCGCGTGATTCGGGTTGCATCAGCGCATCGTCCGCCATGGACCTGACGGACCAGACATCCTTGTCTTCGGGGATGACATTGAAATCGCCGAGGACGACCGCCGGGACTTCCTCGTCCCAGATTTGGCGTGTCCGCGCGCGCAGCTTTTCCATCCAGGCCAGCTTGTAATCGAACTTGGGCCCCGGATGCGGATTGCCATTGGGCAGGTAGAGGTTGCAGATCCGTACGCCGTTCACTTCGGCTTCCAGATAGCGGGCCTGTTCACCCTCCCCTTCTTTCGGGCCGTCGATGCCAAGGCCGCGCTGTATTTCCTTGGGCTCTACACCGTCGGCCAGAATGGCCACGCCGTTGAAGCCCTTCTGGCCATGCCAGATGGCTTTGTAACCGATCGCCTCGAATTCGTCCGCGGGGAAGCCTTCGTCCATCGTCTTGATTTCCTGCAGGCAGGCGACGGTCGGACGGGTTTCCTCGAGCCATTCCTTGAGACGAGGCAGGCGGGCCTTGATACCGTTGATGTTGAAGCTGGCGATACGCATGGCGGACCTGATGCCCGAAACGCCAGCGCGGGTCTAATCTAAATGCCGAAGCTGGAACCGCAGCCACAGCCGGCAGCCGCCTGCGGGTTTTCGACCCGAAACGCGGCTCCGCCCAGCGATTCGACGAAATCGACGGTGCTCCCCGCGACCAGGTCGAGACTGACGGCATCGACTACCAGTTTCACGCCGGCATTCTCGCTGATCGAATCCTCGTCGTCCATGTCTTCGGCGAGCCCGAACCTGTACTGGAAGCCCGAACAGCCGCCCCCTTCGACGGACAGACGCAGAATTGCAGGCTTGGCCTGCTTTTCGGCGATTGCTGCAATACGGGCAGCGGCAGCGTCGGTCAGGGTGGGTGCTGTTGTCATGGCCAGGATGTAGGTTGTCCCGAGCCCGGTCTCAAGCGGTACGGATATATTCGCGCATGGCTTCCGCCTCGTGCTGGATCTCGTCGAGACGCGCCTTGACCAGATCGCCGATCGAAATGAACCCGCACATCGTCTCCCCGTCGACAACAGGCAGATGGCGGATCCGGCGTTTCGTCATGAGCGCCAGCGCATCGAGAACGGTCGCCGATCTTTCGACGGTGATAGCCGGGGCGGTCATTACCTCGCCGATCGGACGCTCCAGGCAGGCATCACCTTCGTCGGCCAGACGATAGATCACGTCGCGCTCGGAAAAGATGCCGACGATTCGGCCGCCTTCCATGATGGGGACCGCGCCGATGCGTTTCGATGCAAGGAGCGCGATCGCTTCGCGGACCGGCGCGTCCACAGTCGAGGATATGACGTTCGAACTTGCCCGTCCCTCGATCAGTCGGCTGATTTCCATGCGAGATCTCCTCCGTTGCTGTTCACCTAGAATGCCAGTTTCACAGGCAAAAAGCGAATCGGAAGCAGGCAGGCGTTGAATCGCGGTGCGATGACGGCCATGTGCGGTGGCGATGGTTCAGAAATCTCCCCTCGACGATCCTGAACAGGCTGCGTTTGCCTGGGCGCGTTATCGGCGGATCATGCGGTTCATGTTCCTGCTGACTGTCGGGGTCGTCGCCATCGCCCTGGCCCTGCTGTACAAATATGGACACGAGGAAATCTCGATCCATTATTACATCGCATCTGCCCTGGGGATCGGGTTCACCATGCTGCTGACCAGCGCATTGATGGGCCTGGTTTTCCTGTCGTCCGGGACGGGTCACGACGAATCCATCGAAGACCGTCTTCGCGACGACGATTAATCGGCCGGGCGCAGCCGGTATTCTTCGACCGGGACGCCAGCGATCAGATGGCGCTGGATGATCGCCTCGAGCACCTCCGGTCCGCAGGAATGGTACCAGACGTTATCGGGCCAGACGACTGCAATAGGCCCGGCTTCGCAGATCTGCAGGCAATCGGCCTTGGTCCGCTGGACTGTCCCTTCGCGCCCGACAAGGCCAAGATCCTTCAAACGTTTCTTGAGGTAGTTCCAGGCTTCCTTGCCTTCTTCGCGGCGGCAGCATTTCTGCTTTTCCGAAATGGCGCACAGGAAGATCTGACGCTCTGCAGATGCGCCACCGGTTTTCGCCAGCGCCTTTTCGGCCTTGCGCGTGGATTTGGAACTGGCGGTCAAAGGGAGACTGATGGCCTTAACTGCGCTTGCCGGCGATCCGCGCGATTTCCGCCTTCACCAGGTCTTCGACCATGCCAGGCAAATTATCGTCCAGCCACTGGGCAAGCATCGGTCGCAGCATCTCCCGCACCAGACCTTCCAGCGACGTTTCGCCGGACCGTACGATCTGCGGCTGCTTGCCAGGCTTGGCCAGCATCGCCAGAGCAGCGAAGTTCTGCCGCATCGCGTCGCGTGTATCGCCGCGAGTCAGCGCGTCCGAATCGGAATCGGCGCTTTCGCCATCATCGCCGGAGGTTGCAGATGTATCGTCGAGAGCGATCTCTTCGGCCAACTCGAGGACTTCGTCCGTTTCGCATTCGTCAGACGGTGATGCGCGTTCTTCGGTACTTCCGGTCGAAGAACGCCGACGGCGCTCGAGGATCATGCCTTCGCGATTGTCGCGTGCGATGACCTTCTTGATCGAGTCCAAAATTTCTTCGACCGACGGTTCACCCTGTTGCTGCATTGTCTGTCAGGCCCCTGTTAACGAATCGGTTCTTCCCGATTCGGTACACGAACGCGATAGCCTGATTCCAGAGTGTTTTCACCATCGGTCGGATAGCTTGCGTCCGGCGCAGGCACGTCCACCGTGCGGGTCGCTTCGGCTTCAGGGTCCGGATCGCGGTCCCAATCCCAGATCTTGCCGCGGACGCGTTCGTAGTTGAGCGCAGGATTATACAGCATTCCTTCGCCCATCAGGTTGAGGTCGCGCGCTTCCGCCCGGCCCATGGCGGCAAGCAGTGAAAAGCCCGCAACATAGGCGTTTCGGCGGGCCGTCACGAGCTGCACGCGCGCGTTCAGCAATTCCTGTTCGGCATTCAGCACGTCGAGAATCTGGCGCGTACCGATCGAATTTTCCGCCTGCACGCCTTCCAGGCTGAGCGATGCGGCATCGACGGCCACTTGGCTGCTATCGATCACCGCCAGCGATGCCTGCCAGCTTGCCCACGCGGCGCGGACCTGCGCGATTACGTCGCGTTCGGTAGCGATGACCTGTTCCAGCGCCGCCGACTCGCGAGCCTGCGCCTGCCTTTGGCGCGCCGCTGGCAAACCGCCCTGGAAGATCGGGATGCTCAGACGGACGCCGGCATTGGATGTTGTTTCGGATTGCGACACGCCAGCCAGATTGCCGCCCAGCGTGCCCAGATAATCGGTGTAATTGCCGCCGGCAAAAACCGACACACGCGGGGTTCGTCCCGATCCCGCCACCTCGCTGTCGAAACCCGCGGCTACGGCGCGTTCCTTGTCGCCGATCAGGTCGGGATTGTTGGCCAGCGCCACATCGACCGCTGTTTCCACGTCAGCGGGGATGCCCGGAAGGTCGGGGGGTGCCTGCAAATCCTGCGGCGCCTCGCCCACCAACCTGATGTATGTTTCGCGGGCGCTGATCAGGTTCGACCGCGCGCTTTCCAGATCGCTCTGCGCCAGCGCGAGCCGGGATTGCGACTGCGCCACGTCGGTGCGCGTGAGATCGCCTATTTCAAACCGGTCGCTCGTGGCCCGAAGATTGACGCCCAAGACTTCGACCTGATTGGCCGACAGCGACACGATCGCTTCGTTGCGCAAAACGTCCATGTAAGCGGCGACGACCTGGCTGAAGACCGAACTTTCGGTTGCACGCAGATCGGCTTGTCCGGCCGAAACGCGCTCCTTCGCTGCCTTCAGGGAGTTCTTGACGGCGCCACCCGAATAGATCGGTACTTCTAACGTGGGGCCAATCTGGACCACTCGATCAGGCGCGGCGAACTGGACGGCGCTCTGCTTGAGAAATTCGGTGTAGGCGCCCGCCACGTTGACGGTGGGCAGGCCTTGGGCGCGCTGGATCGGTACTTCTTCGTCGGTCGCGCGCTGACCTGCTCTTGCTGCCAGCAGGATCGGGTTGTTTTCGTAAGCGCTGGTCAGCGCTTCCTGCAGTGTGTCTGCCTGCGCAGGGTTGGATGCCGCGAGCGCGAAGGCACTCGCCCCGATGCTCAGAACACTGACAAACCCGGCGCGGCGCATCAAAAGCTCCAGCTTTGTGGCCGGTCGAACGCGCCGAGCCGCGGAATTCCCATTTCGGCGAGTGGAAGCAGTGCCAGCGCCTTGCCGGACTTGCGCCCGGTGGCGAGCCGCGTGACGCCCCGTTCGACCATGCCGGTAACGACACGGCCGCCATCTTCGACCATTTTGGCCAGCGCCGCGGGCACATGCTCGATCGCGCCATCGACCAGGATAAGCGTGTACTTTCCACGCTTGTCGCCGTTGGCGGCTTCTTCCGGAGTGATCACGTCGACTTTCCCGGCGAGCGGTGTGACCAGCGCCGGCAGATATCCGCTACCGGCGTCTATGATCAGAACCCGGTCGTCCAATGCCGGCCGCGCTTCTGCCAGCATCGCACCATGAAACAGGGGAGCGGGCAGGAAGCCGCCGCCTTCAAGGCGAATGGCTCTATCCATATAGGCCGTGGCCTTTGCGCTTTCAGGTACGAAATCTTCGCGCGGAACGGCCTTCATGCGATCGAGCACGAAAGTCTCGTTCACGCCGCTCGTGCGCAGCTGGCTATCGATCATCGCCTTCCGGGCGGCGGCATAATCGGGGCGGGTAGAGGTCAATGTCATGGTCATTCCGCGAACTGTATTACATCAATAATACGCTTGTGCAAGCATCAGATGCCTTTAGGCGCATGGCCGGTTTGGGCCAAGCGCTTTGACCGATGGCCGGTAACGCGCCTATCGGGGAGCGCAAATCTGCAACATGGGAATTTGCGGCGATGAGCGACATGACTGTCATCAGCGAAAACGACCTTATCGAGAGCGTCGCCGACGCCCTCCAGTATATTTCTTACTACCACCCGATGGATTACATCCGCGCCCTGGGCGATGCCTACGAGGCCGAGAAAGGCCCCGCGGCAAAGGATGCAATCGCCCAGATCCTGACGAACAGCCGCATGTGCGCCGAAGGGCACCGGCCGATCTGCCAGGACACCGGTATCGTCAACGTCTTCGTCAAATGGGGCATGAACTGCCGCCTCGACAGCGAACGCTCCCTGCAGGAAGTCGTCGATGAAGGCGTTCGCCGCGCCTACAATCATCCGGACAACAAGCTGCGCGCGTCGATCCTTGCCGATCCGGCGTTCACGCGTCGCAATACACGCGACAATACGCCTTCCGTGCTCTCGGTGGAGATGGTCCCCGGCAATTCGATCGGTATCGACGTGGCTGCCAAGGGCGGCGGCAGCGAGAACAAGTCGAAGTTCAAGATGATGAACCCGTCGGACAATATCGTCGACTGGGTGCTGGAACAGATCCCCTCCATGGGCGCGGGCTGGTGTCCTCCGGGGATGCTGGGCATCGGCATCGGCGGCACCGCGGAACATTGCATGAAGCTTGCCAAGCAGAGCCTGATGGATCCCATCGACATGGGCCAGCTCAAGCAGCGCGGCGCGCAAAGCGATATCGAACAGCTGCGCATCGACATATTCGATGCGGTCAATGCCATGGGTGTGGGCGCGCAGGGGCTCGGCGGCCTCTCGACTGTGCTCGACGTGAAGATCCTGGACGCGCCGTGCCATGCCGCCGGCAAGCCGGTAGCGATGATACCGAACTGTGCCGCCACGCGGCATGCACACTTCACGCTGGATGGCTCGGGGCCGGCCTATCTCGAGCCGCCCAGGCTGGACGAATATCCGCAGGTGACATGGAAGCCTGACGCCGCAGCCAAGCGCGTCGATCTCGACGCCCTGAGTCCGGAAGAAGTCGCCAGCTGGGAGCATGGCGACCGCCTTCTCCTGTCGGGCAAGATGCTCACCGGGCGCGATGCGGCGCACAAGCGGATCAAGGACATGCTCGATGCCGGCGAGCCGCTGCCGGTCGATTTCAAGGGCCGCGCCATCTATTACGTCGGCCCGGTCGACCCCGTCATGGGCGAAGTCGTCGGCCCCGCCGGCCCGACCACCGCCACGCGTATGGACAAATTTACTGAAACGATGCTCGACCTCGGCCTCCTCGCCATGATCGGCAAGGCGGAGCGCGGCCATAACGCAGTCGAGGTGATCAGCAGGTTCAAGGTGGCCTATCTTATGGCAACCGGCGGCGCGGCCTACCTCGTCAGCCGCGCCATCAAGGGCGCCAGGGTCGTCGCCTTCGAAGATCTCGGCATGGAAGCGATCTACGAATTCGAGGTCGAGGACATGCCTGTCACCGTAGCGGTCGATGCCGCGGGCAATAATGTTCACACGCTTGCCCCGGCAGAATGGCGTCGCCGGATCGCCGAAGGGGAATTCGAGCCTGCCGAGTAGCAGGCCAGTCGACCAACCACACAGGGCTGTCGACCGCGGCTCTGGCAATTGCGGGAGCGAATGGGCACACGTTCAATCGTGTCGACCAATGAACCCCAGATAAGTCCCGATGACGAGCCGGTACCGGTAAAGGTCGTGTTCGCGTCCATGGTCGGCGTGTGGCTGTGCTATTTCCTGCTCATCACCCTGCGCGGCGCGATCGTCGGCCTCGAATTCCAGGATGAGCTCTTGTGGCGCCGTGCCCTCGTCTGTCTGATCGGGGTAGGCGTCACCGCTTTGCTCTGGCTCTGCCTGCGCGTCGTCGAGCAGCGATCACTCGGCATCAAGATCGCGGTGGCGCTGATCGCTTCGATGCCGGGGGCGATCATGATTGCGCAAGCCAACCGCTGGGTCTTCGATTCGATCGAGGAGAAGGTCGAGCAGCAAATGGGCAAGGATCGTGGGATCGCCCTCAGGCGCGACGATGCCGGTAATCTTCTGATCGACCTTCCGCGCACGCAAATGAACGAGGATGTCGAGGACGTGTTGCCCCAGAGCGTGCTGATCGCGCCTGCGCCGACGGCGCTCGACCAATGGAAGATGACCTTCGATCTCGCGATCGGGCGCTATTTCCTCCTCCTGGCATGGGCCGCGCTGTTTCTCGCCTTGCTCGCAGGGGCGCAGGCACGCGCTGCCGAACGCCGGGGCGAGCGCTTCCGCAGCGCGGCAAAGGCGGCCGAACTGCGCTCGTTACGATATCAGGTGAATCCGCATTTTCTCTTCAACACGTTCAATTCGCTGTCCGCACTGGTGATGACCGGCAAGGCCGAACGGGCCGAACAGATGATCCAGACAATCTCCCGTTTCTATCGCCACAGTCTGGCCGACGATTCGACCGGCGATGTGACCCTCGAGGACGAGATCGATCTGCAGGAGCATTACCTCGAAATCGAATCGGTTCGTTTCCCCGAAAGGCTTCGGGTCAGGGTCGATCTTCCCACCGAACTTGCAGGCTACAAGGTGCCAGGCATGATCCTGCAGCCCCTTGTTGAAAATTCGGTCAAATACGGCGTATCGGTTTCCAGCAAGCCCGTGACGATATCGATTACGGCACGCGAAGAATACGGGCGCCTCGTACTGACGGTGAGCGACGACGGTCCGGGAAGCGCGGGCGATAAACATGGATTCGGTATCGGCCTGGCGAATGTGCGGGATCGGATAGAGGCGCGCTTCGGCAACGCCGCTACGATCGTGTCCGGTGCAACGCTGACCGGCTATGAAACCGAACTGAGACTACCGATGGTGAAGCATGGCTGAAAATCCGGTCGAAACGCTAAAGACGCTAATCGTCGATGACGAACCTCTGGCTGTGGAGCGGATGCAGGTCATCTGCGCCAAGATCCCCGCCATTCAGGTCGTCGGCACGGCGAGCGACGGGGCGCAGGCGCTCCGGCTGGTCGAAGCCCTCAAGCCCGATCTCATCCTGCTCGACATGACTATGCCCGAAGTGGATGGTATCTCGGTCGCAAAATCATTGGCCAAACAGACGGAGCGTCCGGCCGTGGTTTTCGTGACGGCACATGACAATTACGCAGTCGAAGCCTTCGATCTCGATGCAGTCGATTATGTGCTGAAGCCGGTGAAGCCTGAAAGGCTGGAGCGGGCGGTGTCGCGGGCCGCAGGGCGACGCGGTGAAGGAAGCAGGTCGGAAAGCGCCTGGCTGGATGAGCTATGGATTCCGCATCGCTCCGAACTCATCCGCATAGCGACCTCGGAAGTCGATCGGATCGATGCGGAGCGCGACTACGTCCGCCTGCATGTCGGTAGTGACGACGCTGCCAGGACCTATCTCCTTCTGCAAACCATCGCGGGCCTGGAAAAACGGCTCGATCCTGCAAAGTTCATTCGTATCCATCGGTCCACCATCCTTCGCAAAGATCGCATAACGGGCCTGCGCCACGACGGTCTTGGCGTATGGTCGGTCGAACTGGACGATGGCGAAACCCTGCGTATCGGGCGGACCTACCTGCCAAAGGTCAAGGCAATGGCCGGGCGCTAAGGCTGGCGAGGAGAAGGGATTTGGCAGCACGGTCCGGAATGGCCTAGAACGTCCGTTATGCTGCTTGGCATCCTATTTGTTCTCGGCACCGTGAACTTCGCGGTTCACAAGGCGGTTCTGGAATCGAACCACCCGATGCTCGATACTCTGCCGCAATCTTTCACTGCGAACGGCGGAAAGCTGTCCCTAGTGATAGAGTTCTGCGTGCTGATTGTTGCAATGGCCCTGAGCGAAAACGGCTGGCCCGCTGCAGCATGGGTCTATGGCTGTTATAGCGCGCTCAACGCGGTAACGGCATGGCTGCTACTCAACGGTAGAGTCTGAGCGTCGGGAACTGCGACGTCGGTTCCGCGCTTTCTCGGCATGTCGTCCCATAAAACCTGGCTGGTGGTCAATTCACGCAGTGGCAGCAATGACGATGCTGGCCTGAGGGCTCTCGATCAATCCCTCGCCGCTCACGGTCTTGGCGAAGAAAGAAGGATTGAATTTCCAGCCGATGATCTTCCGACCGCCCGTGAACTCGAAGACGGAAACGTATCGCGTCTGATCGTTTTTACCGGCGATGGCAGTCTCAATGCGGTGATCGAGGCCGCTTCCGGCTGGGATGGGGAAATCCTCGTGTTGCCCGGCGGCACGATGAATCTGCTGAGTGTCAGGCTCCACGGCGAAGAAGCCACCTGCGAAGATGTCCTCGATCGCATTGCGCGGGGTGCTTACCGGGCGATCCGCCCGCTGATGGCATGCTGCGACGCCGGGCGGGCGCATGCCGGGCTGCTTGTCGGGCCGGGCACGGCCTGGGCCGGCGTGCGCGAAGCCATGCGGGATTTCGACGTCGCCAGCCTTGCACAAGGTGCCAGTGATGCCTTGGCCGAAACGACGGGCGGTGCGCGCGTCCGTATGGTCGATCCTGCCATCGGCGATCAGGAAGGCTACCCGCTGATCGAGCTGACCCCCAGCCACCGTGGCATGCAGACCGATGGCTATCCGCTGGAGAACGCAGGCGAATTCCTGCAGCAGAGCTGGGCAGTGTTGCGCCGCCGGTTTCGCGAAGGTCCGCACGAACGCCTTGGCCTGCTCGACCGGCTCGTGATCGAAAATTGTGCCGGCGAACCTTTGAACATCCTTATCGACGGGGAGCCGGCACAGCTGGAATCCCGTGCCGAATTCACGGTGGCTGAATGCCCGGTCGATCTGCTAGCGACTGCGCATGGCTACTGAATTTCGCCGCATATTCCACCTTTCCGATATCCATTTCGGACTTGAGAACAACCGCGCACTCGACTGGGTGAAGCAGGAAATCTCCGATAAATGCCCCGATGCGGTGGCGATAACAGGGGACCTGACGATGCGCGCGCGTCATCGGGAATTTGCTGCGGCAACGCAGTGGATCAATTCATTGGATGCGCCCGTTACCGTCGGCGTGGGCAATCACGACCTGCCTTACTTCAATCTGTTCGAGCGGTTTGCCACACCGTACAAGCGGTTTCGCGGCATGCAGGAAAAGGTCGAGCGAGAGCTGGATCTTGGCTCGCTTGCCATCGTGCCGCTGAAGACTGCGGTTCGCATGCAGCCGCGTCTCAATTGGTCGAAGGGCTGGGTCAGCCCGCGCGCGCTGGAACGGTGCCTGGCGAAGATCGATTCCCTGCCGAAGGGTACGCGGGTTCTGGTTGCCGTCCATCACCCCCTTCGCGAAGTTGGCACGGAGGGGACGGCTCTTACAAAGCATGGTGACCACGCCTTACGGGAACTGGCGAAGCGTAACGTCGAGGCAGTCCTGTCGGGCCATGTGCATGACGCGTTCGATATTCTGGAAAAAACGCAGGAAGGTGCGGTGCGCATGATCGGGGCAGGTACCCTGTCCAAGCGGACCCGTTCGACACCGCCCAGTTTCAACGAAATCGAATGGGATGGCAGCACGCTGAAAGTCTGCGTGCGCAATCTCGAGCATATCGAAACCCGCGACATGCAAATCGACGACGTCCCCGAAAATGCCATGCCGCCGCGTCACGAGGGCGAGCCGGTGGCACCCGTGCGGCAGGTGCCACGCGTCGATCCACCGGTGCACTGACGTGCGCTGCTGACAAAGAAGAAGGGCGGCTCCTTGCGGAACCGCCCCCCTGGTGATCCAAAGATCGAATAGAGCTTAGCGCTTCGAGAACTGGAAGCTGCGGCGTGCCTTGGCACGGCCGTACTTCTTACGCTCGACCACACGGCTGTCGCGGGTGAGGAAGCCGGCAGCCTTGACGGTGCTGCGCAGGGCCGGTTCGTACTTGGTCAGAGCCTGGCTGATGCCATGCTTCACGGCGCCTGCCTGTCCCGAAAGTCCGCCGCCCTTGACGGTGGCGACGACATCGTACTGACCCTGGCGATCGGTGATCGTGAAAGGCTGGTCGATGATCAGGCGCAGCGTCGGACGTGCAAAGTACACTTCCTGGTCCTTGCCATTGACGATGACCTTGCCGCTGCCGGGCTTGAGCCACACGCGGGCAGTCGCATCCTTGCGGCGGCCGGTTGCATACGCACGGCCTTCCTTGTCCAGTTCCTGCTCACGCAGCGGAACGTCGGCAGTTGCCGCGATATCGGAAGCGTCGCCTTCAGGCGCGTCACCGGCGATGTCCTTCAGATCGGCGAGATCCGAAACGGTTTCGTTCTTGGTTTCGTCGGCCATTATGCGACAACCTTGTTCTTGCGGTTCATCGAGGCAACGTCGAGCGTTTCGGGCTTCTGGCCGTCATACGGATGCTCGGTGCCGGCGAATACATGCAGCGCACGCATCTGCGCACGGCCAAGCGGGCCGCGCGGAATCATGCGTTCGACAGCCTTTTCAAGCACGCGCTCGGGGAACTTGCCTTCCAGCACCTTGGCCGGAGTAGTTTCCTTGATGCCGCCCGGGTGACCGGTGTGCTTGTAGTAAACCTTGTCGTTCATCTTCTTGCCGGTGAACTTCACCTTGCCGGCATTGATGACGACAACATGGTCACCGCAATCGACGTGCGGGGTGTAGCTCGGCTTGTGCTTGCCGCGCAGGTGGTTGGCGATGATCGCCGCGACACGACCGACGACGAGACCTTCGGCGTCGATGATGTGCCACTTCTTTTCGACCTCGGCCGGCTTGATCGACCGGGTGGCCTTCGTAAGAGCCTTCATGGCTGGTTTCCGTTCCTAGTGTTCGTGCCCCGCCCCAAAAAGGCGGTGGCGCCAATCGGCGAATCCCCAGTTGTGGACCCGCGAAGCGCGCGCCGAATGGCTGGAGATCGCTCGTTAGTCAAGCAATTCCGCGGTTCTCGAGTGAGGTAAAATAAAACCACAAGTGGATTTGAGGGCTCGAGAGTCCGGAATCCTACCTTGGAACTATACCGCCCCGAGCCACATCCGCGTCGTCCTGGCTACAGGAGAGCAATGCCCAGCCACTATTGGCGGGCATAGTTCGCCGTCAGGTGCGTCTGCCCAACGCATGAACGCCCCATGCGAAGCTCGCCACTAGCAAGGCGCCCACTACCTGATGCGCCACCGCAACCCAGAGGGCGACGCCAGTGAGAACCGTGATGATGCCGAGAATGATCTGCGCTCCCACGACCGCCTGTATCGCGACGGAAGCCTTCCGCTCCACCGGCTTCACTTTTCTCGCCAGGACGATCAGTGCGACAAGCGCGATCCAGGCCCACCAGCGGTGGAGAAAGTGGAGCAGGAAGGGGTCATGCGTGACTGCCCAGAGCGCTCCGTGAGAACTGTCGAATTCTGGAACGAGGCGACCTTGCATCAGCGGCCAGGTGTCCGATGCCAGTCCGGCATTGAGGCCGGCGACCCAGGCGCCGAGAAGTAACTGGACGAACAGGATGGCGCCGACGACGCTGGCCATGCCAGTCCACTGGGATGGTTTCCGCTGGCCGTGAGCGAGTCGTTTGAGGTCGAGCGCAGTCCAGACCAGACCGCCAAGCGTGAAGAATGCAGTGAGCAAATGGATCGAAAGCCAGAAGTGGCTCACATCGGTCATCGTGCCGGCAAGGCCGCTCCGTACCATGAACCAGCCGAACACCCCCTGCAGACCGCCCAGGGCCAGCAAAGCAACGAGGCGCCACTTATATCCCGAGGGAATGGCTTGCTTGACCCAGAACCAAGCAAGCGGGACCGCGAACGCGAGACCGATCAGGCGGCCCAGAAGACGATGGAACCATTCCCAGAAGAATATGAACTTGAATGCCTCCAGATCCATTCCCGCTGGCCCGGTCACGTTCTTGTATTCGCCCGTCGCCTTATAGAGGTCGAATTCCGTCTGCCACGCGGTTTCCGAAAGCGGCGGGATCGCACCGGTGATCGGCTTCCACTGCGTGATCGACAGCCCGCTTTCGGTCAGGCGCGTAATGCCGCCCACCGCAACCATCAAAACCACCATGGCTGCGACGATGAAGAGCCAGGTGGCCAACGCATTCGGGCGCGCATGCTTGCTAATCTTGGACATGGCTAGCGTCTCTGGTTCCGCCATTCGCGCAGTGCAAGCGCAAATAGGGAAAGTGTTCGCTCGGTTCGCGCAAACGACAGGAAAGATGCCGGGCCCGGACGGTTTCCCTTGAAATAGGATACACCATAACATAACTGCAATGTCATGTTGCAACGCGCAATCTCGCCGATTCGTCGGAGGCTTGACCGTGCCGGGATCTTTCTCTCCGCGGCATGTGCGGTGCATTGCGTGCTCTCGATCCTGCTTGTGTCGGCCTTCGGTATCGGGGGCGAGTTATTCTTTGCGCCCGATGTCCATCGGATCGGCCTCGTCGCTGCGACCCTCATTGCCGGTGTTGCCATCGGTTGGGGCGCGGTGCGGCATCGTGTCGCCGCACCCTTTGTGGTCGCGATGACGGGCCTGACCTTCATGGGCGGTGCGCTGGCCGTACCGCATGGCATCAAGGAAGCCGTTTTGACGATCATCGGCGTGGCGCTCGTGTCGCTTGGTCACATACTCAATCTGCGTCATGTTCATTCCGCCGCTTGCAAGGATCGCTGCGGGGACTAAGTCGGGCGGCATGATTGCCCTGACCGTAAATGGCGAAACCCGCCGAACTGCCGCTACCACCATCGCCGAACTCGTGCGTGAGCTCGATCTCGATCCCGCAAAGGTCGCGGTCGAACATAATGGGACGATTGCGCCGCGCAGCGAACTGGGCGGGCACACCATTACCTCAGGCGATAATCTGGAAATCGTGCATTTCGTCGGCGGCGGCCAAGGCGTCGAAGCGCAAAGCGACAGCTGGACCGTCGCGGGGCGAACCTTTACCAGCCGTCTGATCGTCGGAACCGGGAAATACCGCGATTTCGAACAGAACGCCGCCGCGCTTGAAGCCTCGGGCGCCGAAATCGTTACCGTCGCCGTTCGTCGGGTCAATGTCAGCGATCCGAAGGCGCCGATGCTCACGGATTATATCGACCCCAAGAAGGTCACTTATCTCCCCAATACGGCCGGTTGTTTCAACGCCGATGACGCAATCCGTACTCTGCGCCTGGCGCGGGAAGCGGGCGGTTGGGATCTGGTGAAGCTGGAAGTGCTTGGCGAAGCGCGCACTCTTTATCCGAATATGCGCGAAACTCTCACTGCGACCGAGACGCTCGCCAAGGACGGTTTTCTGCCCATGGTCTACTGCGTCGACGATCCTATCGCGGCCAAACAGCTGGAAGATGCCGGTGCAGTTGCGGTCATGCCGCTGGGTGCACCAATCGGATCCGGGCTGGGCATTCAGAACCGCGTGACCATTCGCCTGATCAAGGAAGGCGCAAACGTTCCGGTGCTGGTGGATGCTGGTGTCGGCACTGCCTCTGATGCCGCAGTGGCGATGGAACTTGGCTGTGACGGCGTCCTCATGAATACGGCCATTGCCGAAGCCAAGGATCCCATCCGCATGGCCCGTGCCATGAAGCTGGCGGTCGAAGCGGGCCGCGATGCCTATCTTGCCGGGCGCATGGGCACTCGCAAATATGCCGACCCGTCGAGCCCCCTCGCGGGCCTTATCTAACACGAGAAGGGCTGCCCTGCGGAACTGACCTTTTCAAAGGTGAACCCCTTCCTCGTCTTCAAATCGCAGGCATGTGGTACAACAGTTGGCTCGCTGCGGTGAAATTTCGACTGCGCAAACCGCTTGTTAACCATCTTGGGTGAAACTCCTTCTTGTAACAGGGGGAACGCCATCATGGCTGTCACGGGAACCGCATCGCTGACCATTGCCGAAATGCGCGAGTTTGCCGGCTTTACCGCCGCCGAACAGCGCTACATCCGCCGCAGCCTCGATATCGGACTGGGTCGCTGCGACGCGTTCCGCATATGGGGTCGCAACGCAGGTGAAAACGCGGCCATTCGCAGCCAGTATGTCGCTTACCAGGAACTCAAAGCATTACGGCAATCCATTCCGGAGCAATCGGGTTTCGACAGCATCGAAGGGTTTGTCGGCAAACTGACGCGCGTCGCGGCGTTCGACCTGGCGCAAGAGCGCATAGACAGTTTTTCGGCGTTTCGCTTTCTTTACGAACGGCTGATTTCGGCCGATGCGCGGCCGTGGCTGCCAAGTGCGTTCTGTGCCGCTGCCGCGCTGCCGCAAATCCGGCCGGATCGGCGCAAGATGCTGTTGCAAAGTATCAGCGAAGCCGCGGCGACCGCTCCTGGATGGAGCGACCGCGAACCAAGCTTCTATCCGGAGTTTATCGAAGAAGCCGCTTGAGATCCTCAGAAATCAGGGGCGACCGACAGCGTAGATCACTACGCACCGACCGCCTCTTGCTGCCGAACTGGTTTCGCACCTCACGCGCGATACAGGCGATCAATCCGTTCGCCATAACGTTCCTTGATCTTATGGCGACGGATTTTCATCGAGGGTGTCATTTCTTCGTTCTCGATGGTGAAAGGCTCGTCGGCAAAAGCGAATTGGCGCACCTTCTCCACGACCGATAAATCCTTGTTAACACGGTCCACAGCAGCGCGCACAGCATTACGATATTCAGGCAGTTCTTGAAGTTGCTTGCAATCGAACTGCTTGCCCTGGGCCTGGCACCATTCAAGCGTCCACTCCGCGTCGGGCACAATCAGGCCGACAATGTATGGCTTTCTGTCGCCGGCCACCATTGCCTGACCGATTTCGGGCTGCAACGTCAGCATGCCCTCGACCTTTTGCGGCGCGATATTGTCACCCTTGTCGTTGACGATCATGTCTTTCTTGCGGTCGGTAATGACAATCCGGCCTTTGTCGTCGAGGTGTCCGATATCGCCGGTGTGCAGCCAGCCATCCTGGATCGTCCGCGCAGTTTCGCCTTCGTTCTGCCAGTATCCATGCATGACGAGTTCGCCGCGGCAAAGGATTTCTCCATCCTCTGCGATCTTGATCTCTACTCCGCGCAGAGCCGGGCCGACGGAATGCATGGCAATGCCGGCGGCGGGCCGGTTGCAGCTTATGACAGGCCCTGCTTCGGTTTGCCCATAGCCCTGAAGCATGGTCAGCCCCATCGATTCGAAGAATATCCCGACGTCGGGGTTGAGCGGCGCGCCACCGGACACCATCGCTTTCATGCGACCCCCGAAACGCTTGCGGATTTTGGGTTTCAACAAACGGGCGACCGCGAAATCCTTCAATTGGTCGCCGAATTTCGGATTACCCGCAGCGCGGCGTTCGCCGACCTCGAGAGCTGTGTTCATGAGCTTTTCGGCAAGGCCACCCTGCTTCTGAACCTGCTTGAGTATTCGGGTGCGCAAGACCTCGAACAGGCGCGGAACGACAACCATGATGGTCGGGCGCGTTTCCTCGATATTGCTGGCGAGCTTTTCCAGTCCTTCGGAATAGTAAATCTGGGCGCCGACCGCGATGGGCAAGAACTGGCCGCCAGAATGTTCATAGGCGTGGCTCAGTGGCAGGAAGGATAAGAAGCGCTCGTCTTGCTCGATCCCGAAATCCTCCATGAGAATTTCGGCCGCGCCAGCGACATTGCACAGGATTGCGCCATGGTGCTGCATGACGCCGCGCGGCGCTCCGCCCGTGCCGCTCGTATAGATGATACATGCGGTATCGCCGCGCCCAACCCTTGCGATCCTCTCATCTACCGCCCGGCGCGCCGCGCTCGCATCGCCCTCGAGCATGCGATCCCATTTGTGATAGGCGAAGCTCCCGGACTGCTGACGGTGCAGATCGTCTATGCCGATGACATGTTCAGCGACGCCCGTCGCCTGCAAGGCACCGTGGAGCGGCCTCAGCAGTTTTTCGGTCGAGACGATCACCGCCTTGGCACCTGAATTGTCGAGAATATGAACGTGATCGCGTTCTGTGTTGGTGATGTATGTCGGGACGGTGATGCACCCCGCTGCCATGATGGCCAAGTCTGCGATGCACCATTCGGGCCGGTTCTCGGCGACGAGACAGATGCGGTCGCCATTCTTCAGGCCCAGTTCCCGCAAGCTTTCCGCCAGCAGACAAACTTGCTCGGCTGCTGCACTCCAGCTTGTCGTTTGCCACACCCCGCCCGATTTCGCGCCGAGAAAAGGCAGATCGCCCTTTTCGTCAGCACGTTTCAGGAAAAGTTCGACAAGATTGTTGGCGGAATCGATATCCGACAGCACGGCAGGCTCCTCAACGCACGTTATTATTTAACAATGTGCCGGGCTTAGGCCCCTGCCCTGACATCGGCAAGTTGGTCTGCACCAGTGTCAGGGTGCCTCGATCTGTCCGGCAAGACGCGGGTCACGCGCGGACTGCCACCCGGACGCTCCATATAAGACGGCGCCGCCTTTGACCGGCGCTTCTTGAAGAAACACATCCTTGTGGCCCAGTGATCGGAACGCCGCCTGTGCGCCTTCCAGCCAGGTACCCTTTTCGAGCATGACGCGATCGCCATAGGCCATGATGAACGGCAGGCCGAGCATCTCCTCTGCCGATAAGCCAAAATCGATCGCCCCGATGATGCTACGTGCCGTCTGGACGGGTATGGTACTGCCGCCCGCAGCGCCGATCGCGAGGAATGGCCTGCCTTGCGGATCCCAAACCACTGTCGGCGACATGGAGCTGCGCGGGCGTTTGCCGCCTTCCACGCGATTGGCGACCAACTTGCCGTCAATATCGGGCGAACGGCTGAAATCGGTGAGCTCGTTGTTCAGAAAGAATCCGCCCACCATCAGGCCCGATCCGAATGGCCCTTCCACAGTCGATGTATAGCTGACCATGGTATTGTCGGCATCGACCACAGCGAAATGCGTGGTCCCGTGTTCTTCGGGTTCGTCGCCATCCGCCAATGCGGTCGATGCGCCGGCGGGCACGCCCGCGACGGCTTCGGCAAGCGTGCCGCGCTCGTCGATCAGCGCACTGCGCTTGGCGATGTAATCGGGCGCGAGCAGGCCGGACACGGGTACCGCCACGTAATCGGTATCGGCAAGATAAAGTTCGCGGTCCGAATAGGCGAGCCGCTGGGATTCCACGAAGAGGTGCCACGTGACAGGATTGCGCGGCCCGAGCGCGGAAAGATCGAAACGCTCAAGCTGACCGAGCATTTGTAGCACAGCCACCCCGCCCGAGGTCGGCGGCCCCATGGTGCAGACGCGGTATTCGCGATAGCTTCCGCACACGGCATCGCGCGCTTTCGCGTCGTAAGAGGTGACATCGCCATAGGTCATCGCATCAGTATGCGGCGTATCGCTGGCGACGGTCGTTGCGATCGCGCGGGCCGTGTCTCCCGAATAAAAGGCTGCACGGCCACCCCTGGCGATCGTCTCAAGCGTCTGCGCAAGCTGTTCGTTTTTCACAACGGTGCCCACCGGCAGCGGCTGGCCTTCGGCATCGAAGAAAATACTGCGCGCCTGTGCCGAGTGTGCGGAGCGGTTCCTCGCTGACTCGAGCATTCCGTTCAGACGCGGATTCATTTCGAAACCCTGGCTCGCGAGCTTGATCGCGGGCTCGAACAGGCTGGCCCAAGGCAGCTTTCCGTAGGCGGCATGTGCTTTGGCGGCCAAAGCGATATTGCCTGGTACCCCAACGGATAATCCGCTGCGTACCGATTCGATGAAGGGCGGCAACTGACCGTTTTCGTCCAGAAACCAATCGGGCGTGGCGCTGGCAGGCGCAGTTTCACGGCCATCGAATGTGCCGACCGACCCGTCTGCCGTACCGCGGACCATGAACCCGCCGCCGCCGATGCCCGAACTTTGCGGCTCGACGACGCCCAATGCCAGCATGACCGCGATTGCCGCGTCGGTTGCGCTGCCGCCACGGGCGAGCATCTCTTCACCCGCTGCCTGAGCGCGTGGGTCGGCGGCCGATACAGCGCCAGCCAGACTGCGAGGCGCGTCTGTAGACGTCGAAGAAAGCGGAGTATTCGTCGTGCAGGCGGCAAGCGCCAGCGCGAGTAGCGATGCGGATAGGGTTCTGGTCATGCGCATGGTGCTATTCGCTTCCGACCGCTTCGGCAATTGAAGCGAAGCCGTCGCGCTGCATCAATTGCTCCATACCCTTCAGAATTCTGCGCGGTAGCCCCGGCCCCTCGAAGACCATCGCGCTGTACAGCTGGACGAGACTGGCGCCGGCGCGAATGCGGGCCCAGGCGTCGGCCGCATCGGCAATGCCGCCGACACCGATGAGCGGCACGGCCCCACCGGTTGCCCGGCGGAAATCGCGCAACCGCTGCTGTGCAAGGTCACGCAAGGGTGCACCGGACAACCCGCCGGTTTCACCAGCCTGGCGCGACTTGAGGATGGGGCGTGAAATGGTTGTGTTGGACACGATCAGAGCGCCCAGCCCCTTGTCGATCGCGATCCGCGAAATAGCGTCGATATCGGCTGGCTCCAGATCCGGCGCCACCTTGAGGAAAATGGGCACGGTGTTCGCGCCGCGCGCATCGATCACGGCGTCCAGCAGGCCGGATAAGGCATTTTCGTCCTGCAGTGCCCGCAGGCCCGGCGTATTGGGGCTCGATATGTTGACCGCGAGATAGGAAGCAAACGGCACCATGGTTCGCGCCATGACTTCGTAATCGGCGATCCGGTCCTCGCTGTCCTTGTTGGCGCCAATATTGATGCCGACGATGCCAGGGCGTCCCGATCGCCTTGCGAGCCGGGTTTTGGCAACATCGGCTCCGCGATTGTTGAAGCCCATCCGGTTGATCACTGCCCGATCTTCCACCAGCCGGAACAGCCGCGGCTTGGGGTTGCCCGCTTGCGGACGGGGCGTGATCGAGCCAACTTCGGCAAATCCGAAACCCAGACCCAAGAGCTGGTCGGGTACTTCCGCATCCTTGTCGAATCCCGCAGCCATTCCGAGCGGATTGGGAAACTGCAGCCCTGCCACCTCGACTGCGAGGGGGCCTTTTTTTGGCGGACCGGCCCTGGGCGAAACGGCAAGCGCCCTCACAGTAAGGCGGTGGGCAAGCTCGGGATCAATCTTGAAGAGCAGTGGGCGGGCCAGATCGAATATCATGCCCTGCGCCATGGCGCGGCGCAGATACCATGTCGAGACGCTTCATGACGCTTGGCGGGCGCCGAATCCGAGAAAAAGTGGGCCGCTTCGGGAAGGTCTGTCGCTTGCATACAATCAACCCGCGGAGATTCGATCTAACACATCCTTGCGACCCGAAGGGCTCGGAGCATTTCTGCAACGAGTTCTCGACTTCAAAGGGGTAGCCTTAACGGGCTACCCCCTTTTTTTGTCGCCCGCTTCCATATTTGGTGGCGCTTCGCACAGTGGTGTGATTACGAATTGCAGCCCGTCTGCGTAATTATACGAGGGGGCCGCAAAGTTGGGACTTCGGGGGGAAGGTATTGTCGCGACTGCAAAAAGACGACCCTTCGCACTCGCTCGAATATCTCGATCTGCCGACTGATCTCGCGCCTTATCTGAACGGGATATATGTCTGGCGTACCGCCGAGACCGTGATCGACGATCACATACCGGCCTATTCAGGTCAGATGGTTGTGATCGCACAAGGACGCGGGCGGATGCAGTTCGGCTCAACGGATCTGGAAGATGCCGGCGTGGCCAGTTTCCTTGCCCCGATGGGCGAGTCGCGGCGAATCGTGGTTGAGGGCCCGGCGTTCGTATGCGGGCTTTCGCTGAACCATCTGGGCTGGGCAACGCTAACAGGGCTGGCGGTTGACGAACATCAGGATTGCTTTCTCGAACCCCACTACGTTCTGGGCGAACGACTGGGCGACGAACTGACGGCGCTGATACCGCGTTGGCACGCCGGGACGCTGGATGACGCGGGATTGGCGGGCGCCATGTGCGATGTTGCCAGAAAGGCGCTGACACCCTTGCCGAACAGGCAGATGGCCGTAATTCAAAGAACAGTCGAATGGCTGGCAAGCTCGATCCGTCCGGACATCAATGACCTTTATGCGACGCTGCCCTATTCGAAACGCCAGGCACAACGGCTGGTGGCGCGGTTTTTCGGGCAGTCGCCGGTCCGGCTCGCCCGCCGGTTCCGCGCCATTCGCGCGGCGGCCCATATGCTTCGGCCCGACATTCCCGAACCGATCGAAACGGGCATCCAGGCCGCGTTTTACGATCAGGCCCATATGATCAAGGAAATCCGCTACTTTACCGGGCTCACTCCCAAGGGTCTTCAGCAGAATGCAGGATCGTTTGCCGATTATCTGCTGGGCCCTGATGGTCGGACGCCGCTCGATCCGTTCGCCGCGACCGCGCGCACGGAGAATGCGACACCTCGCGATGGGGACGATTGATAACGACTCGCAGCAAGGCGTTTTCCGTTGAAATGGCCAGGCAAGCCTCTTAGCTGACCAATCGGAACGATTTGGTCCGATTTGATATGCGCCTTTCTAACCTTGCCGATTATGCGGTGGTCACGATGAGTGCCGCTGCCCGCCATTGCGGCGGTGCACGCACCAGTGCGGCAGAGCTGGCCGCCGAGACCGGATTGCCGGTTCCGACGGTGCAGAAGCTGGTAAGCAAGCTGTCGGCTGCAGGGCTGCTGCGATCCACGCGCGGTGCCGGCGGCGGGCTGCAATTGGCGCGGCCTGCTGCGGCGATTACCGTTGCCGACATCGTCGAGGCGGTCGAAGGGCCAATCGCACTGACCGCCTGCGTCGAAGGCACGGACTGTTCTGTCGAACATGACTGCACCGTCAAACCTCACTGGCCGGTCGTCAACGAAGCGTTGCGAGGCGCGCTGGCGGCGATTCCGCTGACCCAGCTGGCCCGCACAAGAGAGATTGCATGAGCGAAAATATCGACATTCAGGATCGCGAAGCGAAGGAAGCTGCCGAAAAGGCCGCCGAATACGAACACGGCTGGTCGGCTGAAATCGACACCGAATTCGCCGAGAAGGGCCTTAGTGAAGACACCGTCCGGTTCATCAGCGCCAAGAAGGGCGAGCCGGAATGGATGCTCGACTGGCGGCTGAAAGCGTTTCGTCTGTGGCAGGAAATGGAAGAGCCGGACTGGGCCAAGCTCGGCTATCCGGCGATCGATTACCAGGACGCCTATTACTACGCGGCACCGAAAAAGAAGGAAAAGCTCGCCTCGCTCGACGAGCTCGATCCGGACATCAAGGCGGTTTACGACAAGCTCGGCATACCTGTGGCGGAGCAGGAAGTGCTTGCCGGTGTCGAGGGCGCGCGCAAGGTCGCAGTCGATGCAGTATTCGACAGCGTGTCTGTCGCCACCACCTTTCGCGAAGAGCTGAAGAAGGCTGGCGTCATCTTCCTGTCGATCAGCGAAGCCATCAAGGAATATCCCGAACTGGTGAAGAAATGGCTGGGAAAGGTCGTGCCTCAGCATGACAATTTCTTCGCGACGCTCAACTGCGCGGTCTTTTCCGACGGCACCTTCGTCTATGTGCCTGAAGGCGTGCGCTGCCCGATGGAACTCAGCACCTATTTCCGCATCAATGCCGAAAATACCGGCCAGTTCGAGCGCACGCTGATAATTGCGGAAAAGGGCAGCTACGTGAGCTATCTCGAAGGGTGCACCGCACCGATGCGCGACGAGAACCAGCTGCACGCTGCCGTCGTTGAACTGGTCGCGCTGGAAGATGCCGAGATCAAGTATTCGACCGTCCAGAACTGGTATCCCGGCAACGCGGAAGGCAAGGGCGGGATCTACAATTTCGTCACCAAGCGCGGCCTCTGCCAGGGCGCGCGGTCCAAGATCAGCTGGACACAGGTCGAAACCGGCAGCGCAGTGACGTGGAAATATCCCAGCTGCGTTCTCAACGGCGAGGACAGCGTGGGCGAATTCTACTCGGTCGCGGTGACCAACAATTACCAGCAGGCCGACACCGGCACCAAGATGATCCACAACGGCAAGGGCAGCCGTTCGACGATCATCTCGAAGGGCATTTCGGCGGGCAAGTCGAACAACACCTATCGCGGGTTGGTGCGCGTAGCGGCCAATGCCGACGGCGTGCGCAACCGCACCGAATGCGACAGCTTGCTGATCGGCGACCAGTGCGGCGCGCATACCGTGCCATATATCGAGGTGAAGAACCCCGGCGCGCAGATCGAGCACGAGGCGACCACCAGCAAGATCAGCGACGACCAGCTGTTCTATGCAATGCAGCGCGGCCTGGATGACGAGGAAGCTATGGCATTGATCGTCAACGGTTTCGCCAAGGACGTGCTGAAAGAACTGCCGATGGAATTTGCAGTCGAAGCGCAAAAGCTGCTGGCGATTTCTCTCGAAGGGAGCGTGGGGTGACCGAACGCAAAACTCTCCAGCTTCGCGATCCCTCAGAGGTCAGCGACGAAGCGCCTGCGATCAAGAAGAAGGGTCGCGGTTGGGAAATCTCCGAAAAGCGGCTTGATGCGCTGCACGACCGCGCCCGCGAAATGCGCCGGCACTCCTCTCCGGCGCACAAGGCGCTGGCGGCCCGTTTCGCAAAGGAAGATTTCGGGAAATACAAGTTTTCACGCCACACCGTGGTCGGCTCGGCGATCCTCGATTTCGTATCGCACCCACTTGGCCTCGCCATAGCGATCGACGAGGAAGACCAGAACGATGCACTGGCCAAGCGCCGCGACAAGAGCCTCGCCAGCGTCGGCATCGAAGTGCTGCGGATACCAGCAGCAACCATCCTCGAGGACGTGGAAGCTGCAATGCAGCCAATCTTCGGTGCCATGAATGCTCGCTACCGCGACAAGGAAACCGCGCGCCGCGCCCATCAATCGAAATACGGACCGACGCCCAGACGCCCCCGCGCCCCGCGTCGAGACGACAGGAAGTAACATGCTGAAAATAGATAATCTTCACGCCGAAATCGACGGCAAGACCATTCTCAACGGCCTTTCGCTGGAAGTGCCCGCGGGCGAAGTCCACGCGATCATGGGCCCCAATGGCGCGGGCAAATCGACGCTGGCGTATGTGCTGGGCGGACGCCCAGGTTACGAGGTTACGCAGGGATCGGTCGAGTTCAACGGTATCGACCTGCTCGATATGGAGCCGCACGAACGCGCCGCAGCCGGCCTGTTTCTGGGCTTTCAGTACCCGGTCGAGATACCCGGCGTCTCCAACCTGCAATTCTTGCGCGAGGCGCTCAATTCGCAGCGCAAGGCGCGGGGCGAAGAGCCGCTTACGGGTGGTGAATTCCTCAAGCTGGCCAAGGACAAGGCCGCGCTGCTCAAGCTCGATCCGGAAATGCTCAAGCGCCATGTGAATGTCGGCTTCTCGGGCGGCGAAAAGAAGCGCGCAGAGATGGTGCAGATGGGCATTCTCGATCCCAGGTTCGCAGTGCTGGACGAAACAGACAGCGGACTGGATATCGATGCGCTGCGCGTTGTCGGGGACGGCATCAACGCGATCATGCGTTCGCCGGAGAAAGCGGTGCTGCTGATCACCCACTATCAGCGCCTGCTCGATTACGTGACACCGGCCAAGGTGCATATTCTCGCAGGCGGCCGGATCGTCACGACTGGCGGACCCGAGCTCGCGCAGAAGCTCGAGGCCGAGGGGTATGAGGCGGTCGCGGCGTGAAAAACATTGCAATCATACTGATGCTGATGGCCGGCGCCGCGCATGCCCAGGACGCAGCGCCATCGGCCGACCCTGTCGATGACCAGATCGTTGTCATCGGCGAGAAGCTGAAGACGTGGAAGGGCGGCGTCACGAAAGAGAATGGGCGGCTCATGTGCCGCACGAAGGAAAGCACGGGCGACAAGCAGCTCGATGCAATCCGGTGCGGGGGCATGCTGACCTGCATCAAGCCGCTGGAGCCGCGGATCGACAAGCTGATGTCTTCCGACGTTTCCCGCCTGGAAAAGCGCGATAAGTTCAACGCGATGCTGGCCGGGACCAAGCCTTGTCTCGACGAATACGAAGACGCGGCCATCGCCCGACTGGCCGCGGAAAGGACCAAATCGTGACGACTGCAACCTTTCCTACCCGCAAGGATGAAGCCTGGCGCTATTCCGCTGTCGAGAGGCTGCAGGGCGAGGCACTGGACGACTGGCGCGAGATCAAAGTCGAGGCTGGCGATAGCTTTCGCGAGATACTGGTGATTGCCGACGGCGCCAGCGACCCGACGGAATTGCATCGTTGGCGCGTGACCGTCGGCGAAGGCGCGACGTGTGAACTGTTCGCCGTGCTTGCCTCGGCCGAATACGCCCGCCTCGAAATCGAGGTGACCTTGAACAAGGGCGCACATTTCGAATTCGGCGGGATTACCGTTGGCGGGCGCGACACGGTGCGCGAATTCGTCACGCGTACCACCCATGCCCAGCCCGAAGCGACCAGCAACCAGACCGTGCGCAGTGTGCACTGGGGGCATGGCACCGGGAATTTCCTTGGCAATATCGATGTGGTTCGCGATGCGCAGAAGACCGATGCAGCGCAGGATTTCAAAGGCTTGCTACTGGAAAAGGGCGCCAGCGTGAATGCCGTGCCGCAGCTCGAAATCTTTGCCGACGACGTGAAATGCGCGCATGGCGCCAGTGTTGGCCAGCTCGATGAAACGGCACGCTTCTATATGGCGGCGCGGGGGCTTTCGCCCGATGTGGCTCGCCGTCTGCTGGTGCAGGCATTTCTTGGCGATGCGCTGGTGTCGCTGGCGGATGAGGCGAAGCGCGAGGAGTTGATGAAAGTCGCGCTCGACAAGGTGGACAAGTACCTGTGAGCGATACAGCCGTCCTTTCCCGCAAGGCCGATTTCCCGGGACTCGTCACGGCCGATGGCGAGCCTTGGCACTATCTCGATACGGCGGCGTCTGCGCAAAAGCCGCAGGTGGTGGTTGATGCGATGAGCCGCGCGCTCGGCGTCGACTATGCCACGGTGCATCGCGGCGTGTACGGGCGAAGCGCGCAGATGACGCTCGGCTACGAATCCGCCCGGCGGCGGGTTGCGGAGTTCATCGGCGCGAAAAGCGAGAACGAAGTGGTTTTCGTGCGCGGTGCGACAGAAGCGATCAACCTTGTCGCTGCAAGCTGGGGCATGGTGAATATCGGCGAGGGTGACCGGATCGTGTTGTCCACGCTCGAGCATCATTCCAACATCGTACCCTGGCAGATGGTGGCGGAGCGTACGGGGGCGCAGATCGATATCTGTCCGCTGACGGAAGACGGCCAGATCGACCTCGGTGCGCTCGAGGCGATCCTCACGCCGCGAACCAAGCTGGTTTCGCTGGCGCATGTTTCCAACGTCCTTGGCAGCGTGCTCGATGCGCGGGCGGCGGCGGATCTGGTGCATTCGGTCGGTGCGAAGCTGATGCTGGATGGATGCCAGGCGGCGCCGCGCATGACGCTCGACATGGCCGCAATCGATTGTGATTTCTACGCTTTTTCCGGGCACAAGATTTACGGACCCACCGGAATCGGCGTGCTGTGGGCGCGCGAAGAGATCCTGGATGGCATGCCCCCGTGGCAGGGCGGCGGGGCGATGATCGACCGCGTGACCTTCGAAAAGACCACTTACGCCCCGCCTCCGCAGCGGTTCGAGGCCGGCACGCCGATGATCACGGAAGCGATCGCGCTGCACGCGGCGATCGAATACATTGATGATATGGGTGTCGATCAAGCGTATGATCACGAGCGTCGGCTCGCCCGAACACTGCGTGAAGCACTGTCTGCACACAATTCGATCCGACTGTTCGGGCCGGAAGAGAGCGCCGGCATCGTCAGCTTTGCGATGGAGGGGGTTCACCCGCACGATCTGGGCACCATATTGGACGAAGAACATGTCGCGATCCGGGCCGGACATCATTGTGCGCAGCCGCTGATGGACCATCTCGGCGTCCCCGCCACCGCCCGCGCAAGCTTCGGGCTGTATTCCGACGAAAGCGACATTGCTGCCCTGCTGCGCGGCATCGAACGTACCCAGAGGATCTTCGGATGAGCGAAGAAACGAATACCGATACTGATTTCATCGCGGCCCCCCTGCCGGGTGATGTGGCGCCTGCCGACAGCGCGGGCGGCAAGCCCCCGCGTGCGCGGGTGGAGGATGCCGTCGATACGGAAGAATCCCCGCGCGAGACGATGGAACGCAAGCGCGATTATCTGGAGGGGTTCCTGCAGAAAAAGCCGGAGAACGTGCCCGCAGGCGCGCCCGGCGGCGATCTGTACGAGGCCGTGATCTCCGCGCTCAAGGAAATCTACGATCCGGAAATCCCGGTGAACATCTACGATCTGGGGCTGATCTACGGCGTCGAGGTCGATGACGAAAGCGACGTGACCGTCACCATGACGCTGACCACGCCGCATTGCCCGGTGGCCGAAACCATGCCGGGCGAAGTCGAACTGCGCGCTGCCAGCGTGCCGGGCGTCCGCGATGCCGAAGTCAATCTGGTCTGGGATCCGCCCTGGGGCCCGGACAAGATGACCGACGAGGCGCGGCTGGAGTTAGGAATGCTATGAGCGACACCGAAACGAAAACCCGCCCCGCACCGAAGGCCGCCGTGATCCTGACCGCCGCCGCCGAGCAGCGCGTTGCCGATCTGATGGCCAAGGCCCCCGAAGATGCGATCGGCGTGAAGCTGTCGACCCCGCGCCGCGGCTGTTCGGGTCTGGCCTATTCGGTCGACTATGTCAGCGAGGAAACCAAATTCGACGAGAAGATCGAAACCCCTGGCGGTGTGTTCTACATCGACGGGGCAAGCGTCCTCTATCTGATCGGGAGCACGATGGACTGGGTGGAAGACGATTTCACCGCCGGCTTCGTGTTCGAAAATCCCAATGCCAAGGGCGCTTGCGGCTGCGGCGAGAGCTTCATGGTCTGATGACCGGGTAAATCGCTACCGGAGTCTGCCGCCGGAGCGCGGCGTCCCGGCCTTGCGCAATTCGGTCCCTACCGCCTGAGCGCCCGCACACAGGCGGCGCGGTCCACATCGATGCCGTCGCTTGCCCGCCGGGCATCGACATAGGTGGCGCTGGGTTCTCCGCGCGGTTGAAGCGGGTAGAGATAGACGTCGAGCACGCAGGCATCGCCGGCGAACTGCAGTTTCCTCGCGTCGCCTTCCTTCACATTGAGCCGCGGTGCGCCGAAGAGATTGGCGAGCGCGGTTTCATTCTTCCCGATGACATTTTCCAGACCTGGCATGTTCATGATGCGCGGGGCGCGGAAGGCCTGCGTCGTCGGCGCGGGGCGTACCTGCTGCGGCGGCGTGCCGGCGGATGGACGCGACGGGCCGGGGCCAGAGGGTGAAGGCGTGCTGACGCAGGCACCGAGAAGGGGGAGCAGGAGAAGGGCAGATTTACGCATTCGGAACTCTCTGTCGGGCGCGGTGGACCATGTGGGTCGCGGCGGCAGCGCCTATTATCGGGGCGAGCAGGTTGATGAAAGGGACAGCGAGAAGCGCGACCACGACACCGCCGAGCAGGAAGCGGTTCACGCCGCCCATCGGGGCGCTTTCGGCTGGATCGCTGCGATGCCTGATCCATACCATGTCGCGCAATTCGCGCCCGATCAGGAAGGCGTTCACCGCCCAGAACACGGCGGCGGCGCCGATCCCGGTGAAAAGCAGGAGCGCGGCGACCGGCAAAGCCGCAGCATTGGCCAGCACGGTGCGCACCAGCGAGCGCAGCGCATTGCCGACGTCTTCGGTGAAAGGGATGTCGCGTACGCCATGCGCGGCGTGCGGATAATGTTTCGCCTCTACCGCGCGCACGACATCTTCGGCGAAAAACTGCAGCACGAACAGCGCGACCACGCGAAACAGGAACCAGCCCGCGATGATCATGCCGGCCGCAGCGACAAGGGCACCGAATGCGGATGTATCGGCTTGGGTGAAACTGTCGATCGCCCGTTCCACACCGACATAAAGCGCCGCGCCGCCGGCAAGAAAAATGCCGAGCGTTATCAAGGCGGTCTTGAACAGGACGCCGAGGATCGCCCGGTCGCCGAGCTGGCGTAGCGACAGGGCGAGGGCGGCAGGCAGCGAATTCATGCGAGGCGGGGGATGCGCGCGCCGCCGTTCCAAGTCAACGCCGCCCTTGGCGCGCGGGCGACGAACCGCTAACGGCGCCCGACATACCGAAATCCCTCCCGGAGTATCCATGACCGAACCCCGCTACGACGTGATCGCCATCGGCAATGCCATCGTCGACGTAATGTCCCCCTGCACCGAAGAACTGATCGACGAGCTCGATCTGAACAAGGGCGGGATGACGCTGGTGGACGAAGACGGCGCGCAGCGGCTTTACGAAGCGATGGGCCCGGCGCGGGAAATTTCGGGCGGTTCGGCAGCGAACACGCTGGCAGGCATGAGCGCGCTGGGTGCGCAGTGCGCCTTCGTGGGCCAGGTGGCCAAGGATCAGCTGGGCGATGTGTTCACGCACGACATCCGCGCCGTCGGTATCGATTTCGACACGCCATCGCGCGACGGCCAGCCCTCGACCGCGCGGTGCCTCATCTTCGTGACGCCCGATGGCGAGCGCACGATGAACACCTTCCTCGGCGCCAGCCAGTTCCTGCCGCCAGCCGCGCTCGACGACGAGCTCATCGCCAGCGCGGGCATTCTCTATCTCGAAGGCTATCTGTGGGACCCGGAAGAGCCACGCAGCGCCATGCGCCGCGCGATCGAGGTTGCGCGCAAGGCCGGCCGCAAGGTCGCCTTCACCGCTTCGGAAAGCTTCGTGATCGATCGCCATGGCGATGATTTCCGCAAGATGATCGAGGAAGGGCTGATCGACATCATGTTCGTCAACGAAACCGAGCTGGCGACGCTGACGGGCGAAAGCGAGTTCGAAGCAGGCCTCGCTGCGCTCGACGGCAAGATCCCGGTGCTGGTCGCGACCCGCAGCGCCAAGGGCGCCGTCGGTATCGCCAATGGCCAGCGCGCCGAAGTGAACGCCGAGCCGGTCGAGAAAGTGATCGACACCACCGGTGCAGGCGACCTTTTTGCGGCAGGCTTCCTGACCGGCCATGCCCGCGGCGAAAACCTAGAGACCTGCCTGCGCATGGGCTCGATCTGCGCCGCCGAAATCATCTCGCATTACGGCGCGCGGCCGGAAGTGGATCTGAAAGCGCTGATGGCCGATAAGCTGGGCTGATGTTTCACGGCGGTTGGACAAGACAAAGCCAATCGCCACCCCGCTCAGCCTGAGCTTGTCGAAGGCCACGCACCACCGCCGCTCTTGGCACCATCAGCACTGGCGGTTACGCGAGAGTGCCGAGATTCTCTGCCAATCTCCGGCGATGAGCGCCTCTTTCTTCGCTCGGCTCCACCCCTTGATCTGTCGCTCGGCATCGAAAGCCTCGTCGCGAGTGGGGAAGTCCTGAGACCATTCGAGCGATACGGGGCGTCGTTTTGCCGTGTAACCGCCCAGCGCGCCGGAGTGATGCTGCGCCATCCGGACTTCAAGGTCTTCGGTGTGCCCCGCGTAATAGCTGCCGTCATTGCAGCGCAGGAGATAGGTGAAGAAGGCCATCCTGTCGCTAACCTCGGTGTATGGCCTTCGACAAGCTCAGGCTGAGCGGAGTTTGGTGCGGGCGGTAAACTGGAAGCGATCTCCACAAACCCGGCCCGTCGGCGATAATCACCCCTGCTCCCGCCGCACCTCGCGCTGGCCGATGTCGCGGCGGCAGAAGCCGTCGGCAAAGTCGATGGCGTCTACCGCGGCATAGGCTCTGCCCTGCGCTTCGGTGGCACTGGAGCCGCGGGCGGTTACGTTGAGGACGCGGCCGCCGCTGCTGGTCAGCGTATCGCCATCCAGCTTCGTGCCTGCATGGAAGACCCTGGCGCCATTGGCCTCGGCCTCGCCAAGATCGATCCGGCCGCCCTTCTTCGGCGTATCGGGATAACCTTCCGCAGCCATGACCACCGTCAGCGCGAAATCATCGGACAGTTCGGGCGCGTCGATTTCGGCCAGCCGCCCCTGTGCACAGGCCTGCATGAGTTCGACGAGATCGCTTTCCAGCCGCATCATCAGCACCTGGCATTCCGGATCGCCGAAGCGGGCGTTGTATTCGATCAGTTGGGGGCCGTCCTTCGTCAGCATCAGGCCGGCATAGAGCACGCCGGAATAGGGCGTGCCTTCGGCTGCCATGGTGCGCACCGTCGGCTCCACGATCTCGCGCATGACCTGCGCCTGCAGGGCATCGGTCAGGACGGGGGCGGGGGAATAGGCGCCCATGCCGCCGGTATTGGGGCCGGTGTCGCCTTCGCCCACGCGCTTGTGATCCTGCGCGGTGCCGATGGGGACGATGGCCGTCCCGTCGGTCAGCGCGAAGAAGCTGGCTTCCTCGCCGGTGAGAAACTGTTCGATCACGACTTCGCTGCCGGCGCTGCCGAACCTGCCATCGAACATTTCGCCCAGCGCTTCCTGCGCCTGTTCGTATGTTTCGGCGATGACCACGCCCTTGCCTGCGGCGAGACCGTCGGCCTTGAGCACGAAGGGCGGCTTGAACCGCTTGAGCGCGCCCCACGCCGCCTCCAGCGAGGTGCAGCGTTCGTACCGCGCGGTGGGGATGCCGGCGCGCTGGCACAATTCCTTGGTGAACCCCTTGCTCCCTTCGAGCTGGGCGGCCTGTTTCGAGGGGCCGAAGGTATCGATCCCGGCCGCGCGCAGCGAATCGGCCAGCCCGTCGACCAGCGGTGCTTCGGGGCCGATCACGACGAGGCCGATGGCATTGTCCTTCGCGAAGGCGATAACGGCATCGTGATCGGTCGCATCGAGGGATGTGCATTCGGCAAGCTGTGCTATGCCCGGGTTGCCGGGCGCCGCCCACAACTTGTCGCACAGCGGCGATTGCGCCAGTTTCCAGCCAAGAGCATGTTCGCGCCCGCCGCTGCCGAGCAAAAGGATATTCATGACCGCCGATTTCCCGTCAGATTCAGATGATGCGAGCTTGGTAGCGAAGCCCTACGCAGGCGACAACGCCGAGCCGCTGACGGTGAGCGAAATATCGCAGGCGCTCAAGCGAACGGTGGAAGACCGGTTCGGCTTCGTGCGGCTGCGCGGCGAACTGTCGGGCGTGAAGCGGGCCGCAAGCGGGCATATGTACTGCGCGCTCAAGGACGAGAACGCGGTGCTCGACGGGGTGATGTGGCGCGGCAATGCGGGGCGCCTGCCGTTCCGCCCGGAAGACGGGCTGGAAGTCGTGGCGACGGGCAAGATCACGACCTATCCGGGGCGCTCGAAATACCAGATCGTGATCGAACGGATGGAACTGGCCGGCGAAGGGGCGCTGCTGGCGCTGCTGGAAAAGACCAAGGCAAGGCTCGAAGCGGAAGGGCTGTTCGATCCCGCGCGCAAACGGCCGCTGCCCTATCTGCCAAGAACCATCGGGGTGGTTACCTCGCCCACCGGGGCGGTGATCCGCGATGTCCTCCACCGGCTGGCAGACCGTTTCCCGAGCCGTGTGATCGTGTGGCCGGTGCTGGTGCAGGGCCAGGGCGCGGCGGAGCAGGTGGCAGGCGCGGTGCGCGGGTTTTCCGCCCTGCCACAGGGCCATGCCGATCGCCCCGACCTCGTCATCGTGGCGCGCGGAGGCGGTTCGATCGAGGATCTGTGGAGCTTCAACGAGGAAGTGGTGGTGCGCGCCATCGCCGATTGTCCGATCCCCACGATCAGCGCGGTGGGGCATGAAACCGACACCACCCTGGCAGACTATGCAGCGGACCGCCGCGCGCCGACACCCACCGCGGCAGCCGAAATGGCAGTGCCGGTGCGCGCGGAACTGGCTGCGGCGCTGGCGGATTTCGAGGCACGCAAGAAGCGGGCGATCCTGCGCCCGGTGCAGCTTGGCCGGGAGCGGCTGCAAACGCGGGCCGACCGTCTGCCGAAACGGGAGGCGCTGCTCGAACCGCATGCGCAAAGGCTCGACGATCTGGCCGAGAGGCTGCGGCGGGGCCTGCACGACCGCGCGGCCCAGGGGCGGGAGAGGCTGTCCAACCTTCGCCTTGCGCCTGCGGTGCTGGAACGCAACCTGCGCGAGGCGCAGCGTGCGCTGGCGGGACAGAAGCTGGCGCCTGCCCTGGTCGAACGTCCGCTGGCCGAACGGCGCGAGCGGCTGGCGGCGCTGGGGCGGCTGGCGGAGCAACTGCATCCCGACCGGCCATTGGCGCGCGGCTATGTCCGGGTCACCGATGCGGAGGGCCGGACGATCACCGACAGGGCGGGCGCGGCAAAGGAAGGGGCGCTGACGCTGAAGTTCCGCGATGGCGATCTCGACGTGTCGACCGGTGGGGCGGCAGCGCCCACAGCGCCGCGCCGCAAGCCGGCGAGGTCCGGAACTGCTCCCAAGCAGGAAGATTTGTTCGGTTAAGGTGGACCTGCTAGGATTCGCGCCATGTTGATGAACAAGAATTCTTCGCCCTCGAATGGCGAGGCCAAGCTGCAGTACGGACCTTCGGGCTTTCGGGTGCTGCGCCCGGGAAACCACGTAATCTGCGCGATGAGCGGGGTGCCGATCGCGCTCGACGAATTGCGCTACTGGTCGGTGGAGTATCAGGAGCCCTATGCCAGCGCGCAGCTCGCCACGGAACGGCTGGCGCCGTGAGTTTCACGAGGGTCGCGCCGCTTCTTCTGCTTGCGACCGCCTGTGTGCCATCGGCAGGGCCGGAGCGGGCGGCATCGCCCGAAGTGGTGCAGCCGGTGCGCGCCGCGCCCGCGCCTGCGCCTTCCCCGACGCCCACACCCTCGCGGCCCGCCGTGTTTACCTTCGACGGCGAACTGGAACAGGGCGGCTGGATGCGCGGGACCGTGCCCGGTGGGACCAGGGAAGCCATGCTGGGCGAGGAAAAGCTGACCTTCGACGACGAGGGGCGATTCTTCGCCGCCTTCGATCGCGATGCGCCGGCAGCGATGACGCTGACAGCGCGGCTGGCCGATGGGCGCATGATCGAAAGCCCACTTACGATTGCGCCGCGGGCATGGAATATCGAGCATATAAATGCAGCGCGCACGCCCGGCGGCGCGTCGGCCGCGTTCATGAAGATCCGCCAGCCTGAACTGGACGCGATCTGGGATGCGCGACTTAAAGACACGGGCAGCACCGGCTGGACGCAGGATTTCATCTGGCCGGTGACGGGGCGTATTTCGGGCCGGTTCGGCTCGCAGCGGGTGTATCGCGGCGAACCGGGCAGCTATCATTCCGGGATCGATATCGCGCCCGGCAATGGCGTACCTTACGTGGCCCCGGCAGACGGTGTCGTGGTGCTGGCAGTGGAAGGGTACAGCCTGGAAGGCAATCTGCTGATTATCGATCACGGACAGGGGCTCAACAGCGCGTTCCTGCACTCCTCGCGCCTCTATGTGAAGGAAGGCGATCGCGTCAGGCAGGGGCAGCATATCGGTGATGTCGGTTCGTCGGGCCGCGCCACCGGGCCGCACCTGCACTGGAGCCTGAAATGGCGCAATGCCCGGCTGGATCCGCTCCTGTTCACCGGACCGATGCGCTGAGCGCGTGACGCGCACAACGGCGCAACCAAGAGAGCACCTTTCCCATGCGCCCGACGCGTCTTGTAATGGCTGCCCTGCTGACTGCGGCCATCGTGCCCGGAACCTGGCTTCGTACAGCCGAGCCCCCACAGGATTTCCAACGCCTCGCCACCATCGAGCCGATCGACGTGACGCAATCGCAGCGCGGTCCTTTCACTTTGATGGCCGGGTGGGAAATGACGGGCGACAGGGATCAGTTCGGCGGATTTTCGGCGCTGGTCGTACTGGACAAGAAGCGCTTCCTGGCCGGGAGCGACACCGGCCAGAAGTTGATATTTGGCCGTCCCGACCGCAGCAATCTGCCAGCAATTCTGAGTTCGTTCGACGATGCGAATGACGGACCGAAAGAAAGCCGCGACCTGGAATCGCTGGCCATCGATCCGAGCTCTGGCATCCTGTGGGGGGGATACGAGTTCCGCGAAGCCATCGTGCGTTTCGATGCCGACCATCGCCGAAATGCCGAAGTCCGGCCACCGCAGATGCGCAATTGGGAAAGCAATGGCGGCGCCGAATCGCTGGCGCGCTTGAGCGATGGCCGCTTTCTGGTGATCGAGGAGAGTGCGCAGCGCTGGATGGGGCGTCAGCACGAAGCGCTGATATTTGCGACCGACCCGATCGAGGACAAGCGCCCGCAAAGCGTACTGATCGACATTCCGCAAAGTTACAGCCCGGTCGATGCCACCCCGATCGGTGGCGGCCGGGCACTGATCCTGCTGCGCCGTCTCGCCTGGTCCATTCCACCGGGGTTCGAGACTGCGATTGTCGAGATCGATATCGACCGGCGCAACCCCGATGGATCCATCCCCACGCGCCTGCTCGCCGAATTCGGGAATGCGATTCCGCGTGACAATTACGAGGGCATTGCCGTCACTACGGACGACGACGGCCAATTCGTCTGGCTGATTTCCGACGACAATTTCATGGCGATCCAGCGCACACTGCTGCTCAAGCTACGCTGGGACAGACGCGAAAAAGCGCGCGAGTAGTCCCGCGCGCCTTTCGTTCTTTCAAGCTGCTGCGCCGAGGCGCAGCGCCATGCCTTAAGAGGCGGCGGCAGCTTTCTTCAGCTCGCGCTTCACCTTGAGCGCGTTGGCCGAAAGCTTGTCGTCATTGGTCTTGAGCAGCCAATTGTCGAGACCGCCATTATGTTCAACCGAACGCAGGCCCTGTGTCGACACGCGGAACTTGAAGCTGCGATCGAGCTTTTCGCTCATCAGCGTCACGTTCTGAAGGTTGGGCAGGAAGACCCGCTTGGTCTTGTTGTTGGCGTGGCTCACATTGTGACCGACCTGGCGGCCCTTGCCGGTGAGTTCGCAAATGCGCGACATGATAAGTCTCTTCGTTCGAATGGACGGGCGAGTTCCCTTGGCCGCTCGGCGCGGTTGCGGGGCTCATTAATCCCGGAAAGCGGCGCGCATAGCTGCGAGGGTGCGAATCGTCAAGCACGTTGCGCCCCAAGTGCACGCGAGCTAGCGCAGTTCCGCTATGGCTTCCTGGACCCTTCCGCAACCCATGCACCGTGCGCTCGCCCTCGCCGAAGAAGCCGCCCGGGTCGCCGAAGTGCCTGTGGGCGCAGTGATCATGCGCGGCGGGACGATCGTGGCAGAAGCGCATAACGCCCCGCGCGAACACCATGATCCGACAGCCCATGCCGAGATTCAGGCGATTCGCCTTGCGGCCAGGAAGCTTGGGGTAGAGCGTCTCACAGATTGCGAATTGTGGGTTACGCTGGAGCCTTGCGCGATGTGCGCTGGCGCGATCGTCCATGCGCGGATCGGCAAGCTCTATTATGCCGCGAGCGATCCCAAGGGCGGGGCGGTCGAACATGGGGCGCGGATCTTCGACCAGCCGCAATGCCTCCACAAGCCCGAGATATATTCGGGCATGGGGGAAGCAAAGGCGGCGCAAATCCTGCGGGAGTTTTTCAAACAGCGACGGTGAGCATCAGGAAATGTTCGCGCTCGGTACCTGGAGAACGCGCTCTCGCCTGTAGTGCGCATCAAAGCCCTCGCCAGATTTTGGCCGGAGTCTCGTCTCGCGCACCGAACCTTTGGCGGTCGCAGGCGGTGGGCATGAAGCGTTTGTCATAGCACAGCCGCAATTCTTCCAGCCATCCGCGACTGTTCAACAGCACGCCAACTGCGTCTGGTTTCCAGCCACGATTTGCATCGACGAACCGCCTGCGGATTATACCGGCGGTCAGATCATCCTCACGGCTCACGCGATCGAAGTCGGGAAAGCGCAGGCCCTGCCACAAAATGCGAGTGACCTTGAAATAGGTTGCCGGTCGCTGCGCCATGCAGGAGCCGTGCTTGGCCCATTGACGCGCTATCAAGGCGGCCGAGGGCGAAAGGCACATATTGGCGGCTATCTCGCGCGCGAGCGGCTGACGCGGCGCCGTGCACCATTGTGGCCAGCTGCGTCCGCTGTTCGGCCACAATCCATGAACCACGAGGCCGAACAGACCGTCCCGCCCATTGCATTGACGCGCATGTTGCGGGCGCCCCTTACGCGGCTTGCAGAATTCGGGGCTCCAGCTCAGTGCCAGCGTGTATCCCGTTATCGGCAAAGGGCGTGGGCGTGCTTCGCGTTCGATACGGGGAACCGCCACTGTGCGTGGCGGGCTGCACTGGTAATGCTGGGCCGCAAGGGGAGCCGCCTGACACACCAGGCCAGCCATTGCGACGGCGGCCAGCATCCTTGGACGGGTTGACGAGAGCATGAGTTCGGCGGGGCTCCGCTTGAAGCATGAGCGAATAGGTTATGGCTGCCCGTCGCCACCCTTCTTTTCCGCAAACCATGCTTTGGCGTCCGGCTGAAACAGGAACCAGAGAGCGACGATCGTCATGATCGTGCTGATCAGACCCCACGCCACGCTGGAATCGAAAACGGATGCGGCCGCAGTGGCGGTTGTCAGGACGGACCAGGCCGTCAGCAGAAGGAGTAGCCATTTGGCCAGTTCGATGCGCAAGATCGAGATCATGAACCATAGCGCCAGGCTGATCGCCGTTCCGAACAATAGGCCGCCGATCAGCACTCCGGTGCTCAGGCCCTCGACACCCTGGGCAGCGAGTTCTGCATTGGTCTGGGCGGCGATGGTGTCGTAATTGAAGACAAAACCCAGCAGGCTGACGGCGATCGACCCGAGATAGAGCCAGTCGAATTTTCTGATGGAGCCCGGTTTCATGAATTCCCCTCTCGCAAATGTCGGAGACAGGAATATCCGAAATTACAGCGGCGTAAAGTCGAGGCCGATATCCGCAGCGGGCGCGCTTTGCGTGAGGCGACCGACGGAAACGTAATCGACCCCTGTCGCAGCCTTGGCGTGAATGGTGTCGAGATCGATCCCGCCGCTCGCTTCGGTCGGGACCCGACCGGCCACAAGCGCGACAGCTTCACGCAGTACTGCAGGCCCCATGTTGTCCAGCAGCAGCCGCGTGGCGCCCGCCTGCAGCGCCGGTTCGATCTGGTCGATCCGGTCGACTTCGCAAATGATTTCCTGCACCCCTGCCGCGACCGCACGCTGCACCGCTTCAGCGACCGACCCTGCGACAAGGACGTGGTTGTCCTTGATCATCGCGGCGTCCCACAGACCCATCCGGTGGTTCGACCCGCCGCCCATGCGCACCGCGTATTTTTCAAGCTGGCGCAGACCGGGAATGGTCTTGCGCGTATCCAGCAACGTGCAGCCCGGATTGTCCATCGCGCGAACATATCGGGCAACCATCGTGGCGATGCCGGAAAGGTGCTGAACGGTGTTGAGCGCGCTGCGTTCGGCGGTCAGCATCGCGCGAGCATTGCCTTCGAACCGCATGAGATCGGTGTTCGCAGGTACGCTCGCGCCCTCTTCGACGAGAATCTCGACCGTCATGTCAGGATCGAGAGCGCGAAAAAATGCTTCGGCGATGGGCAGACCGGCCACATGGATGGCATCCCGCGTATCCATGACGCCTGCAAAGCCTGCATCGGCAGGGATTACGCTTTCGCTGGTCACATCGCGCCCACCACCCGGCAGGCCCGTACCGAGATCCTCGGCAAGGGTGTCGTTCACGAACCTGGTGAGGTCGAAGCCCTCTAGCTCGAATGCCATCAGTGGACGAAACGCGCCACGACGTCGCGGTAGCTACGGCTCACCTTCACCTCCGCCCCTGAGTCCAGGACGAGGAAGCATTCGCCATTGGTGTGCGGCTTTACCTGGCGCACCTGATCGAGATTGACGATGGTCGAACGGTGGACGCGCTGGAACTTGCGCGGGTCGAGCCGGCGTTCGAGATCCTTCATCGTTTCCCGCAGGATCAGCGAATTGTCGCCCGTGTAGATGCACATGTAATCGCCGGCGGCTTCGATATGTTCGATCGTGCCGACTTCCACGCGGAATATCTGGCCGCGGTCCTTCACATTGATGAGTTTTTCGAACCGGCTTGCCGCTTCGGTATCCTCGCCAGCGAGATTTTCGGCTGCTTCGGGTGCCACTTCGGACAGAACGTTCTTGAGCTTTTCAGCTTCTTCGGTCGATTTCTTTTCCGCCAAACGCTGGCGCACACGCTCGACCGTATCGGCCAGCTTGTCCTCGTCCACCGGCTTCATCAGGTAGTTGACCGCATTCGCCTCGAAGGCGCGAATGGCATGTTCCTGGAAAGCGGTAACGAACACGAACAGGGGCGGATCGATTTCCATGACGCCCTGCACCACGGAGAATCCGTCAAAACCGGGCATCTGGATATCGAGGAAGACCAGATCGGGCTTCTGCGTCTTGATCGCGCGGATCGCCTCGCGGCCGTTCTGGCAGGTGTCGATGATTTCGACATCTTCAAACGGTTCGAGGCGAAGCTGGAGACCCTGGATGGCGAGCTTCTCGTCGTCGACGAGTATGGTGCGGATGGTCATGTCGTCTGGGGTGCTTTCGGGGGTAGGTGTGGGGGTATAACGGCCGTGGGGGGCGTGGGTTTCTGCGAAAACGCGGCCTGCTGGGCGGGGGCTGATTGCCCTTGGCTTAACGCATCTTCCGAATCGGGCTCGAACGGCAGCTCGACGAGCACGGAAAAGCCGCCGCTTTCCGGTGAGCGGATTTCGAACCTGTGCTCCTCACCGTATGCCTGCGCCAGCCGGTCGCGAATATTGGCAAGTCCCACCCCGGTAGAATCGCGGCGGGCATGGGTTGGCCGGACAGCAGGCAGGCCCTCTTCCGTGCCGTTCATGGTCATGCCGGGCCCGGTGTCCGAGACGGTCACGCGCAGGCGCGGGCCGACGATCTGCGCAACGATGGCGATCTCTGCGCCTTCTTCTTGCGGGCTGACGCCGTATTTGATCGCATTCTCCACTAGAGGCTGAAGCAGCATGGCGGGCAATTGCGCTCCTGCCGCCTCGGGTTCGATACGGAATGTGGAGCGCAGGCGTTCTTCGAACCGCATCTGCTCGATGCCGAGATAAAGCTTCAGCGTTTCCACTTCCTGCGCCACCGAAACCTTGCCGCCCGGCTGAGTGACCAGCGTGTGCCGCAGGAAGCTGGACAGCCGGGTGAGCATGGCGTTGGCGGTCTCGCTCTGCTTGAGGAGCACCAGCGTACTGATCGAATTGAGCGTGTTGAAGAGGAAGTGCGGATTGAGCTGATAGCGCAGCATCGCAAGCTGCGCGCTGGTTGCCTGCGCTTCCAGCCGTTCGAGCCGGTCGGCCTGTTCTTCGATCTGAAGGAAGAAATTGATCGCGAAATACAATGCGGACCAGGCGCCGAGCAGGGTGAGGTCGATGAAGTAGATGCCCACGAACAGGCTGACGAAATTGCCGCTGCCCGTGGCGCCGCCCGCCACATTGAGGACCCAGCTGTCGATGAAAGCGTGCAAGGCGACGGCGAAGGCCAGCACGACTGCCGTCGCGCTCCAGGTGATGACCGGCCGCTGTTTTATCAGCTTGCTGTAGATGACCGCCAGGATCAGGCTGATCGAGAACCCGGTGATGCTGGATATCAGGATGATGACCAGGCGGTCGGGCGACTGGCCGTTAGCCAGGGTAGACATTGCGCGCAGCATGGCTGCACCGCCCCAGCCGGCCAGCTGGAGGTTCCAGAACGCCTGGTTCTTGTTGGCGAAGAACGGCGTGGGGCGAATGGGCAAGACTGCCATTGGAACGCCCCTCTAGCGCAATTGCGACGAATTGCACCAGCCGCTACACTCACCGTAACAGGCAAAACGAGAGAGAGACGCGATGGGCATTCAGGAAAACATCGAACATTCGGCCGCCGAACGGGCAAAATTCCGCGAGATGAAGGAAGGCACGGCCGAAGACTGGGCGATCATCGGCGGCGAATACCGCGCTTTTGCCAAGGGACTGCCGGACCGTGTGCTGGACCATCTCAAGCTTCTCGATGGCGATTTCGGCGGCTTTCCCGTCTGCCGGCTCGAGCATTCGCTGCAGACCGCCACGCGCGCGCACCGCGACGGGCGCGACGAACAATATGTAGTGATGGCCCTGCTGCACGACATCGGCGATACGCTCGGCAGCTACAATCATCCCGAAGTCGCCGCTTCCATCATCAAGCCGTTCGTTACTGACGAAATCCACTGGATATGCCAGAACCACGGCGCGTTTCAGGGATATTACTACTTCCATTTCCTCGGGATGGATCAGAACGCGCGGGACAAGTTTGCCGAGCATCCGCATTTCGAAGCGTGCCGCGAATTCTGCGAGAAATACGATCAGGCCGCCTTCGATCCCGATTATGAAAGCGAACCGCTCGAGTTCTTCGAACCAATGGTGCGCCGCGTGATGGAACGCCCCTTGGCTTCCATGTACGCCAAGGCAATGGAGGAAGAGGGCTAACCCGCTATCCGGCGGCCTATTTCAGCGCTTCCGCCAGCCGTTCGGGCGGCACTAGACCTTCGATCACTTCATTGCCCGCGATCCAGCTGGGCGTGCCGCTGAACTGCATGGACCGGGCAAACGCCATGTTCCGGTCCAGCTCTGCCGTGGCTTCATCGGACTGGGCGAACGCCTTCGCCGCGGCCTGATCCAGTCCGGCAATCTGCGCTGCGCGAGCAATCGTCGCCTCGCTGGGTGGTCCCTGTTCGAACATGGCGTGATAGAATGCGGCGTATTTACCCTGCTTCGCGGCGGCCAGTGCCATGCGCGCAGCCGCTTCACTGCCTTCGAAGATGGGCCATTCGCGCACGACGACCTTCAGTTCCGGATCCGCAGCGATCAGCTCGTCCGTTCCCGCGATCGACTGACGGCAATAGGTGCAGCCGTAATCGGTGAACTTGACCAGGACGTGGGAGCCTTCGGGATTGCCGAGCACCGCGCCAGGGAAGGGCTGCTTGACCCCGTCAGGCGCCTGAGCAAGGCGATCTTTCGCCTGTTCGCGCTGGTACGCCTCGGCCATGTCCGGCAGGATCTGAGGGTTCGACAGCAGATAGTTGCGTGTCTGATTGTGACCCAGGCCCGATAGCGACCAGAGGCCTGCACCGGCGAAACCGCACACCAGCGCTATCAGCGCCGTCAGCAGATGATTTTTCATGACGTTCCTTCGTTTCGTCAGCCGGGCGCACAGTTGCGTTTGCGTTGCATTTCGCACTGCCGTTCGAGCAGGGCGCGTGCCTGCATCCCGATATCCTGTGACCGGATCCAGTCCGGGCTGCCGTGGTCCAGCCCGCTTTCCGCTGCCTGCGCGCTGCGTATGGCCAGCCCGTATTCGCCGTTCATCACCTGTTGTTCCGCGGATGCAAGGCGGGCCCGTGCGGTATCGCCGCGCGCTGCATAGACGACGCCGAGCTGATACCAGGCGAAGGGATTGCGACGATCCCGCCCAACGGCGGCTCGCAACACACGCTCGGCCTCTTCGTAATTGCTCTTGTCTTCGGTAGCGATCAACGCATGACCGAACAGGCTGGCGATCAGCGGTTCGGAATTGGTCAAATCGGTCGCCCGGCGCAGCGGCTCGAGCGATTCGCGAGGGCGGCCCGATTCAAGCAAGACCTGTCCCTTGAGTTCGAGGAAATATGGGTCGTCGGGATCCTTTGCCAGCAGCTTGTCCGCCGTCTCGAGCGCGAGATCAACGCGGGCATTCTGGTGGTAGGCATAGGCGCGGGCGTAGAGCGCGGGTATCGTCTGGTCGGTTTCAGGATAATCGCGCAGTGTCGCAGACGGCTTCGATATGTAACCGATGAGCTTGGCCTTCACCCGCTCGAAATTCGCCTGGTTGCGGGCGTTGGCGGGGCGCTGCCACGCGGGGTCTTTTTCGTACACGCCGCGCAATGCCGAAATACGGTCACCCGAAAGCGGGTGCGTGCGATAGAAACCTGCCTCATCGCTCTGGCTGTAGCCATAACGGTATTCCTGATTGAGCAGCTTGCCGAAGAAATCGAGCGACCCCTGTCCGGAAATACCCGCCTTGGACAGATATTCAGCCCCGGCAAAATCGGCAGACGATTCCTGGGTCCGGCTGAATGAAAGGAACTTGCCCATCGCCGCCTGCTGCCCGGCCATCATGATGCCCATGGCCGCATCGCCAGCACCTACCAGCGCAGCGCCAAGACCGGCCAGCAGCGAAAGCACCGTGATCTTGGTAGCCGACGCCATGCCTTCGCCATAACGGAGGATATGCCCGCCGGTGATATGGCCCAGTTCGTGCGCAATCACGCCCTGAACCTCTTCGGCCGTATCGGCGGCGTCGATCAGACCAGAATGGATGTAGACCGCCTGACCGCCCGCCACGAAGGCGTTGATCGACGGATCGTTGATTAGAATTATATCGACGTTGTCGGGCTGCAGTCCGGCCGCTTCGATTAGCGGAGCCGATATTTCATCAAGAAATGCTTCGGTTTCTGCATCGCGCAGAATGGACTGGGCAGCAACCGGCTGCGCCGCGAGCATGGCGGCAGCAAGCATGGCGAGCAGGCGGGCAAATAGGCGCATTGGCGGCGAGCCTAAGGGCTTTCGGCCTGAACCGGAACTGAAACCTTGCTCACCTGGCGGGCGAATTCGACCACGGCATCATCCACATCGCGCGAATTGCGCCACGGACTGGCGAAGGAGATGAGCGGGGCATTGTGGTCGAAGCTGTCGTAAAACCGAGTTTCCACAGGCGCCCCTACATCTCTCAGGGCCTTTGCCAGAGCGCGGGTATTGCGCGGTTTTACCAGCGTGTCGCGCTCGCCATGTACAAGCAGCATAGGCGGCGCGTCGGCGCGCGCGTGATTGACCGGCTGGCTCTCGGGTCCAGCGCCTACCGAACCAAATGCGTCCTGACTCGAATCCTTGTCGAATGGGTAAAAATCATAGGGCCCGGCCAGGCCGACCACGCCGCGCGGCGTCACTCCGATGCGGGAGAGCCACTTTTCCTCCAACGCCGCCTGAACCACATTGTAGGCGCCTGCCGAATGTCCGGCCAGGATCACGCGGTTCGAATCACCGCCGAATTGCGGCGCGATCCGAACCGTTTGGCCGATGGCGGTTACGGTATCTTCCAGCATGGCGGGATAGCGTCCGTCCTTGCCCAGCCGGTAACCGGCCAGCGCAACAACGAAGCCTTCCGGAGCCAGAGCGCGCGCGATGAATGTGTAATCATCCGGGTCGCCCCAGCTCCAGCTGCCACCATGAACAAAAAGGATGATCGGTAAGGGTTGGTCATGGTCGGCTTTCGCAGGCGCGTAAATTCGCAACTTCTGGTCTCGGTGCGGGCCATATTGGGTGTTCGAAACAAGCGTGACGCCCCGGCCGCCACCTGTAAGCCCGTCGATGCCATTCAACACTGCGGGACCGTTCGTGCGTATGGCCAACAACAGCAGGCCGCCGGCCAGCAACAGGAACAGAACGATGCCGAGACCGATCTTCATCGCGCGCTTCATGCCTTCCGCTTTTTCGTTGCTTCTACCGTGTCGACGATCGCCTTTGCCTCTCCGTCGCCAAGGAGGCCGATGGAGGCGAGGAATTCGTGACCAGTATCATAGCCATCGCCCAGCCATAACGGAATCCGGGCCGCATCGAGATTTGCCGTAGCCGTCAGTTCCTCCGAGCTCATCGCATCGCCAACCTTTCGGATGAAGATTGCGCGAACCCGCCCGGGATGGTCGACCGCAATCTGGGCAAATGCGGTCAGATCGCCCTGGCTGTCATCCCCGATCAACGCGAATTTTATCTCGGGATAGGTTTCAATAATGGCTTCGATGGCGGCGCGCTTGTGTGCACCGTGGCTGGCAGATCCGAAGGTAGCACGGTTGAGGCCCCAGTCGCGCAGTGCAATAGGGCCCAATGGCAGGCCCCGGCCCCGAATATAGGTCACCAGATAGCTGAACAGGTTCCACGGGCTCGAGGAAACATAGAAGAACGGCCGATGAGTCGCAGGCTGCGTCTCGCCGGCATGACCTTCTCCGCTGGTAAGCGCTTCTCCACCGCCCAGAGCGTTGTAGAATACGTCGGCGCCGGGAACGAGGATGCGTTCTTCCGGCATTTGGATCAGGATCCTGCGCCAGTTGCGCAATACCGCGCGAAAATCGCCGGTGATGCCGGTTTCGACGATCGTGTCGTCTATGTCCGAAATAACTGCCAGACCGGTATCGGCCCCTGGCGCAAGCACATGCGCATCGACGCATTGTTCTTCCTCGCCCGCTCGCCAGTGAAAAACGACCGTTTCCCACACAGGGTGCGTACCGTAACCCCAGCAGGGTTCGAGCGGGATATCGAAATTGACGAAGCCTTCGCTGTCCGTTCGCCCCAGATGGCGTTGAGCCTTTCCGTCGGGAAGGGCGATTTCCAGTTCGACAGGTAGATCGGGGACTTCATGGCTGACGAACTGGCTCAGCATGGTCTTCGCTGCGCGCCACTTGCTGCGCTGTTCGAACTTGCCGACGCGCGAACGCAAGGCCCTGGCCGAAATGCACAGCCGTTCACGGTTTCTATAGCCGAAATAGGGCTGAATGCGGACGGGTGCAGTAGGGAAAAACGGCATCGCCCCCGCGCTAGCCAATCGAGCGCGGGGGCGACAAGCGAATTGTAGCAGCGTTGTCCTAGGCAAGCAGCTTGCGCGCGGCGCGTTCCACCAGTGGCACGTCGTCAGGTATCTCGCCGATGATTTCCAACGCACCGGCAGCGGTGCGGCGGATCATGACCAATGCGAATTCCGCGCCGTCCTCTTCGAGATCGGCGAGGGAAAGCGGTTCCAGGGCGCGAAGCTTCTTCGCGAGGGCAGGGCGAACGGTTTTCTTGTCCGCGACCGCTTTGCCCTGCTCTTCCTTACGCGCATCGCGTTCGGCATTGACGATCCCTTTGAGACCGCCTTCCGCTTCGCGCAGGAACGTTGCGAGCTTGCCGCGTTCCACACCGATACGGTGGGCGTGCATCAGCACGGCGGCGTATTCGGTCAGGCGAGTCTTGTCGTAATCGGCACCGAAAACCAGCTTGACGATCGGCGTCATCGGCGCACGATCCTGGACGGTCAGGCCGTTGTCGATAAGGAGTTCGTTGAAATCTCCGGGTGCGCTCTGCGCTTCAAGGCTGAAGTCGTAAGCCCGTGCGACCGCCGAATAAAGTGTCTTGCGGCTGCGATCCTCGGTGTTCTGCGCAGCCTGTGCCAATTCGCGCGCCGCTGCGAGACAATCGTAGAGGCCCTCAGGCGTAACGTCCTCCGAGATGGCATCTGGCACAGCCGCCACTTCTTCGACGTCCTCTGGTGGAACATCGGTGAGTTGCGGTTCTTCGGCAGGTGCCTTGTAGGGCTCGGGAATGCGCGGCGCAGGGGCGAAGCCTTCACCCTCATAAGCCTGCGGAATGGCAGGCGCGGGTTCCTGATGTGAAAGGTCGACGCTCTTCTTTGTCCGGCCGCCGCGGCTGACCAGCGAGATCAGACTGCTCGACGTCTCATCGTCGGCAAGCGGATCGACCACGGCGTCGACGTCCTCGTCGCCCTCTTCCTCGTCGTCCCAATCCGGCAAGCCATAATCTGCGGCAGTCTTGATAGGATGATCGAAATCGTCTTCGTATTCCGGCTCGCCCATGTCGTCTGGAACGTAGTTGCCGATCGGGTTCCCCAATGCATCAACACGCGTTGCGGGCTGCTCAGCGACGCTCGGTTCTGCGAATCGGTCTTCATCATCATCTGCCGCACCGAAAGAAGGTTGCGGCAAGGCATTGTGCGCAGGGCTGTCGGTCATGGTGTCGTGTCCGAGTTCAAGTATGCTGTCGGAATGTTCCGCGTCCATGCCCGACGTGAGCATTTCGGCCGTCTCGACCATGGTATCAAGATCGCTTTCGCCATCATCCACCGGGCCGAGAGCCTGGTCTATCGCCAGAAGCAGCTCGTCGGCGGTCTGCTGGTCGGCCATTTCCTTCCAGTTGATCACGCCATAGATGAAATCGATCGTCTCGTTATCGCTCGAGTAGGGGAGCAAAATACCGCGATAGAGGACGTTCGCGCCCCGTTCGTTGGAGAATTCCGCTTCGAATCCGATCGGTGCCTGATTGGCGATGATCTGCATGTAATGATCGGTAATGCGGCTCAGCACCGATCGACTGGGCACGGCAGACAGACGGGAAAGCGTGCTATCCTGACCGGACTCGATCGTCAGTTCGGAGCCGACGAACGCAACCTTCGGATCGTCGATATCGTCCGACAGGTCGAGCAGAACCGAATAGGGCCCGAAGTCGTCGAGCATGTCGGGTTCGAGGTCGGAAATGTGTGGGAAGTTGAGATCGCCGAGAAGCGTCGCCCAGTGATTATAGGCGCGAACCTGCATGCGGCGTTCGTCCTGGCCGACCGGCGATGGCGGCGGATCGAGATCGGTGTCGTCCTCCTCGACGTAGTCGTCGTCGAAGTCCTCCTCTCGATCACGGAAGCCGAAAAAGCCGCCCAGCCTGTCCATCACTGCATTAGCCCCCGAAGAGTTCTGCCCAATCGAAGGCGGTATGAAGCGGGTGCGGTAAAGATCGGGTTAAAGAAATTAACCATGAGGCTGCGCCAAAAGCGGCGTCAGAGCATGTAGCGCATCCGGATGGTCAGCTTACGGTCCTGCGCACCGATATCGATTGCGGCATCGGAAAAGCGCGGCGGGCCCATCCGGACCTTGGCATCGCGCGAAAACCCGAAGCCTTCCTTCGGCATCATCCCCAGGGCGCGATCGGCCTTGCCGTTCGAATTTTCGTCATGGAGCAGGGCTATAGCATAATGCCCTGGTTTCACGCCGGAGAACGTGAAGGTGACGCTGCCCTCTCTAGCTTGCGCCATCGCACCATATGCGCCCGGCACGCCCCGGCAGCGCGGAAACGTCGTTTCATCCGCGGTCATGCAGGCACGGACGACACCTTTGGAATTGCGCAGATCGGTAACCATGACCGTCACGGTGGCCCCTTCCTGCGCTGGCGCAGTTGAAGCGATGAGCAACGGTGCGAAGACCAGTGAAATCAACGCAGGGACAGGATTCACGCGTTCGGACTTAGCCCGCGATCCGTGCCGCAAAGCCGATCCCAGATGCGAAAATAGAGGCCGTAATTGCATTTGTACTCTTCGTGATGACGCTGATGGTGGCTCGCCGTTATCAACCAGCCTCCCAACCTGGAATGAACCAGCCACTTCGGGAACATCTCCCATCCCATGTGATTGGTGACGCCCATTACCGTCATCACGAGCAAAACCAAGCCAAGCATGGCCACGTGGATGGGGATCAGGAAGACAAGCGCCGGGATCACCACCGCGCCGGTCAGCGCTTCCCACGGATGGAAGCTCATCGCTGCCCAGGCCGTAGGCGGGCGGCTGGCATGGTGTACGGCGTGCATGGTGCGAAACCACGCTGGCCGATGCATCAGGCGATGGGTCCAGTAAAACCAGCTGTCATGAGCCAGTAGGTACAGCATCGGTGCGACGGGCAAATACCACAGCGGGTAAGCGTCCCAGTCTGTGTAGATCCGCGTCCATCCGAGCGCCTGCCAGCCCCAAGCAACCACACCTGCCGGTATCCCGTAGATCGCGGCAGAGGCGAGCGACCAGCCGATCTCCTTGCGGATCTGCGTCCCCAATTTGGCGTGATAGCCGGGCCGGACGCAATTGGTTACAAAAGCGAATAATCCGCTCGCGGCGAGGTAGCGGACCGAAACGATAGCGGTCATCGCGAGTACCGAAAGGATTATGGCGCCGAGCATATTGCGTTGATGGTAGGCGGCAATGCACCTTCCGGAAACAACGAAAAGCTATTCCGGTGTGCCCCAGGGTGCACATTGTGGGTCGAGTGCAACGGTCGCGCGGCGCAGCGCGGCACGGGCAAGCCGTTCGACCTCGACCTTTCGGCGCGCCGCGGCAAGCGGGTGTAGCGGAGCAGGCCGCAGGATTTCGCCATCGTAACCATCTGCCACGATAATCCCGCAGCAATCCGGACGGTAGCCTTCGCCCTCCAGAGGACTGCGATCCAAGCCCGGCGGTACCCCCCAATAGAAACGATCGCAGAAATCGAGATAATCGGGCCATTTCCCGTCGCCCAGCAGATCTGCGCGCTGGACCTTGATCTCGACGATTACGACGCGGCCCTTGGAATCCACGCCCATCAGATCCGCTCTCCGCCCATTTCTGAGCGGCATTTCCGACAGGCACCAGATGTCATTACGCGCAAAGAGCCGCGCAATGCCCCTTGCAACCACTCCAGCCTTTTGCGCTTCCATTATCGAGTCCATCATGCGCCGTGATTGGAACAGATCGCGAACGCACGCAAGATCGAATTGTTGCGTAAATATCTGGCCGCTTATCGCACAGCCAGCAGCCCAACGTGGTAAACAAGCTATTAAACAGACCAGTAGCGTTCTAACCAATGGATGACCAAAGCACGTTTGGGCACAACTGGAATGAGATGAAGCCGATTTTCGCCTTTTCCGCCGCCATCACGGCGATCACGCTTTGCACTCCAGCCGAGGCGCGCCAAACCGAGGCCGTGTTGCACGTCAGCGCGGTGGTAGAGGAAAGCTGCAGCGTGAACGCCAATCCATTGGACTTCGCTCTCAATACTACCGCTAACGCAAGTGCACATGGGCAAGCGTCAATCGACCTGTCGTGTTCGGGACCAACCGCATTCGAAATAGCCCTGGATACGGGGCAACACGGCGCGCGGCGCATGCTTGATTCAGCGAGCGGGCAGACGCTCGCTTACGAAATCTATTCCGATGCAGCACGCAGTGTGCGGTGGGGCAACGCCTCGGGCGTCGATACAGTTGCAGGTGCGGCAGACGCGAATGGCAAAGCCACGCTAACCGCGTATGGCGCAACATTCGCGAATGTAGAACGCGTGGCGGCTGGAACCTATTCCGACGCGGTCGTTGTAACCGTCAATTTTTGAAAATCAGCGATCGTAGGCCAGATCGACGATCGCCGAACGCGAAGCATGAAATTCGCGCCACAACGTGAGCGCCGCTGCGGTCGTGTCCTGGCCACGCGCGGTCAATGACAGCAAGGCACGCAGCCCTGGCTGCATAAAGGCTGCAAGATCATCGATACCGCGGGCAATCGTCTCGAAGCGCCAGCCGCTCAGTTCGGCAGCGCGAAGCGGCAGCTTGGCGACCTGCTCTGATTCGGCTTCGCGACCTAGCTGAGCCAGATTGGCCACTGCCGCGGCGGCCTCGTGCACCGCTTCCCACTGCTCACCAAGCCTGCCCAGTTCCGGCAGTTCGTGCGGGCCGCAATTCGCCGGAGGGAGCATCATGGCATGTGCCAGGTCGAATTCGTGGGACAATGCGTTCATGGCATCAAAGATTACAAACCCCGTCTTGCCAAATCGCTAACGACGCCGCTGCGAATCCACCCGACCTTTTAAGACTGGCGAGCCGCCCCACGCTTTGCTAAGCGCCCCGCTCGCCATAAGGTGAACAAAGCACCCGTAGCTCAGCTGGATAGAGCGCTGCCCTCCGAAGGCAGGTGTCAAGCTAGTTCGTGCGGGATATTTTGAAGGAATTGGTTGGAAATTTAGAGACTTAAGCAATCGCGAGGAATAGGTTCACATCTCAACGCATTCCGCGTAAGCATCGCGTAAGCACAGGCACCCGTAGCTCAGCTGGATAGAGTGTCGCCCTCCGAAGGCGAAGGTCACAGGTTCGAATCCTGTCGGGTGCGCCATCCCTCCCCAAATCAAGGTAGTCTGCTTGCCAGAACTACTTCGCAGACCGATTTGCGGGGTTGGGTCCAGACTTCTGAATTCCGCTCACAAGATGAGCCTTGTGTCCTTCGCTGGACATCCCTATTTTACGCGTAGGCGCAGGGGTTAGCTTCGCCAACGATATAGCCCAAGCGTGTTTCCGGTCACTCCTGATGGCTGATATTGGAAAAAACCGGGCTTAGGGGTCGCTCTTTATGGAGAGCGGCCCCTTTTGATTTGGTATGCGAATTAGAAGGAACCGTTGTTTGCCGAGGTTGCAACGGTTTGACGCCATCGCCTAACGAAGTGCGCTGAACGGGATAGAGCCAAGGGCCTTCGCTGGCATTTTTGGAAACGCTGTGTATCCGGGCCGCTGGATATTCCGCCTGGTCTGGTCGTAATAGACTGACAGAATTCCTGACAGAAGAAATTGAAAGCTGTGGTGTAGCTGGTGTTCCGCTAAACTCAGAAAAAGGTACTTCGCCTTCATATTCTTAGGTGTCAGCTTTTCGGGGGGACGGTCCTTGAACACGTACCATCCCGAAAGATCGCCGATAAATCCGATCATTCCGTCGAAAGTCACAGGTGGCGTGTACAAATCAGAAAGCTTTTTGAAGATTTGTTTTTCTTTTGGTGCAGCGCTGTCGGCTAATTGAGATCCTGCGCCCACTAAAGCGATGAAGGGACCTCGGCGACGTTGAGTAGGGTCGTTTCGATCGCAGCGACAAACATGTGAAGCATTCAGCAACGTTCGACACTCGGCTTCGATGTCGGCGTCTCTCAGGGTCTTCTTGACCGACAAAATCGCGACGACGCCTTCAGGGGGTACGATCACCGTCTCACCCATTCGCTGAAACACTGGATAGGTGCCAGTATCATATACGATTATATCGAGCTGGGTTGAGTGTGTATCCTGTTCACCCGACCTAAAGCGGTCATTCTGGCCGGTTTTCACTGCTGGCCGGAGAACGAAGCCAGTGAGGACCTCTAGATCCTTTGGCAGGTACTTTTGAAGGTAACTTCGCAACAGAGCTTCGACATAACGTCCGTCTTCACCTCGATGCTCAGCTCCTTCGGTGGTCGGATGCGGAAGCAAAGTCTCAAATTGCCGGTACACGGCCAGCAGCGCACCAACCTCTTGATTCCAGAATTCTCTTAGTCTTGCACCGTCCATACTTGCCCTTTGTGGCCTACGATACTTCGATCAGCAACCAGCTAGAAGCGATTTGGGAACTGCTGACACGATAGCACCGGCGTCATCTTGTAAACCCAGATTATCTAAGTTTCCCGACCCGCACATGAAATGCTCGCTTGCGATGGGCAGACTACCTATACCGTTGGCGCGCATGGCTCCGCCATGCCGCCTGCCATCCGGCGAGGATGGGAGGGGGAGGGAAAACCGCAAATCGATGCCCTGGCGCGGGCCAGCGGGCGTCAGCCCGCAACCCGGGGGCGTCTATTTGCGGTTTCGGGAACGAGAGGGCGAAGCCCTTGGCGTTCCCGCGCAAGGATCGCAGCCGCGATCCGCACAAACAACGGCACCCTTGCACGGCGCGAAGCTGCCGGACGCCCTGCGCGCGCGATCAGTGCGTCAGCGGGCGTCCGGCAATGAGAGAGGCAAGTGTGCCTGCGGGTTAGCTCAAAAACGCCGCGCCCTCAGGAGCGCGCAGCGCGGGACAGAGCGCGTCATCCAGAAATTCCCGCTCAACATCAAACTGCTCCTGATCGTCACCCGAATGGGCCGGGACTACAGGCCCGGTCCGCGAAGCGGATAGAGCAGGTCGCCCGAAGGGCAGCCGCGTGATTACCCCGATGATTTCTTGCCCGCAAATCCTTGTGCCATCTTGTGATTCAGTTGTCCCTCTGCCTTAGATGCACGCCATGAATGCAGTCGAAATCGAAGAAGCAATTTCAGAACTGGCCGCCCAGCCATTTGACCGGGCGGAGTTTCCATTCGCGTTTCTCGAAGCATTCGGGCGCAAGGCGAACACGCTTAAGCAATTGCGGGCTGGGACAACCAATGCCTCGGACCTTCCCGGCGGTGTCCTCCAGCGCAACAATATCCATATCGCCACTTGCAACCCGGGGACGGTCGACGAGACTCTGAAGTCTCTCCGCGATAGCCCCAAGACAGGCGCGGCGAAGGCCAAGTTCATCCTCGCCACGGACGGCGTCGACTTGCAGGCGGAGGATCTGGTCAACGGTGAATCCGTCGCCTGCGCCTACAGCGATTTCCCGAACCACTTCGGGGCTTTCCTGCCGCTCGCTGGCATCACCACTGTCAAGCAAATCCGCGAGAACAGCTTTGACATCCGCGCCACAAGCAAGCTCAACAAGCTCTATGTCGAGCTGCTGAAAGAGAACCCAGACTGGGCCTCAGCGGAGCGCCGGCCCGACATGAACCACTTCATGGCGCGGCTAATCTTCTGTTTTTTCGCGGAAGACACTGACATCTTCAAAAAAGAAGGCCTATTCACTTCAACCGTCGAGCAGTTCAGCAACCGCGATAGCTCCAACACGCACGATATCATCGCCAACATATTTCGCGCGATGGACACGCCTACTCTACATGAGGGCAGGCCTGACGATCGCTACCGCAAAGCCGCCAACATTCCGGGCCATGCTAACGCTTTTCCATATGTAAATGGCGCGCTGTTTTCGGGCAACTTAGAGGTTCCACGCTTCAGCCGAATGGCGCGCATTTACCTTCTGCATATCGGCGGCTTGAACTGGAAACAGATCAATCCTGATATCTTCGGCAGCATGATCCAGGCGGTCGCCGATGATGAGGAGCGCGGTGCTCTCGGCATGCACTACACTAGCGTGCCGAACATCCTCAAGGTGCTCAACCCGCTGTTCCTTGACGACCTACGCCAGCAGTTGAAAGAAGCGGGCGAAAATGGCCGCAAGCTGCTCAACTTGCGCAACCGGATGGCGAAAATCAGGGTGTTCGATCCGGCCTGCGGATCGGGCAATTTCCTTGTTATCGCCTACAAGCAGATGCGCCAGATCGAGGCCGAGATAAACAAGCTGCGCGGCGAGAGTGAGCGCGACAGCGACATACCGCTCACCAACTTTCGCGGCATCGAATTGCGCGACTTCCCGGCAGAGATTGCACGCCTCGCGCTGATCATCGCGGAGTTCCAATGCGACGTGCTTTATCGTGGTCAAAAGGAAGCCCTTGCCGACTTCCTGCCGCTCGATAGCCAGAACTGGATCACCTGCGGAAATGCATTGCAACTTGACTGGATCGACCTGTGGGGAGCCAGCGGCTCACCTGTAAAAGTGAAAAGCGACGACCTTTTCGGGACCCCTCTCGAACAAGCCGAGATCGATTTCGAGCATGAGGGGGGCGAAACCTACATATGCGGCAATCCGCCATTTAAGGGGACGCGGAAACAGGAGCAGCAAGAAAAGGCAGACTTGGAGCTAGGTTTCGTGGACAAAGCTTGACTGTGGACTCGGACCTTGATTCAAGGCTGGCTTTTGGAGGCAGCCTTGGGCGAGCGGATTGGCGTTACGGACGAAGAGTGGGAAGTGATCGGGCCGCT